>WNGC01000976.1_pt1 | contig 17204 bp, 17 predicted proteins | sample 5400051 | NCBI WGS metagenome assembly WNGC01 (sample SAMN13153368, study PRJNA577476) | soil metagenome | isolation source: 20 cm soil or saprolite under grassland replicate 2 | place: USA:California | collected 2016-06-15
AGGGTCGCGGCCAGTGCCGCCGCGGCGACGCGAAGCGGTCGGGACGGATTGCGCATATGCCTCCTCTCCCCTTATCACTCCAAACGCTCGGTCCCGTACAGGAGTTCCGGCCGCCGAGTTCCATCATCTTGTTCGGCCGGCCCCCGCGACCACCTGCCCGCCCGACGCCAGGGGCCACGCCCCCGGCCGGGGACTCCGCCGTCCTGTGGTACAATCGGGGCTGTGAAGGTCACGGTCCGGCTGTTCGCCTCGTACCGGGAAGCCGCAGGCGCATCCAGAGTGGAGCTCGCCCTGAAGGACGGGGCCCGCGGTCCGGCGGTCTGGGCGGCGCTCGTGGCGCGGTTTCCCGCCCTTGCCCGCCAGCCGTCGCCGGCCGGCTATGCGGTCAACGACGAATACGTGGACGGCGCAAGGGTCCTGCAGGAACACGACGAGGTCGCGCTGATCCCGCCGGTGAGCGGCGGGGCGACTGCCGGTCTGGCGCTCATCGAGATCAGCGACCAGCCGATCCAGTTCGACCGGCTCCTCGCGGCGGTGGCTGATCCCCGGGCCGGGGCCGTCGTGCTCTTTCTCGGAGTGGTGCGCGACAACGCCCGCGGCCGGCGCGTCGACTACTTACAGTACGAAGCCTACGAGACCCTGGCGCGCCGAGAAATGGAGCACATCGCCGGGACGATCGCCGGGCGGTGGCCGGGCACCCGGATCGCGATCGCCCACCGGACGGGACGCCTCAAGGTCGGGGAGGCGAGCGTGGCGATCAGCGTGTCCGCCCCGCACCGGGCCGAGGCGTTCGAGGCGGCGCGATTCGCCATCGATACCCTCAAACAGACCGTGCCCATCTGGAAGAAGGAGATCTGGGAAGGCGGGGAGGCCTGGGTTGGCGCGGAACCCTGAGCCCCCGGAGGCGATGGAGGCGACGTGAGAGCGCCCGATCAGGCGGCGGCTCCGCCTCAGGCGGCCGCCGCCGAAATCTTTGGAAACGCGCGGCACCTGCCGGCTGCGGCCGGCGCGGCGATCGGCCTGTATTCGGCCGCGCTGCTCTGGGGCGCCCACCAGGACAGGACCGGGATGTTTGCGCTCGCCTGCGGCGTGGCGGCGGGGCTCGCGCTGGAGTATGAGCCGTCCGTGCTCGTGCGGGCGGCGGGGTATTTGCTCGGTCTGCTGAGCGTGAGCCTCGCCATCCCGGCGGGCGGCCTCGCGGCGCTGGCGTACGGCCCCTGGATCATCCTCGGAGCCGCGCTGTTTCCGGGCTGGCCCGCTGCGATCGGGCTGGGAGCCGCCGGCGTGGCGAGTTATCTGCTGGCCGTCGTTCCCGTGAGCTCCCCCACATCTGTGCCCCTCATCGCCGTGGCCGCGGCGATCGCGCTGCTGGCCCTCGCAGCCGCGCTCGTCGCCGGCGAGGCGCGCTCCCGGAGCGTGCTCGCCCTGACCGACCCGCTGACCGGGCTGGCGAACCGCCGGCTGCTCGGCTGGCGCCTCGCCGAGGAACTGTCCCAGGCGAAACGGACCGGCAGCACGTTCGCGCTCGTCCATCTCGACATCCAGGATTTCAAGCAGGTCAACCTCCAGGCGGGCCAGCGGGCCGGCGACCGGGTGCTGGTCCAGATCGCTCAAATCTTGCAGGACGCGACGCGGGGCCACGATGTCGTCGCCAGGATTACCGGGGACCAGTTTGCGATCCTGGCGCCCGGCCTGGGCGAGAGCGATGCCTCCGTAGTCGTCGAACGGATCAGGACCGCGATCGGCCGGGCCGCCACGCTGCCCGCCCCGGTCCACCTGACGGCCGGGTGGGCGATCGCGCCTCGCGACGGCACCGACGCGGACGCGCTGCTCGAGACGGCGGAGTCGAGCGTCTTCGAGCAAAAGCTGGCCCGGAGGGCCGGACCGACCCTTCCCATGGAGCTCACGGAGGCCCTGTGGAGTCTACCCGATGGGGTGCAGGACCTGATCCGCCTCCTGCACACCGAGAGCATCGAACACGAAGGGCACCTCAGCCGGGTCGGGCAGTGGAGCCTGGACCTCGGCCGGCTGGCCGGGCTCGATCAGGAGCGGCAGCAGGCGCTGGCGCAGGCCGCGCTGGTCCATGACATCGGGAAGTTTGCGCTCCCCCGGTCGCTGCTCCGCAAGCCCGGCGCGCTCTCCCCGGAGGAACAGGCGCAGATGGTCCGCCATGTGCCCAGCGGGGTAGCCCTGCTTCGCGCGCTGGGGGTGAGCGAGACGGTCATCGCCATCGTGGCGGCCCACCACGAGCGCTGGGACGGCACCGGCTATCCGGCCGGGCTGGCCGGAGACCGGATCCCGCTGGAAGCCCGGATCCTGTCGATTGCCGACGGCTGCGACGCCATGACCGCGCGCCGCCCGCACCGCAAGCCCTGGACGACCGATGAAGCCGTCGCCGACCTCCGGCTCGAGGGCGGCCGGCAGTTCGATCCCGAACTCGTCGACCTGATTATCCCCGTCCTCTCGGCGACCGGGTGACCCGGAGTGTCCTGCGATCCGGGAGATGGGGGAATATGGAGTGGTGTCGAATCTCATCTACCCTGATCCCGGCCCGCGCCGCAGACAGCGGCGGCACGCGCGCCTGGTGTGGAGGATCCGTATGACGCGGGTAACGGCGGGAATCGCCGCGGCGGTCTGCGCAATCCTGGTTGCCGCGATCGTGCTTCCGGTGAATCCCGTCCGCGCCCAGCACCCGGGGCAGATGTGGGACTCCCTCGTTCCCCGCCTCAAGGCCCAGCTCGCCTCGAAGCCGGATCCCGAGGTGGCGCTGCGGCTCGCGCTCGTGTACGCGCATGACGGGGCCTTGATCGACTGGTGGCATACCCTCAAGCAGATCGACCAGATGATCGGAGGCGACGGCCACCGCGAAGCGGTGGCACGGCAGGCGTCCGCCCGCGCCGCCGGAGAAGTCCAGCAGGATCCGCACAATCTGCTGGCGCGCTATGAACTGGCGTTTGCCTCCTGGTTCACCGAAGACGACCATCACACGGCGCTGCAGGAGCTGCGGGAGATCACCCGGCAGGAACCGCGCAATGCCATCAACCACGGCTACCTGGGCTATGTCTACGCGGACCGAAAGGACACGACGAACACGATCGCGCAGTGGGAGGAAGGGGTTCGCCTGGATCCCAATAACAACGCGATCCGCTACCTGCTGGGGATGGCCTACAGCCACGTCGGGCGCACGCGCGACGCCGCCGTGCAGTTTGCCCTGGCCTACCGCGACCGCACCGTGTACAACTACGTCACGCGCGGGGAGCAGCCGTAGAGGCCCGTCCGCGCGCCGCTCTCCCCGCAACCCGGCGGGCGACCGCCACCGCCGCGCCGGCACTCACCGACATCCCGGTCCACGAGACCCCGAAGAACGCGATGACCAGGGGGCCGATCTCCGGCGGGAGCGCCACGCCGCGCAGCATCCCGACCGCCCGGTCGACGCCGATGCGGGCCCACGGCACCGCGGCGGCGGCGAGGAGGGGGGAAGCGATTCCGGCCCCGGCCGCCCAGGCTGCCGCAGCCCCCGCCACAAACGGCGACGCCAGCGGGAGCCAGGACAGGATCGGGACCCGGGACGCGGCGAGGTCGAGCCCCTCGAAGGCCGCGACGCCCACCGCGACCGCACCACACCATCGGACCGCCGCCCGCATCTAGGGGGAGGGCGATCCCTCAGAATCGCGGTACGTCAGGTGGGTGCGCCCTTCCGCGATGAACCGCCGATCCCGGTAGAACACCGTGATCGCGTCCGCCTCGAGCATCCCCTGCCGCCGCGACACCACCGCTCCGCCGGCGAACACCGCGATCCCCCGCCGGAGGTCGATCGTCGCCCCGGCCCCTGTAAGCTTCGCGTCGAAGAGGTCGGCGGTGACGGGCCCGCGGATCACGGCCCGCATGTCGTTGCGGGAGAAGTCCACGCGGGCGCCCGCGATGCGTCCGTCGCGGTTCTGGACCGTGGCGGGAGCCGACGCCGAACCCAGGATCACCGCGTCGCCGCTGCGCTGATCGTAGGTGGCCCGGGTTCCGGTGACGATCACGTCGGGTTGGGAGAAGAGCGTGACGTGCGCATCGGCCGTGATGCGGTCGCGTGCTCGGTCGGCGTCGATGCGGTCGGCGATCACGGCGTACGATGGGGTCTCCACCGAGGCATGGCCGGCCAGCAGCGCCCGGACCACCCGGCCGTCCCGGGTCGCGAAGAGGGTGATGGTATCTCCCAGGGCCCGGCCGGCGGGATCCGTCGCGGCCACGTGTCCCTGAAACACCGCGGTGCCGTCGGACCGGTTGAGACGCAGGGAGTCGCTCGTCACGCGCAGCGCCCCGTACATCACCGAAACGTGCCCGGTCGCCAGCAGCGTGGCGCCCCGGCTGTCGACGGACACCTGGTCGGCCCGGACATTCGAGGGCGTGCCGGACGCTTCGCCCCCCGCGGGTGCGGCCGCGGCGGCGAGGCCTTCGCCCGCCGCGCACAGCCACGACAGCAGCGGGCCGAGCAGCAGGACCCCGCCCAGTCCGGCGACGGCGGCCCGGGCGCGGCGCATCGGTCTTACTTTCCGGGAGACGCCCCGGAGGCGCGACAGCCCGCGCAGTATCCGTAGAACTCGATGCGGTGCCCGACCACCACGAACGCCCCGTCGGTGAGCTTCGATTGCTCCTGCTCGATGGTCTTGGTGACCCGGCGCCGCGGAATGTCCACGACCGCTCCGCAGCGCAGGCATGTCCCGTGATAGTGCGGGTGGACGTTCGGGCAAAAGACGCTCCGGCCATCGCCGTAGGTCAGGCGGCGGACCATGCCGAGCCGCCCGAACAGATCCAGCGTGCGGTAGGTGGTGGCCAGGTTGACCGTGGGGCACACGGCCCGGGCGCGGCGGCAGATCTCTTCCGCCGTCACGTTCTCGCGGCCGGCGCCGAGCATGCTCTCGAGGATCGCCCGCCGCTGCGGCGTCGTCCGGTACCCCTCCCGCTCGAGCAGCGTGAGGCGCTCGCTCACGGTGCCGGACGCGGGCCGCCGCGCGGCGACCGACTCCCCGACCCGGTCCGGCTCCGCCGCCACAGGCATCCGCCTAGAAGAACTCCCGGCGAAGCGCGTCCGCCTGCGCCCCCGTCAGGGGGGCCAGCTGGCGCTTCGCGACGGGACCGACGCGGAGTTCCGACACCTGCTCTTCGTAGGTCGGCACCCCGGCCGCCTGATAGAGAATCCCGATGGGGATCTTCTCCCCCCACTCGTGGGCCTTGCGCCACGCCGCATCGCGGTCGGCGGGGTCGTAGCCCGCCGTCTCCTCGAGCTTGTAGACGCGCTCGCGGTAGTAGTCGTAGGTGTTGATCTTGTTGTAGATGACGCAGGGCTGCAGCACGTCGACCAGCGCGTACCCGCGGTGCTGGACCGCCGCCATGATCAGCTTGGCGAGGTGCTTGGGATCCCCCGAGAACCCGCGGGCGACAAACGTCGCGCCGCCGTTGATCGCGGTGGCCAGCGGATTGAATGCGATCTCGATGCTGCCTTCGGGCGTCGTGCTGGCCACGAACCCGTGCTCGCTGGTGGGCGCGTACTGACCTTTCGTCAGGCCGTACACCATGTTGTTCTCCGCGATGTGGACGATATCGGGGTTGCGGCGCAGGATGCTGATGAAGTGGTTGCCCCCGATGCCGTAGCCGTCGCCGTCGCCGGTGATGCAGATCACGTGCAGGTCGTGGTTGGCGAGCTTCGTCCCCATCGCGATCGGCAGGGACCGGCCGTGAATGGTCGTAAAGGCGTTCGCGTTCATGTAGTCGGGCAGCTTGCTCCCGCACCCGATGCCGGAGAAGAACATCACCTCGTGCGGGTGGATCTCCAACTGCGCGAGGGCGCTCTTGACCGCGTTGAGGATGCCGTAGTCCCCGCAGCCGGGGCACCACGTCACTTTGATCGGGCTGTTGTACGTCTTGACGTCAAGCATGGACCTTGGCCTCCTCGAGCTGCTCGATGATGTACTCCGGGCTGAGCGGCCGGCCGTCCCACCGCAGGACCATGCGATCGGCCCGGCGTCCCGTCACCGCCCGCACCAGATGGGCGAACTGCCCGCTCTGGTTCCCTTCCACGGCGACGAGCTGGCGCGCCGCCTCGATCAGCGGCGCCGCCTGCGCCTCGGGGAAGGGCCAGATGTCGACGAAGTGCAGGAGGTTGGTCTTCGTCCCGCGGGCGTTGAGGATGTCGACCGCCTCCCGCATCGCCCCGTACGAGCTCCCCCATCCCATCAGCGTGAGCCCGGCGCCCTCCGGACCGTAAATCGTCGGCCCGCGCAGGTCGTCGACGATGTGCTGGAACTTGCGCCACCGCTTCCCCGCCATCTTCAGGCGGTTCGCCCGATCCTCGTCCTCGAAGTGGCCGTACTCGTCGTGCTCGTCGCTGCAGGTCTGGTGCACGGCCTTGGGGTGGCCGGGCATCGCCCGCGGCGAGATGCCGCTCGGGGTGTCCTTGTACCTGAGGTACGGCTCGGCCAGCCGGTCCAGCTGCTGCGCCGTGAGGAGCTCCCCTCGATCGATGGTGACACGGTCGATCGGAAACTCCGCGGGGGGAATCAGCCGCGTCATCGTCGTCAGGTAGAAGTCGGTCATGACGATCACCGGGCACTGCCACTTCTCCGCGAGGTTGAACGCCCGCACCGTGGTGTGGAAGCAGTCCTCCTGCGTGCCCGGAGCGAGGACGATGCGCGGGAACTCCCCCTGGCTGGCAAAGAGGGCGAAGAGCAGATCGCCCTGCTCGGTCTTCGTCGGCATCCCGGTCGACGGGCCGGGCCGCTGGGCCTCCACGATGACGACGGGGACCTCCGCCATGCCGGCCAACCCGAGCGCCTCGACCATCAGGGAGAACCCGCCGCCGCTCGTGGCCGTCATCGCGCGCGCGCCGGCGTTGCCCGCCCCGATCGCAAAGCAGATCGCCGCGATCTCGTCCTCGGTCTGCTTGACGACGATGTCGTACTTCTTGGCGTGCCCCGCCATGAACTCCAAGATGGAGCTCGCGGGGGTCATGGGGTACCCCGACATGAACCGGCACCCCGCGGCGATCGCGCCGACCGCGATGGCCTGGTTGCCGTTGATCTGCATCCGGTCGGGGCGGTCCTTGAGCGGCGAGACCTTCCAGTCAAACTTGGCCGCGTACTGGTCGCGGCCGACTTTGTAGCCCGCCTCCGCCACCTTGAGGTTGCCCCCCACGACGGCGTCGCCCTTGCGGGCGAAGTTCTTTTTGATGACGTCCGCCACGAACTCGAACGGGTACTCGATGATCCCGGCCAGCGCCCCCAGGCCGCAGGTGTTGGCCATGATCTTCTCGCCGCCGATCTCCTGGGCGATCTTCGTCAAGGGCACGGCGTACAGCTGAACCTTGCGCCGGGTAACCGCGGCCTGATCGACCTTGAGGCTGTCATCGTACAGCAGCGCGCCCCCCTCGACGAGATGCGGCCCGTAATCGGTCACCGCCTCGGGGCTGAAGGCCAGCAGGATGTGCACGCCTTCCGTATGGGCCCAGAGCGGCCGGTCCGACACCCGCATCTGGAAGAAGTTGAGCCCGCCGCGGATCCGGGACATGTATTCCGAATAGGTGTGCAGCCACAACCCGCCGTGGCTCAGCGCGCTTGCGAACCCGGCGCCCCCGGACTCGACGCCCTGGCCCGCTTCGCCCGCCAGCCTGATCGTCATATCATTGATCCGCTTCGCCACGCTGTTCACCCCCGATAACGGCTCGGGTTCCCGCTTTGGTGTCGCGCGCCCTTGTGGGGCCCCCCATCGCGTTCCACCCGATTCGTCTGTCCGTTCTTGAATTCCATGCTCAGGGATCTCCCCCTGCCCTGCGGCCTCCCGCCGGCTTGGCGGACCGCTCCTCGCCCGGCTCCGAGGCCGCGCCCTCTCCTTCCGGCCCACCCGGTCCCGCGGGACGTCCCGGTCCCGCATCCCGGCGGCCCTCCTCCCAGAGCGTATCGAGACGGCGGTACTTCTCCGGGAACTCGCCCGTGTAGCGCAGCCAGGAAGGAATCGGATACCGCACACCGCCCTGTTGCGTGCCCCGCAGTCCCACCAGGAGATCCTCGGCTTGGCCCCAGGGGACCGCGAACGCCATCTCGTGGTCCTCGGTCTGGCCGTAGATCCGGTCGCCGTAGCACGGCAGGATCACCTGGGGGCGCTGCGAGCGCATGGTCTCGATCACCGCATCGGCGCAGTCCAGCCGGGCGGAGAAGCTGCTGTGGAGCCGGCCGCCGGTTCGGTAGAGGGCCGCCGCGACCAGCCGCATCACCTGCGCGGAGTTGGCATAGACCAGCACGACATGCGGTTCGAAGGAGGCCCGGCCGAGGGGGGCGATGAGGATCCGCTCGTACGCGCCGAACTCGAACTTGGGCACCTCCGCCTCGGTCCGCGCGCCGGCGGCCGCCGACTCCGTGTACATCCCGCAGGCGAGGTTGCCCTCGGCGTAGTAGGGCAGTTCCTGCTCAAACCCGAAGGCGGTCTTGGCGAGCGGGCAACTGAGGTCGTCCCGGCCGACCGCGAGGCCCCACCCATACCGCCGCGCGATCGAAAACGTCTGGCAGATCGCGACCCGTATTCCCATGTCCTGCGCCGGGCGCCGGACCTTCTCGGGCAGCGGCTCGCCGGGCGCCGCCATCCGGATGCCCAGCGGGAACGTCTGCGGGCGGACAAACCGCTCGATCTCTTCGTTGACCGCCGCGGGGGTGATCGCGCTCACGGATCCGCCGGCTACTGCCGGGTCCTCCCGAGGAGCGCGTCCGCGATCTTGTAGAACACGCGGGCCGACGGGGAATCAGGCGCGGTCAGCGTCACAGGCTGGCCGCGGTCGCCGCCTTCGCGGATCTCCGGATCGAGCGGAATCTGGCCGAGCAGCGGCGCGCCGATCATCTCCGCGAGCCTGGCCCCCCCGCCCTGCCCGAAGATGTAGGACGGCGCCGCCCCGGGGGCGGCCAAATAGAACGACATGTTCTCCACGACTCCGATCACCGGCATGTTGACCTTCTCCGCCATCCGCGCCGCGCGGTAGGCCACGCTGGCCGCGGCCGGCTGAGGCGTCGTCACGATCAGCATCTCGGCCCGGGGAAGGGTCTGCGCAATCGACAGCGAGACATCGCCCGTGCCGGGCGGCAGGTCGATCAGCAGCTCCTGCGTGTCCCCCCAGTAGACCTCCCCGAGGAACGTGGTCACGGCCTTGTGCAGCATGGGCCCGCGCCAGATCACCGCCTCGTTCTCGTCGACCATGAACCCCATGGAGATCACGCGGACGCCCTCGCGCTCCAGCGGAATGATCATCTGGTCGATGATCGTCGGCTTTCCGTGGACTCCGAGCATGTGGGGGATGCTGAAACCGTAGACATCCGCGTCCGCGATCCCGGCAATCCGTCCCCGCTTGGCCAGCGCGATGGCGAGGTTCGTGGTCACCGTGGACTTCCCGACGCCGCCCTTCCCGCTGGCGACGACGATCACCCGGGTCGTCGACGTCGGCGAGAGCAGCGGGGATTGCTTCTGCGGGCCGGGCCGCAGCTGGCCGACGAGCGCCTGCCGCTGCTCCTGCGTCATCACGCCGAGGTTCACGTCCACGTGCGCGACGCCGGGGAGCTCCTTGACCTTGGCCTTGATCGAATCGATGATCGTCTCCCGCAGCGGGCACCCGCTGATCGTCAGGAGCGCGTCGACGCGCACGGACCCGTCCTGGATCGCGATGTCCTTCACCATGTTGAGCTCCACGATGCTGCGGTGGAGCTCCGGGTCCATCACCCCGCGAAGGGCCTCGAGCACCTGTTCCTTGGTCACGCCGACCTTGTGGGCGAACACCGATGCCTCCTGGGCTCCAGCCGGGGGGTGGGGATGGAGAACCGAACACGCGGACCGCTGAGAGTAATTATCACTTGCACTTTTAGGCTAGCACCGTTGGCCGAATGGTGTCAAGGCGACATCAGGCAGGCGGTCCGCTGTGTCCACCGCGCTCAACGCTGCCGTGCGACCGGCCACGACGGCGATGCCGCCGCCGGCGGCGCCGTCCCGGCTGCCCCGGTTGTCCCGGTCCCTGCTGCGCCCTGGCCTCGGACGATCCTGCCGCAACATCTGCTTGCCGTTGGCCCCTCTCCGGTTTGGAGCCCCCGAAGGGGGCAACCTCTGTTTGCCGTTGGCCCCTCTCCGGTTTGGAGCCCCCGGAGGGGGCAACATCTGCTTGCCGTTGGCCCCTCTCCGGTTTGGAGCCCCCGGAGGGGGGATGTGCCCTTACCGGGGAAGCGCCCGGCGCTCCTTGCGATCCTGCCGGATGCGCCCCTATTGGGGAAGCGCCCTGCGCTCCCTGCGCGGCTGCCGGAGGGCGGCTACGAACAGCAGGCCGGTCTTCGGACGCCCCCACATGCGGCGCTCCCTCCCCGGGCTCCTCGTCCTCGGACGCCTGCAGGGCCTCCGTCCCGCCCTCGTCCTGCACGCCGGCTCCGACGGTCTCCTTCTCCTCCTCGTCGTCGGCCACGGCGACCCCGACCCCGGTGGCCGCGGCGGGCCGGGGAAGCGGGGTCTTCCGCTCGGCGGCCAGTTTGATCCGGTCGAGAAACCGCTCGACGAACTGCACCAGGAACTGCCGGGCGGCGTCGTCGGAGATCATGGCGATGCCGAGGTCCACCTCAAGGCGGTAACGCACCTCGGTCCCGTCCTCGACGCCCGCGAGCGAGCACTGCCCGTTGAACATCCGCAGCGTGCCGCGAACCTGCTTGAATTCCACAGCGGTTGGAGGCCTGAGGGTCACGCGCTGCACCGACTCGATCGGCAGGCCGATGAGGTACCCGGTAAGGGCCACCACCTGCGTGTTCCGGCGCTTCTCCACCGATTCCGCGGTCATCCACAGGGGCGCCCCATATCGGGGCAGATGCTCGATGCGCCCGATATGTGTGAAGACCCGGTCGGGCGCCGCGTGCATCACCCGGCGCGCCTCGATGGCCAGGACGGGGGGCGGAGGTGCGGCTATCGGGAGAGCTCCTCCCGCATGCGCCGGGTCCCTTCGGTCATCGAGGTCAGCTTCCCGACGGTCTCCTCGATGGTCCGGGTCTTTAACCCGCAGTCGGGCGTCACGTAGACTTGTTGAGGCGGAATCACTTTGAGCGTTCGCCGGATCCCTTCCACCACCTCATCGGCCGTCTCCACGCGATGGGTGTGCGCGTCGAGCACGCCGAGCCCGATGTCCTTGGTGAACCGCGGCGATCGGAACGTCTCCAGGAGGGCGAAATCCTCGTTCTTCAGGGCGAGGTCGAGCTGGTTCACCGCGAGGCGCAGCATCGCGGGGTAGATCCGCGGGACGTCCCCGTAGCAGACGTGCGTGATCGTGTACGCGCGGAGACCGCGGGTCACGATCTCCATCGCCTCCACGGCCAGTTCGAAGTCCTCGTCCGGCCGCGTATGTATCGCGGGTTCGTCGATTTGAATGTAGCGGGCCCCGGCGCGCTCCAGGTCCACGGCCTCATCGTGGATCGCCCGGGCGAGGTCCAGGACCAGTTCCCGGCGCGTCGGGTAGTGCTCGTTGAACGACCACTCCGCGATCGTGTACGGCCCGGTCAGCATGCCCTTGACCGGCCTGGGCGTCAGCCCCTGGGCGAACTTCCACCAGTCGACGGTGACAGGCGCGCGCCGCCCGACCGGCCTGACCACCACGGGCTTGGGATAGTAGCGGTTGCCGTACGATCGCACCATCCCGGCGATCGCGAAGCCGTCCATCTGGTCCGCGAAGAAGGCGACCATGTCCCCGCGGTACATCTCGCCGTCGACGAGGATGTCGATGTCGATCTCCTCCTGCCGGCGGATCCACTCCTCGGTCGCCCGGCGCTCCAGCGCCTCGAGCTCCTCGTGCCCCAGCTGTTTGCGCGCAAGTTTGCGGCGCGCTTCCAGCAGATATGGGGGCTTGGGGAAGCTTCCAACCGTCGTCGTGAGCAGTGGCTGCGCGGTCATGCCGCCTCCTCCCGGGCCTGCCGCACCCCGGCGGCCAGGACCTCCAGCTTCTGCCGCGCCACCCGCCGCGGGAGAAACTCCAACCCGGCGCTGGGGCCGACGTGCAGGTGGGACGGGGAGACGATCTCGGCGGCCCGCCGGCAGGCCTTCGCGACAGCATCACGGGTCTCCATCTTGGTGTTCCGGGCGTCGAGGATCCCCAACCCCAGCTGCTTGGTGAACCGGGCCCGGCGGAGCACCTCCCAGTTCCTCGCCCCGGCGACAAAGTCGAGCCCGATGATGTCGACGGGAGTGTCGAGGATGGCCGGGTAGAGGCCGTCGACGTGCCCGAAGTAGGTGTACAGCGCCCGGGTCGCGCTCACCCCTTCCCACAGCGCGCCCATGGCCCGCTGAAACAGGGGGAGTCGATCCCGATGGGTCAGCAGCCCGGGCTCGTCGACCTGAATCAGCTTCGCGCCGGCCGCGGCCAGCGCCTTGAGCTCCTGGTTGAGCCCGGTGGCGAGTGCCATGACGAACTGGTCCAGGTTCCCATAGAACTCGTCCCGGCTGAGGACCGCGAGCGTCAGCGGACCGGTGACCACCGGCTTCACCGGCCGCGGGCTGTGCGCGGCGGCGAACTGGTAGGCGGCGACGCTAATCGGGCCGCGCCACGCGATCTCCCCGGTCGCCACGGGCTGACGGTAGTAGACGTTGGTGTCGAAGTAGCGCTGCAGGCTGTGGATCGTAAACCCGCCGAGCCCGCGGGCGAAGTACGTCTGCCCGTCCTCCCAGCGGATCTGCCCGTCGGTGACCACGTCGATCCCCGCCGCCGCCGTCTCGGCGAGCACCTCGGCGGTCACCTCATCTTCGACCCGGTGCATCTCCTCGGGGGTGATGTCGCCGCGCTGGAGCTTCTCCACGCTGGCGCGCCACCGCCCCGGGGCAGGCGGATCCGGGATCTTCGGATAACTCCCAACGACCGTCGTGTTCACACCTCACCCCTCTTCACACCGTCCACCTCCGCCGGCGCCTGCGCGGATCCGGCCCGCCGCGGGTCAGGCCAGCACCTCTTTGGCGATCAGCATCCGCTGGACCTCCGAGGTTCCCTCGCCGATCTCGCAGAGCTTGACGTCGCGATAGATCCGTTCGACCGGATAGTCTTTGATGAACCCATACCCGCCGTGAATCTGCACCGCTTTTGACGCCGCCCGGGCGGCGGCCTCGGACGCGTAGAGCTTCGCCATTGCGCTCTCCTGCCGGTACGGCTGCCCCAGCGACGCCAGGTGCGCCGCCTCCATGACCAGCAGCTCGGCCGCGTCCAGCTCGGTCGCCATGTCCGCGAGCATCCACTGGATCGCCTGGAACTCGGCGATCGGCTGACCGAACGCCCGCCGCTCCCGCGCGTAGGCCAATGACGCCTCGAGCGCCGCACGGCCGAGGCCCAGCGCCATCGCGCCGATCCCGATCCGGGCGCGCTCGAGCACGCGCAGCGAGTCCCGGTACCCTTCCCCCGGCGCGCCGAGCATCTGCTCTTCCGGAACCGCACAGTCCTCGAAGACGACCTCCGCCGTATCGCTGCTGCGCACGCCGAGCTTGTCCTCGTGCTTCCCGACACGCAGCCCCGGCGTCCCGCGTTCCACAATAAAGGCTGAGATGCTCCGGTGGCCCGCGTCCGGATCGGTTCGCGCCATGATGACGTAAACGCCGGCAAGGCTGCCCTGGGTGACAAACACCTTCGTCCCGTTGAGCACCCACCGGTTGCCCCGGCGCTCGGCCCGCGTTACCAGCGCCTTGGCATCGCTGCCCGAGCCGGGCTCGGTGAGGGCCCAGGCCCCGAGCGCCTCGCCGCTCACCAGCCGCGGCAGATAGGTTCGCTTCTGCCGGTCGCTGCCGGCGAGGACGATGTGGCCGGAGCACAATGAATTGTGCGACGCCACGGTCAGCGCGACCCCGCCGTCACCCCAGGCGACGGCTTCGATGGCAAGCGCGAAGGCGACGGGGTCGAGGCCGGATCCGCCGTACTCCTGGGGGATCACCATCCCGAGGAGCCCCAGCCCCGCCAGTTTGGGCACGAGCGAAGCCGGAAACTTGCCCTCGGCATCCCAACGCCGGGCGTGGGGACGAAGCTCGCGCGCGGCAAACTCCCGAATGGTCTCTCTGATCAAACGCTGTTCTTCGGTGTAGTCGAATCGCACACTCAGCAGCCTCCGCGCGGCGCCTTCGAGCCATAGCAAAAGCCTCTCATGGCCTTCCATGAGAGGCTCAGGGTACCTCTCAAACTTGCCCCCCGGCGGGCGACAGACCGCGCCCGCCGCAGGGAGGGACGATCAGAACGGCGCGGCTTCGACCGCTTTGATCTCCGGAACCTGCTCCTTGAGCATCCGCTCCACGCCGGCCTGGAGCGTCATCATCGAGTACATGCACCCGACACAGGATCCGGCCAGCCGGATCTGCACGATCCCATCCACGATATCTATGAGCTCCAGATCTCCCCCGTCCTGCTGGACATAGGGGCGGATCTGGTCGAGCACCTTCTCGACCCGGGCGTGCAGGTCACCGCCTGCCTGGGTCCCGGTCTCCGCGGTCTGCTGGTCCATGCACGATTCCTCCGTCCGATAGGAGCTGCTACTGCGACTCCTGTTCCTCGCCGCAGGGGTCGGCATGCCCCGCGTCTCCGGCCGTCTTGAACGAATGTCCGCAGCCACAGGTGGACACCGCGTTGGGGTTGCGGATCGCAAAGCCGGTCGCCGTCACCGAGGTCACGTAGTCGATCTCCGATCCCGCCAGCACCCGTGAACTCGTCTTGTCGATCAGGAGGCGGACCCCGCCCCGCTCGATTACCTCATCGTCTTCGGCGGGGGCGTCCCACGTCATCCCGTACGAGAACCCATCGCATCCGCCGGGCTGGACGAACACCCGGAAGCACAGCCCCTGATCCTCCTGCTCCGCCAGCATTTCCTTGAGCTTGGCGACCGCGCTGTCCGTCAGGCTGACCGTTGGACGACCGACCTCAAGCACCACGTGCTTCACCTCGTGTCATCGACGTATTCTGCATGGCCCTGTAATTGTACCAAACGCGTCCCCCGCTGTCACTCGGTCGGGTACTGGGCGTTGGCCCAGGCCAGGATCCCGCCGGTCAGGTTCAGGACCTTGTCGTAGCCCGCCTCTTGCAGCAGCGCGACCACCTTCGCGCTGCGCCCTCCGGAGCGGCAGTAGATCACCGCGGGCGTGTTCCTGTCGATCTCCTCAAGACGGGAGCGGACCTCGCCGACCGGGATCAGCCGGCCGCCGGGGATGTGCGCCTCCTCGTATTCCCACGGCTCGCGGACGTCCACCAGTTGGACCCCGCCCCGCGCCAGGAGCGCCTTCGCGTCCTCCGGCGTCACCTGGGGAACCGGGGCCTTGGCCGGCGCCGCGGTGCGGTCGTGGGCCGGCATCCCGCAGAACTGCTCGTAATCGATGAGCGCGCGGATCGTCGGGCGGTCACCGCAGATCGGGCAGTCCGGGTTCCGGTTCCACCGCACAACCCGGGTCTCTCCCTCCAGCGCATCGTAGATGAGCAGCCGGTTGGCCAGCGTCTCACCGACCCCGAGCAGCAGCTTCATCGCCTCGAGCGCCTGCCGGCTCCCCATGTATCCGCACAGCGCGCCGAGGATGCCTCCTTCGGCGCAGCTCGGCACGGCGCCGGGAGGCGGTGGGGTCGGGAAGAGGCACCGGTAGCAGCCGTGCCCCGGCACAAACGTCGTCGCCTGGCCCTCCCACTTCAGGATGCTGGCGTCGACCAGGGGCTTGCCCAGGAGCACGCAGGCGTCGTTGATCAGGTAGCGCGTCGGAAAGTTGTCGCTGCCGTTGATCACCACATCGTAGGCCCCGATGATCTCCAGAGCGTTGGCGCTCGTCAGCACCGTCTGATACGGGACCACGGTGACGTCGGGGTTGAGGCCCCCCAGCGTCCGCTGCGCCGACTCCGTCTTCGGCCGCCCGAGATCCGGTGTGCCGTGGAGGATCTGCCGGTGCAGGTTGGTCACGTCGACCTGGTCGCCGTCGACGATCCCGATGGTTCCGACCCCCGCGGCCGCCAGGTACAGCGCCGTCGGAGATCCCAGTCCCCCGGCGCCCACAATCAGGACCTTGCTGCGGAGGAGCCGCGCCTGCCCCTCGATCCCCATCTCCTCCAGGATGATCTGGCGCGAATACCGTTCCATCTGGGCGGCCGTGAGCAGCGATCCTGCCGGCTGCGCGTTGGCTACCCTGGTTGTGGCCATCTTCCACCCTCCATCGCAACGGCCCCGCGGGCCTATGTCCCCCCCACGATAGGACCTGCCACAGGGGCTGTCAAGGATGCTTTTACCAAGCCTCAACAGAGAGAACGCGCGGCGAATCCCAGCGCTTCCCCCCGGTTCGAGTCGCCGCCGGAGGCCTCGGGTGGTATAATAACCGCTGGCCTCGAGACCCTCTCCGTTCCAGAACGGCGGATACGATGGCGCTGACCGGTGCAGACCTCCGCGGGGCATAATATTCGTAGGGGAACGTTCAGCGCCGCGGTCGCCGCGCGGACGGTGGGGTGTGCAAAATGATGACGTGGGGGGATCGTTAATGGCCCCAGACATGTACGACGTTACTATCCTGGGCGGGGGCCCGGTGGGGTTGTACGCCGCATACTACGCCGGGTTCCGGACGCTGCGCACCAAGATCATCGAAAGCCTCAATGCCCTCGGCGGCCAGGTCACCGCGCTCTACCCCGAAAAGTGGATCTACGACGTGGCGGGGTTCCCCCGGATCATCGGCCGGCAGCTGGTGGACAACCTCACCGAACAGGCGATGCAGTACAAACCCACGGTCTGTCTGGGGGAAACCGTGAACGGGCTCACCCTGCTCCCCGACGCGACCCTTCAATTGAAGACGGAGCGCGCCGTCCACCTCACCCGGACGGTGCTGATCACCGCCGGCATCGGCGCGTTCCACCCGAAGACCTTCAAGAACCCTTCGATCGACGGGTTCGACGGCAAGGGGCTCTATTATTTCGTCAAAAGTTTCCAGGAGTTCAAGGACAAGCGCGTCCTCATCGCCGGCGGCGGGGACTCGGCGGTCGACTGGGCGCTCGGGCTCCTCGGGATCGCGCGCTCGATCACGCTGATCCACCGGCGGGACCAGTTCCGCGCCGCCGAGGACTCGGTCCAGAAGATGCTCAAGTCGTCCATCCAGGTCAAGACCTTCTACGAGCTGCGCCGCCTGGAGGGCTCGAACAAGGTCGAGCGCGCGGTCATCTACAGCAACAAGACCAACATCGA
>WNGC01003621.1_pt1 | contig 17196 bp, 12 predicted proteins | sample 5400051 | NCBI WGS metagenome assembly WNGC01 (sample SAMN13153368, study PRJNA577476) | soil metagenome | isolation source: 20 cm soil or saprolite under grassland replicate 2 | place: USA:California | collected 2016-06-15
AGCGCCAACCGAGGAATCCATGACCTTATTCTGGCAAAACCGTCCTTGAAAGGGATGGGCACGACCTTCGTCGCCTTGGCGATCACGCCTGCATCGATGCCGGTCGCCCATATCGGTCACCTGGGCGATAGCCGCGCCTACCTCTATCGGGCTGGACAGCTCCAGCAATTGACGCGCGATCATACCCTCGTCGAAAAACTTGTGCAGCATGGCCTCATTGATGCAACCACGGCGCTCACCCATCCTGAGCGTCACATCCTGACCAAAGGCCTTGGCATGGGCGTCGACATGAAACCGGAGCTGACCTCGACGCCGATCACCCCACAGGACCTGATCGTACTCTGTAGCGACGGGCTTACAAAAATGTTGGAGGATGCAGCCATAGCATCGGTACTCTCCCGCGCACAGGGCGATCCCAACCAAGCCTGCCACGACCTCATCGAGCAGGCGCTGAACAGAGGGGGAGAGGATAATGTGACTGTGATCGTCGTGGCATCGATGACCTCTGCCGTTGCGAAGGCATAACCATTGACAAGACTCTATCGGATCTGTAGCCTCAGCCTCTAGCCAGGCAGACTTTCCTCCCGTTTTCTTTGTGAACCAGAGCAGGAGAATCATCATGCGTGTGTCCGTACTGGTCCGTCTCATCCTGTACATGGTCATCGGAGGCGCCTGCTGGGTTCCCCCAGCCATCAGCGGCACCTCGGATAACATCGAACTCGAAACTACAGTCCGCGCCCTCGTGCGAGCCAATTCGGAGAAGGATTTGCCCGCCATGTCCGAGCTTATGGCCCACGACGCCGATATCACCAGCTATTCCATCGGAGGTCGAAAATACGTGGGATGGCCTGACCTAGAGCGGGATATCAAGGAGGAGTTTGCACAGGTGGCTGCCCTCGACCTACGCATCTCTGAACTCAATGTGTGGTCAAAGGGAGATATCGGCTGGTATACAATGGAGCTGGACTATGGGCGTATCCTCGATCCGGGACCGGCACAGCAGCGGGCCGGCCTGCTGTTACGAGAAACCGGTGTGCTTGAACGTCGAAACGGCCAGTGGGTCCTCCTCTCCTGGCATGAATCCTTCAGAAATGCCGGCGGCGCGCTGCCTGTCGATGATCGGACGAAAACCGCTGCACCACGCACAGTAGCTTCACCGGTCGGCCAAGCTGTCGTCCCTGACTTAGGTGGTGAATGGGAAATTCTGGAGGTGGAGGACGACAAGCGCTACAAGGCCACACTCGACAAAGCCGGCAACGGCCCCTATACCCAGCACGGAGGACGATTTGTCACCACGAAGTATATCGACCGTCTCTGGCAAGGCACCTGGCAGCAGCCGGACAATGATCGCGAAGGAGAATTTGAACTCCTCCTCTCCGAGGACGGGACCGAGGCCAAGGGTGTGTGGTGGTATTCACGGGTCGGCACCCAGAAGAATATTCCCCCTCGCGAGCACGGCGGGACCTATGTCTGGAAACGGTTGAACTCACCACCAATCGCCCAATGACACCAGCGTACCCGATAGGCGTAAACGAGGATCGCACTCTATATTCGCCTAACCGCTTTTCATGCTTGGGAGGTTTTATGCGTCAGACACTCTTCACTCTGCTCGCCAGCATCTGTCTGGTGACCCCTGTCCTCGCAGACGGCGGTCACGATCACCATGCCGTCCCAACCCTTTCCCACCAAACCACGACGACGGTGACGTTCGAGGCCAATACCGTCACCCTCACGTTCGGTCCCATCAATCTTCCAGCCGGTCACGACGGAGACCTCGCGGCGTAGATGCCCAAACATAACTTTCAGCTTCCGAAAGATATGTATATGGTGGGGTACAAGACTGCAGTCTTCACCAAAGAAGGGAAGCCCCTCCCCAAGAACTATCTCCATCACATCTTGATGCTCAACAACGACAAACCAAGCGTCTCATGCGAGGGCGAACCGTTGTTCTTTGCGGGAGCAGGGTTGGAGATGACCGAGACGCGCTTTCCGGAAGGCTATGGGGTCAAACTCGCCAAGGATGATCACCTGATGTCAATCGTCGCGTTTTATCATAAGGCGCCGATCACCAAGGATGTGATGGCAACCTTCACCATGTATATGGCCCCCGAAGGCACTCCCATCAAAGAAATGGACGTATATCAGGTGGGGATCAATATTGTGTGCTTCAGCAAGTTCTCCCAGCGAGGCCCAGACCAGACGGATGAAGGGATTGAGATTAACTCCGGAGTGCAGGTCCACAGGGCGCCGCTCAAGTTCTCGATGGATGGCTGTGTCAAATTTGCCTACCCACATGGCCATGACGAACTCTTAATGATCGGGCTGGACAATACAACCACGAAACAGACCTTGCTACGGACGGTTCCAGACGTTACCCAGGACGGGAGCTTCCGCGAGTTCCTACCGCACCAAGTCTATAAGGATAGTCAGGGGTTTCCCGTGACGAAGGCTGATGACTATGAGATGGTCATGGTCCATCACCATCCCTTGCAGAGACAAGAGCCACAGCATGGGATGGGAAACTATTTGCTGTACATGACCCCTGGCGCTTGTCCGACGACATCCAATACGCCACTCGCCAAGTAACAACTCACACACTCCTTTTCACTCACCGCATGTTCTGCGGTGGCTACCGCTGCTTTCCCTCACATATTTTACGTCCTACTTCCCTCCAATTCTGTTCAATTTTGTTCGTCATCGAGATCGCTGCGCCTCCCCCTACCAAAGAAGGACCTATTTCATCGCATGAATACTGGGTTTCTCACCTCGGCTTGTGCTATTCAGATCTGCATCCTTAGATGCGGCCGGAGTCGCTCGTCACAGAGGCGTAGGGGGCTCGTGTGTCTCAGATAACGTGAGGGCGAACCTTGTGATTTCGCTCTGCGACTGGGCTTGCTCCAATTCCCAGGAAGCACAGGGATATCTTGATGCCGCAGAGTGAGCCGGTCACCGCCCTGATTGTCAGCGAACACGCTGAATCCATTAAACTCATCACGGTCAGTCTGCGTGGATTCTTTCCTGGCTGCCGTGTGGACGTCGCCTATTCAACCGAAGAAGCCCGTTCATGGGCGTCGTCGCACGAATGGCCCCTCATCCTCATCGACGAACAGAGCCTCGCCGGGGATCACACCTCCCTACCAGGCGAATTCAAACGCCGCGCACCGTATGCGGGAATTATTCTGTACAGCGACCGCTCCGACTCAGCCTCGGCGCTTCAAGCACTCCAAGCCGACGTTGATTTTTTTCTCTCGAAAAAATCTTCGGCCTTTCTCACGGAACTCCTGTTCTGTGCCAAGGAAGCCATCGAGAAACATCACCTGAGTGTGACCCTGGAACACGCACTCGAACGCCATCGTCGGCTCATCGAATCACTCAGCGACATCGTCTACGAACTGGATGCCAGCGGCTGTTTTGTAGCGGTCAGTCCGGGCATCGTCACACTATTGGGCTACTCGCCCGATGAACTCATCGGATTGCCCTATACCGCTCTAGTTCCCCCCAACCAGGAGCCGATGGCTCGGTATCGCCTCAATGAACGGCGCTCAGGATCGCGTGGCACTAGCCGCTTTGAATTGACCTTGCGAGGGAAACCCACGCAGGACGAGAAACCGCTGGCCCTCACGGCGGAGGTGTACGCCAGAGGACTCTATGACACCCTTCGCCGATTCCTCGGCACAGTGGGCTTGATCCGAGACCTCTCACAAGCCAAACAACAAGACACCACGATCCATCAACTTCGCCAACAACTCCAGCATAGGGATGCATTGCTCGCGCTGGCCCAGCAAGTGACACTATTGTCCCAACAACTGTACGACCCACTGGCCTCACTGTCGACACAGTCCCAGCAACTCCTCACCACCATTCGCAACGCAAATCTGGATAACCAGGCTGAAACACTGGCAAGCCACGCTACAGAAGCGAGGAATCTCGGAGCACAGCTGGCGCAGGCCTTCCAAGAGAGAGGGGACAAGGGCTATGGACACACGATCAACGAGGTCCTTGAAGACGTATTCACCTCCACAACCTCAGCGATCGTGGACAGTGCAGGTATCATACGGCAGTTCTCCTCACACCTTCCTCCTCTCGTCGGCAACCATGAACAAGCCAAGGAGCTCGTCTACTATTTCCTGAGCTACGCGCAGACCTATTTGCTGACGATCGGCCGTGCGCATCGACTCGTCCTGAGCACGCGCGCGTTGGGGACTTCCTCCATCTCAGCAGACGCCCCTGCCCTCTTTCCTCTCGCCCCGCCTACCGAAATCGAAGTCGAGCTGCTCGAATCCGATATGGCCTGGCCGTCACAATCTCCGGCCCCTTCATCCCCGTCCTTCGATCTCCTCAGGTTATATGAGCTCGTCCGCCGACTGGATGGCACCTTGGATTTGTCGGCCCCGATGCAGGGACCCCTTCGTATGATCCTCCGTCTGCCGGTTGTTTCTCGTTCCCCCCTCGAGATAGTCCCGCTGCCGATGGCCGACTCTCCTACCCCGCCCGCACCTGCTCCTGATATAACGCGCGTCGTGACTGCACCAGTGCCGGCAGCTGATTCCGACAGAGTATTACAGGAACGGCGCCATTCACCTCGAATTCTAAGTACCCTATCTGCCACGATCACCGTCGGGTCGACGACGTGGGACGGCACCATTTCCAACCTCAGCCTCGGAGGGGCCTGTATTACGCTCCCCGACAACTTTCCCACCGTCTCGTCACAAGACGCCTATGTTGTAATCAAGACGGCGGTTGGCATTCTCGAGTTGCAAGGTAGGGCACAGGAACGCTTCGTCTCAATCCAAACCAGACCACTGGCCGCCCAGTTGATTCTGACATTCGAGCCTCCTAAGAGAGAAGAGGGCGCCGTCCTGGCTTCGCTGATCCAGGCTGCGCAGGAACAAACTTTGTCCTTCAGCCTTGAGGTCCTGCTTGCGGCAGAGCCGCAGGATAAACTGATTGCCAGCAAACCAATCGTGCCTGGCGAGCCGCAAGATTACGACCTGCGCGAGGCCGTACGTGTGACCTTGCAGCTCCCAGTCTGGCTCGATCTCACAGATTCTGTCGGAAGAAGTTTCCGCCTCCAAGCTTTAACCACCAACCTCAGCCGAGACGGTGCCTGTATTCACCTCAGCTCTCGCTCTGAACTCCTGAATGGAATTGCCACGCTGCATTTCGCCATCACGCAGAACCAGAAACATCCCGGGACCCATGAGCCAGGCGCGCCGGACGCTTCACTCACCGCTCGGGTGGTCTGGTCGGCTCCAGACCCCGCAACGCCCGGCGAATTTCGTCATCCAGGCTTCGAACCTGCCCTCTGGGTCGGCCTCCGCTTTCAGGGCCTCACACCCTACGCTGAGCGCGAAGTCAACCGTGTCGTCCAACAACATCTAACTTCCCTGGATGAGTCCAAATCCTCCTCAAAGCAGGCTTCGGTCGTCAGTATGCCACGAGAGTGTCGGAATTTACGCGGCCAAATGATCGTGATTGTAGACGACCATCTTCGTCAATCGCTTGAACCGAACACACCGGTCGTCATCATCGCTCCCGGCTATGGCCAGACCGCCTTGGATGCCAGTACCTTGTCGTACTACCTGGCGCATCACCGGCTCCGCGTTTTGCGTTATGACCACACCAACCATGTGGGGCTGAGCGACGGTGAGCTGCAGCAAACAACTTTGCGGAGTATGCAAGCCGATCTTTTTAATGTTGTGGAGTTTGTGCAACATACGTGGCCGACCGCTCCCCTGATCGTCATGGCAAGCGACATGACCGCACGAGTCGCGATCAAAATGGCAGTGCACTCTCGCCCACTGGACTTGCTGCTCCTAATCAATCCTGTCGTCGATATTCAAGCCATGCTCATCACTGTCCATGGTCATGACCTCGTGGCCGACCACCGATACGGACTCCGACGCGGCATCGCTAATCTGCTCGGGCTCAACGTTAATGTCGATCGCTTTGTCGGCGATGTCGTCGCAGGCAATTTTACAGATCTGGCTTCCACGATTGCGGATCTGCGCCTCCTTCGCTCCCCCTCAGCCATCCTCATGACTCCCAGCAGCCCGCTCGGGCCATTGCCTCCAGCTGACCTTCCACAGGCGTTTCTCACCGCGCTGGGTTCCCATACTCGTTTGGCAACAGTCCTTTCACCGCTACTCGGCCAGAATCTCCCGCTCAATGAACAACACCCCCCGGCCTTCCAACAGATCCTAGAACAAATTGCCGCGACCGTTTCGCTGCCGACCGTTCCGGCTGAATTCAGCAGACACACCCGTCGCATGCTGGCTCGTCAACAGCGCATCGAGATGGAGCGTACCCGCCTTCGTCACAATCTCTCGCAACTCGCGCGTGAGGCCTTGCGGGTCGCGCACCTGCAGCTTCTCAAACTCGGAAACCTCCATGAGCACTGGAAGCTCCTGGACGATCTCTACAGACTGCTCAGCCCGCTCGAACCGGGCTCCATGCTTGTGGAGGTGGGAGTCGGCCACGGCGATTTCGTTCGAGCCACGATGGTCAACCAGGCCTACCGCTCGCGACAGCGTGGATGGAGCCCGGAGCGGCCCATTCAGTTGATCGGCCTGGAACATACCCAAGACTCGCTGACGCAGGCTCGACAGAGTCTTCGTGCCTTGCATCGGGAACTCGACAGCGACTTCGGAGGCACCCTCACCATCCACCCACCCCTGACTACCGAATGGATGCGCGCGGATTGGACTCAGGGCCTTCCGTTCAAAGACCATTCCCTCAATCGCATCGTCGGCAATCTCTCACTTCCGTTCGTCCCCTCTCCACTGGTCACGATTCGGGAGCTGCACCGCATGCTCCATCCACAAGGGCGCCTGGTCCTCACGGTTTTTCACCCTGACACCGACCTCTCGATGCTCTATCGCCGACATCTTCAGAGAGCGAATCAGGATGAATTCAGCCCGCAAGCTCAGATCGTCCTGCACCACTTGGGTCGACTCCGGGAGGCCATCCGGTATGGATTGCTACACACCTTCGACCGGTCCTCATTAACCTCATTCCTCCAGCAAGCCGGCATCCTCACATTCCGCATCTCTCCGGCGCTCGACGGGCATGCCCTCTTCGCTGTCATTGAAAAAGTTCAATCCACTGGCTGAACGAGCCAGAGCCGTGTATACTCCCACCCGTACAACTTTGAACACATAAACGTTTCATGCCCCATCCGCATTTCCGCTGGCGGGTCACAGGGTGTCCCTACGCTCTCAGTTCGTTATGACATCACGCCCACCGAGTACAAACATCGTGGCACCAACCGCTAACGAACTGTTGAACATCGTCACGCGCTTTGCGGCCGACCTAGGGACGATGACCGACCTGACGACACTCGGGAATTGCATCATCCAAGAGCTCTGTCGGGCAGGTGCCACGACCCATGGCACTCTGTTCCTGTTGGATCGCGAACACGAATGCTATCGCCGCGCCAGTATGGTTGGTCCGCTCGCCCCCACCATTATTCCACCGACGCTGGCCGTGGACCATCCTCTGCCCCACCACCTACTCACAACCAACTCGATCATTACGCAGGCCGACTCGGCTATAGACCTCCAAGAGACTGAATACGGAGCAGCCGCATGTGCGGCCATGGAAGCCATGCAGGCCACACGCATCGTGCCACACCTCAATAATAAAGGCCGTCTCATCGCCTTTTCACTGCTCGGGGCGGCACAGCCTTTGGCCGAAGAAAATGCGCTGACCAGATCCCTGCTTGCAGCACTGGCACAAACCGCCACGAATGCTCTCTACACCATTGTGCTCTACGAGGACCTCCTGCGCTCGCATACGCTCATGAAACGCACGGATCGGCTGAACCTTTATCCAACTGGCCCCTGAACGAAAAGACGATCCCCAGTTTATTCAGGAATTCAGCAAAGTGGTACTCGACGATGTGTATCGGATCGAACGGCTGATCGAGGAAATTCTCGACTACTCCCGATACATGGAGCCCAAGCTGACGGACGAGAACCTCAACGACGTTGTCGCCTCGTGCTTGTATTTCATTGATGTCAAGGCAGACAGCCATGGGATCAAGATTGAAAAAGAGTTGGCGTCCGACTTGCCGCGTGTCATGCTGGACCGACAGCAGATCAAGCAGGTGCTGCTCAATCTTCTCCTCAACGCTATGGACTCGATGCCAGGCGCGGGTGGGCGCTTACGCGTTCAGACACGCAAGCTGGTGAAGCCGGGAGGGAACGTCTGGGCCCACATCGAGATCGAGGATACGGGTGAAGGAATCCAAGAGACGAATCTCGAACACATTTTTGACCCGTTTTTCACGACGAAACACGAGAGTGGAGAACACGAAGGAACAGGCCTTGGTCTGACCATCGTCCATCAGATTATTCAAGAGCATCACGGCGAGATCAGGGTGAAGAGTTCGGTCGGCGTCGGCACCACGTTTTTCGTGAGCCTGCCCGCGTTACCCGCATAACGGCCAACACCCTATGGACAACAGTATGAAAAAACGAGTGCTGTTGATCGATGATGAGGCCCGAGTTCGGGCCTCATTGAAAGCGGTGCTGGAGCCGACCTACGAAACGATCCAAGCCGCCGACGCCCAGGAGGGCCTCGAGCTGTTTCGCAAGGAAGCCCCCCACCTGATCCTTCTGGATGTCATCCTGCCTGGCACCGACGGGCTGTCGGTACTCCAAACCATGCGTGCCGAGAACCGTACGGCACCGGTTATCATGCTGACAGGAACGAAATCAGTCAAAACCGCAGTCGATGCAATGAAGTTCGGCGCGGCCGACTATCTTTCAAAGCCTTTCGATGTGGAAGAACTCCGCATCATTGTCGAGCGGGCGCTCAATGACCAGGAACTCCAACAGGAGGTCAAACAACTCCGTGCACAAGTCGTTCGGCGATACGCCTTCCACAATCTGATCGGCAAGAGCCCATCAATGCAGGACATCTACACCAAGATCGAGCAAGTCGCCGACAGCCGCACGACTGTCCTGATTGCCGGCGAGAGTGGCACGGGGAAGGAACTGGTCGCCAAGGCACTCCACTATAATAGCGGCAGGCGCGAACGCCCCTTCATCGCCCTGAACTGCGCAGCCCTTCCTGAAACGCTCATCGAGAGTGAGTTGTTCGGCCATGAGAAAGGTTCGTTTACGGATGCCACGGCCCGGCGAGTCGGACAGTTTGAACTCGCCCATACCGGCACGCTCTTCCTCGACGAGATCGGCGACCTCAGCGCCATGACGCAAGCCAAGCTGCTGCGCGTCTTGCAAGAACGAGAATTCACCAGAGTCGGCGGGGTGCAATCCATCAAGGTGGATGTGCGCATTGTGACGGCGACAAACCAAAATCTCGAGGAGCTCGTTCGCAAGGGGCAATTCCGCGAAGACCTCTACTACCGCATCAATGTCATTGCGCTGTATTTGCCCCCGCTCCGGGAGCGTGGTGACGACATTCCGCTTCTCGCCAAACATTTTCTGGCCAAACGAATCGAAGAAGAAAATCGACCGCTCCAAGAGTTCTCCAAAGATGCCGTCGATCTTCTCTCCCGCTATCCCTGGCCGGGCAATGTGCGAGAGATGGAGAACATCGTTGAACAGGCATTTATTTGGTCCAAGGGATCGGACAGCATTACCCCTGAACATCTTCCGCCCATTCTCAAGAATGACACCCGATCCTCTTCACTCCGCGACGACACTCTCGCCGGGCGACTGTCGCTCGAAAAAGCCGTCATGGAATTTGAGCGAGAAATTATCTTAGATGCCCTTAAACGAACTAACTACATCCAAACCCATGCCGCCAACCTGCTGGGAATCAGCAGGCGGATGCTCAAGTACCGCATGGACACGCTGGGAATCGGGCGACCCGATCAAGAAGTCAGCACCGAACCACCGAGCGTAGTGCAGGAATAGCACAGACAGGTTCCCTCAGTGAGTCTTTTTTGCATAGTTTGTAAGGGATTTTCTCGCTGGTGTACGTATTGTTTCGTTCAAGAAACTACATATGGGTCTCTCGTGGGCGCTAGCCACACTCCGTTGAGACGGGGGCTCTAACTCACTGATATGGAACAAGAATTGCTTCATACGCCAGCATTTAGCGGTAGAGGACGCCTATGAATTTACCTGCGCCTCAGGTAGCGACAAAGAATAAGCCGACCTTGCTCGTGATTGACGACGAGGCAGGACCTCGTGACGCACTGAAAGTGATTCTCCGCCCCTTTTTCAATATCCAGATAGCGGAGTCAGCCAGTGCAGCGATGGACGTGCTGAACTCCCAGCCGATCGATATCATCACACTCGATCAGAAGCTTCCAGATCGCCAGGGCATAGATCTCCTTCAGGACATCAAGCATCACTACGCCGGTGTTGAGGTCATCATCATCACTGGGTACGGGAGCTTAAAGTCCGCCATGGAAGGGATACGCCATGGTGCCGCTGGCTACCTGCTCAAACCTTTCAACGTCACGGAATTGCTTTCCCTGGTCAACCAGACACTCGAAAAGAAACAACGGCTCGATTTCCTCAGACATTTCATTGGGACATCGATCAGCCTCTGGGGATCAGATACCGAAAGCGCTCAGGCGTGGAAAAAATTACTCGCAGGTTACCAGGCGATCGGGAACCCGACGTCAGACGATGCGCCAGGATCCGAATCCATACAGGACCTTCTCCCTCTATTCTCCGACCTGCTTGAAGCCAAGGATCGCCAGTTGCTCAACCACTGCAGCCGAGTCAGTTTCTACGCCACGCTCTTGGCCAACCGTATCAACCTGACACTCGCTGAGCAGAAATCGTTGGCGTTGGGGGCGTTCCTCCACGACATTGGCAAGATCGGGCCTGAACCCTATCAATTTGCCGACGATGAAATCTCTGTGACCGGAGAGGCTGTCGACAATCGGCACCATCAGGAGCGAGGTGCGAAACTCGTGTTACCGCTCGGACTTCCGGCTGAGGTGGGACAGATTATTGCGTATCACCATGAACGGTGGGATGGCTCAGGCTATCCATTTGGACTTCAGGGAGAAGGAATTCCTCAACTAGCCCGCATTGTCTGCCTGGCCCAAACGTTCGACCATCTGACCGCGGAACTTCCCGGCCGGACACCCCTCTCGATTGATGACGCCTGCCACCAAATGCTTTCATACGCCGGCACCCACTTCGAACCGAAGTTGACCGAACTCTTTGCGCACGTAGTCCAGGAATGTAAGGCATCCCTTCCTGCCATGGCGATAGCTACCACCCCGATAGACCGATCCGACTCCTAGCCCGCCTAATTCATGAAGCTTTTGCTGTAAGCGCGGATACACGCCTGTGACAGGCAGTCTCGCCGCTCAGCCCTTCGACATACTGCACGAGTATGCCTCAGTGCTTGACGTCTCCGAGTGCCCGTCTCGCTTCGCGTCTGCACGCTTACGCTACGGAACTTCATGAGTAATGCGGGCTCACAGAATGCTGAAAAAGTCCGTCAGCCTGGCTAGTTCACTCGGTCTATTCGGTCTGTCTGGTTTGTTTGATTCCATTAGACTAACCAGATGGACCAGACAACCCGGGCTTGGTAAAGACCTGCGGACCATGAACATTCTCTCGAGATGACATCATTGTTCGGCAGCCTGCACGCTCATTCAGACCCCTTCCCCTTCGCCCCCGCGATGAGTTCCGCTGCTGTTTCACGAACTTTTTTCGTAATGGTCAGACCGCTCAACATTCGCGCGATTTCTTCTTCTCGCCCCATCCCCTTGAGAGTTCTTACCGACGTGGATGCCCGTTGACTCTCCAGCCCCTTTTCCACAAGCAGATGATGCTCCGCTTGGGACGCGACCTGAGGGAGATGGGTGATACAAAACACTTGATGGAATGTCCCGAGCTTGCGCAGTCTCCTTCCCATGGCTGCAGCGACCGCCCCGCCGACTCCCGTATCGATTTCGTCAAAAATCAAAACCGGAACCTGGTCCTTCTCGGCCAACACCGTCTTGAGCGCCAGCATGATACGCGAGAGTTCCCCTCCGGACGCCACCCGGCCCAGTGGTCTCGGCGGTTCACCCAGATTGCTTGAGAGAAGGAACTCCACTCGATCACGCCCAGCCTGTCCAAGCCCTTCAGTCGACTCATCGCTCACGACCGTGACCTGAAAGATCGCCTGCTCCATTTTCAACGCTGCCAGCTCCGCTCCCACCAGCGTCGTCATCCGCTTGGCCGCCTCAATCCGCTTCTTAGACAGCTGCTGTGCCAGTATGTGGAGACGGCGGGCCTCTTCTTCCAACCGAGCGATCAACTCAGCAGTTCTCACTTCATGATTGTCAAATAACTCTAGCTCCTCCTTCACCCGTCTGCCAGTCGCTAATACCGCCTCAACCGACCCTCCATACTTTTTCTTCAACCGTTGGATCAGGTCGAGTCGGTCCTCCACGACAGCCTGTCGGTCAGGATCGGCTTCTAACTGTTGTGCATAGTCGCGCAGCCGTCCGGCAAGTTCTTTGAGTTGGATCGCCGAATCCATAGCAACCTGTTCACAATCACTCATCGTCGGATCGGTCTGGGCCAACTCTGCAAGGGTTCGCGCGATCCGCCCCAGCCTGGTGAGGACAGCCTGCTCATCCTCCTGCATTTCGGCATGAGCCTCGTGGACCAATTCCCTGAGCCGATGCACATGGACCAGTCGCTGCCGCTCGCTACGGAGCCGCTCTTCTTCATCAAGCAGCAGCCCGCTTTGTTCAATCTCCTGGGCCTGGAATCGCAACATGTCATCACGTCTTGTACGATCGACGGCATCGCGCTGTAAGGCATCCAACTGGATGCGCAGTTCCTTCCACTCCCGGTAGGCCTGCTCATACCTCCCGCGTAGTTCATAGAGACGTCCGAACGCATCGAGGGCGTCTAATTGTTTGGCGGTAGCCAACAGCGATTGCTGCTCATGCTGGCCATGGATATCGACGAGGGTCCCACCAAGTTCTTCGAGCACACGCAGAGGGCACAGGCTGCCGTTGACGTACACCCGGTGGCGACCCGAGCGGGATAGCACGCGCCGAAGAATCAGCTCGGACTCGTTCTGAGCGATGATTTCGTGTAGCCGCAGGCGTTGAAGAAGTGGGTGGGTGTCTGGGAGGTGGAAGGCGGCTTCGAGCTGGGCCTCGTCTTCTCCGGAACGGATCTGGTCGGTCAAGGCTCGCCCGCCGACCAACAATGCGATGGCATCAATGAGGAGAGATTTACCGGCCCCGGTCTCCCCGGTCAGGACTGTAAACCCGGACTGGAATTGAAGACTGAGCTGCTCAATGAGCGCAAAATTGACAATACGCAACTCGGCGAGCATCGCGGCAGGTGACTACAATCCTTAGGCTGAGCCGGCTGGTTGCGCCAGCAGCGAATCGATCATTTCCTTGAACTGCCGCTTCGGTCGCGCTCCAACGAGTTTCTCCACAACCTGCCCGTTCTTGAAAAACAGAATGGTCGGGATACTCATCACCTGATAGCGGCCTGCGACTTCGGGATTTTCATCGGTATTGAGCTTTCGCACCTTTACCTTTCCCGCATACTCTTTGCCCAATTCCTCGATGATCGGAGCGACCATTTGGCAAGGACCACACCAGACAGCCCAGAAATCTACCATCACGAGCTCAGAGGCCTTCATAACCTCTACGTCCCACGTTGCATCCTCGACCTTGAGTGCATCGCCTGCCACGTCGCATTCCCCCTTCGCTGAGTACACGATAACTATTCAACCTCGTGGGCATCGTATACCAGCCCTCTTCGAGGAGTCAAATCCACCAGACCTGCGCATAACAGTATTAATTAGGGCCAGCTCGGCGGCACGATAAACCACCATCCATCCGAATGCACCATTCATCACGCTGTTCTCAGAGCCCACATACACGCCACAACAGCAAGATCCAGACGGGTTGCCCACGCTGTCGTCACAAGATAGATGGTTTTGCATGGTTGCTCGAAACAATTCTCTTGCCATACGCCCAAAGACATGCGGTGGACCGACCAGCTACGCCATCGCCACCAATTGTTCGGCCCGGGCCAGAAAATCTGGCCCACCCGCAGGGATACGCAAGAGAAAACCAACAGTAAGAGCCTGTCCGGCATCGACCTTTCTATTGTGGCGAACGGCACTGTCGGACCGACTCCTGGACTGAACATCAAACGAGCCACTCTTCCAGACAATCTGTTCATCGTCCATTCCCACCCATCTCAGGCTGGGGTATGTCCGATTGTGGCCTTCCATACGGCCCTCCAGGCGCAGCCCAGGGCAGACCTTTCTCCCCGATCAGCAGCGGACTGAGGATACTTCGAACCACTGCCGTACCGAAATTCTCCGTCCAGCCGATCCCGGTCAGGCTCAACATGAAGTTATATTGCTGGCGATCGGGAAACTGTAAATAATAGACCCCCAGCGACCAACACTTGCAGGGATTCTGGTAGAGGCCGACGACATCATACTCCGGGCTCCTGCCGTTCTTCACGTCGTAGTAGCCCTTCGCGCCGACCGTCCACCCCCACGGTGTGCGAAATGCCCCTCCTGCTGTGACAAATTGAATCTCAGGGGTTGGGGCATAGACCTCAGTGAACGAAATCGGATTCCACACGTCTCCACGACGTACACGATTACCATCGTGCGTGAATCGTTGCCCGACTTCGAGGTACCAGTAGTTGGTCTGCTGAACCCGGAGGGTGGTGTTGAGTTGACTCACCGATGATCGATAGGGATCGAAAAACGCATCAATGGTCAGATATTGGTTCGTGGCAGGCTGTTGACCGAGGACAATCCCTGCACCCTGGCCAAACGCGGCATCGGCTAACTGAGCCTGCGTATATTGAGGAGTCGTGTTGCCGATCACGGCCCGCATCCAGATGTCCGACAGTTTCTTCCCTTCAATGGCCACCGTCGCCGGCTGCAGCGGTTGCGTAATCGACCCGAGCAGAGGGGAGACGCCAGGCGTGAAATCCCGCGCTCTCGTTTGCACGGCACCTACGTGATAACTCTGGGCCATCGTGAAATCCAGCCAATTGAAACTGCTGCTGCCCGCTTGCTCCAATAGTCGACTGCGGATCGCGTAGGTCAGCAAGTTTTTCTTTGGTAGATCGTCTACCTGATCGATCTGAGTCAATTGTGACTGACTCGTCGGCGGGACATATTCATACAGGATGCTGGGCTCAACGGTATGCAGCAAGGTATTGTCTTCGCCCGTTCTGAAGCGGCGGCTCAGCTTCGACGTCGCATCAAGGCCCGCCCAAAAGGTCTCGCGATGCTGGCTTTCAGTATTTTGCACCCCACGTGTGTAATAGACCTCGCGCACTTTCACTTGGGGGGTCAGGCCCATGATGTGTCCGAAATCCACGACGTCGGTTGACAGACCAGGCAGAACATCGATTCGATTCTGGGTAAATCCCTGTTCACGATAAAAGTTCACGAAATTCATATCGGTACCCATCAAGACCGGCGAATTGAACAATGAGAGATTTGGCAAACTGTAGCCAATTTCCGGCAGGCGCTGAAATGTATCCCCTCCCCCCGATTGCAACGGCTGCAGGTACTGACCAAGCAGGTACGTGTGTCCGTAAGCCAGACGTTGACTCGCCAAAAAATTCGATTCACTGCTGGGAAGGGCCCGCTGGACTCCCGAGTTGCTCAACTGTTGCAGATAATTCGGATCAGTCACCAAGTTGGCTCTGACTCGAAGCAACAAGTCCGGCGTGAATTGCTGCGTATGGGTCCCAGTGATCAGAGCCCGAGTCTGATGCACATCTTGTCCCGTCTGGCTTACACCAGACACATTCGGCAACTCTGTCTGCTGCAAGGCACTGATGAACCACTGTCCCCTCGACATCCGGTCCAGCACGTAGCGATATTGCAAATCGCTCCCGTAGCCGAGGCCACTGTAATAGGAAGGAGAGATCATCAGGTCCTGGCTCGGATTGATGGCCCAAAAAAAACTTTCTTGGAGGTGCGTGCCAAAACGATTATCGTACCCGACATTGGGAATGAGGAACCCCGTACGTCGCTTGGAGAGCGGATAGGTCAACGTGGGAATAGGGATTACCCGGACATCGTTCACGCAAAGCCATGCTCCCGTAAACGCCACGTTGTCACCTGCATTCAGGTCAAGATCCTTGAACTCAAACCGCCAAGCCGGCGTCTCACCTTCCTGCGCATCGCAGTTCGTAAAACGGCCCTCTTTTACCCGATAGTGATCCTCTGAAAACCTTTGAATGAGATGCCCTTCCACCGAGGTATTCGTGGATTTGAGGTACACCCGTCCGTGCGTGACCACCCCAGCCTCGGTATTCACGTTGAGTTCCAACCGCTCGGCCACGAGATCGGCTTTGGGATCGGTGAGTCGGACGTGGCCCGTGGCAATCAATACGCCGGGCAAAGCTTGGATAGTCATGTGATCAGCCGCCAGACGTAGGGTCCCCTGGTTGACCACCACCGATCCATCGGCTTCGTAGACTTCTTGTTCCTGTAGATAGTCGATTCGTGCTGCAGTGATATCGAGCGGGAGCCCACCGGAGGTGGTCGTCGTCGCTGCGGAGCCTCCCCTAGTCCCTGCAGCACCCCCGGCCTGTGGAAGCAGCATCCCCAACATCAACCAACCAGCCAGGCACATCCACAGCCGCGTCGCGATCCCTGACATCTCAGCCCCGAAGCGGCGAAAGCCCACAACCATGGAACCATGCCTTGCACTCTCCCACGAGCATGAGCGATCCGGTGACACACACCAGACCTTCCGGCGTAGCCAGCTGTCTGGCCAGCGCCATTGCATCACCGATCGACTGCACGACATGCGGATGAGGCAGCAGACCTTCGAGCAATGCTCGGAGTTCCTGCGCGGTTGCAGAGCGTGGGAGATCTGCCTGCGTCAACACCACTTCATCGACAAGGTCCCTAAGGGGTTCGACAAAACCTCGATGGTCCTTGTCGCGCATCATTCCAAGGACCACGACCACAGGGCGGGACGGATGAGATCGATCAGAGCGCGTGAGGAAGTCGGCCAAAGCAGTTGCAGCAGCAGGATTATGCGCGCCATCCAGCAGGATGGTCGGACGGCGATCGATCACTTCCAATCGTCCGGCCCAGTGGACCGCGCGCAAACCCGCTCGCACCGCCTCGGCCGTGACGGCAATCCCCTGAGGAGCGGCTGCCCCCAATAGCGCCAGCGCACAGGCGGCGTTATCAAGTTGGTGGCGACCCTCCAGGGCACAGGTCAGTCCGTCATATTGC
>WNGC01001133.1_pt1 | contig 17192 bp, 14 predicted proteins | sample 5400051 | NCBI WGS metagenome assembly WNGC01 (sample SAMN13153368, study PRJNA577476) | soil metagenome | isolation source: 20 cm soil or saprolite under grassland replicate 2 | place: USA:California | collected 2016-06-15
ATCGCCATCATCGGGTCGAAAGCGGATTTCGAGACCGCAGCGCAGATTTCCAATATGCTGCCACCCGAATGCGTCATCGATGCCGTCGGAAGTCTGTCCCTCCTCGGCTCGGCCGAGCTCATTGGCCGCGCCCAGGCGATAGTGACGAACGATTCGGCGCCGCAGCATCTTGCGTCAGCAATGGGGACGCCGACACTTACCATCTTCGGACCCACGGTGCCGGAGTTCGGGTTCGGCCCACTCGCTGAGCGACGTGCGGTTGCGGGACACAGCGCGTTGTCGTGTCGTCCATGCGATCGTCACGGACCGCAGCGGTGTCCGCTTGGACACTGGCGCTGCATGCGGGAGCTGACGACCGATTACATCTCGAGCTTGCTGGCGGAAGTCCTAAACCCACCGGTGCCTGTATGAGCGTGAAGGAGCGTTACATAGTCGGAGTCGACCTCGGCGGCACGAATATCGTGGCCGGTGCGATGCCGGTGGATGGTAGCCGGGAAATCGCCATGGCGACGACGCAGACTCTCGCAGAAGGCGGGGCTGTCTCGGTTGTGGATCGAATCGCCGGCATGATCGAGCAGGTGATAGCGCAGACGATGAAGGAGACTGGCGCGAAGCGCTCCAGTTTCCTCGGCGTCGGGATCGGGTCGCCCGGGCCGCTCAATCGCGCGAAGGGAATCGTCATCGTCACGCCCAATCTCGGCTGGAAGAATTTTCCGCTGCGCGACGAGATCTCGAATCGGGTTCATCTGGAAGCAACCCTCGACAACGATGCGAATTGCGCAACGCTTGGAGAGTTCTGGTGCGGCGCGGCGGTGGGTGGACGAAACGTTATTGGAATGACGCTCGGCACGGGGATCGGCGGCGGGTTGATTCTCGAAGGCAAGCTGTATCACGGCTCCTCCGACGTGGCGGGTGAGATCGGCCACACATCGATCGATTCTACGGGCCGTCGCTGCAAGTGCGGGAATTACGGATGTCTGGAGGCCTATGCCTCGGGACCGGCGATCGCCGAGCGCGCGCGCGAAGCGCTGCGCGGGGACGAAGGCGAGTCGATCCTGGTCAGCATGGCCGATGGCGACCTGAGGAAAATCACCGCTCAAACGGTGTACGAGGCATCAAAGCGCGGCGATGCGACGGCAAGAGAAGTCGTCCGCGAGACGGCGCACTTCCTCGGCACCGGCGTCGCGAACCTGCTCAACATCTTCAATCCTGACATCGTCGTGCTGGCGGGCGGCGTCACTCAAGCGGGTGACGCTTTGTTTCAGCCGCTCCGCGCTGAGGTGAGACGGCGCGCGTTCAAGCCTGCTGTGCAGGCGTGCCGAATCGTACCGGGTGCGCTTCCGCTCTCGGCAGGCGTGGTTGGCGCGATCGCGACGTTCAAGATGCAGAAGCTCGGTGAATTGTAGGCGCTGCGGATTGCGGACCGACGGCATTGCGGACCAACGGCATTGCGGACTGCTGACCAACTACGGATTGGGGGACTAACTGCGAACTGCGGACGATTCCATGAGCCTATGACCACGAAGAAACGCGTGGGAGTCATGGGCAGTTTCGTGTGGGACGTTATCCACGGTCGCGATCCCCGCGATGCTCCGGTCGAAGAGTGGGGCGGGATTACATACGCGCTCAGCGCGCTCGACGCGGCGCTCCCGAGCGATTGGGAGTTCGTTCCGGTTCTCAAAGTCGGAAGCGATCTCGCGCAGTCAGCGCGTGATTTCGTCGCGCATCTGGACCACGTAGCTCCCGGATCGGCGCCCATCGAGGTGCCATATCCCAACAACCGCGTCGTACTCTATTACCAGAGCGACGAGCGCCGCTGTGAAATGCTGAGCGGAGGCGTCCCTGGCTGGCGTTGGCTCGGACTCAAGCCGTTGCTCTCTGGTCTCGACGCGCTCTACATCAATCTCATCAGCGGGTTCGAGCTCGATCTCGAAACGGCGCAGCTCATACGGCAGCATTTCCGCGGACCGATTTACTGCGACCTCCATTCCCTGCTGCTGGCGATCCAGGCGAACGGGCTCAGAACGCTCCAGCCGCTGCCGAATCCCGCGCCGTGGTGCAGGTGCTTCGATTTCATCCAGGTGAATGAGGACGAGATGAGCATGATGGCTAGCGACCCGATGGCCTTGGCTGCTATCGCCTTGGCAGAGGGCGTTTCCTCGATAGCCATTACACTGGGTAGTCGGGGCGTTGTTTATTTCGCTGCGCCGGGGTTTAACCGGATCTCCGATCTGCGTCGCGCTTCGATCAGCGCCGCCCACGGAGCGATCAGGACCGCGCGCGTGCCCGCGAAACCGGCGCGACACGGTCCCGGTGATCCAACCGGATGCGGAGACGTGTGGGGCGCAACCTATTTCTCGCGCCTGCTCGCCGGTGATAAGTTAGACGCGGCAATCGACCGCGCCCTGGACGCGGCTGCCCGGAACGTGGACCATCGCGGCGCCAGAGGCCTTGCCGATTACCTGCGCGGAGAGCTCAGCATCAAGTGACGACAATCATCAACGTTCCGCACTCGCTCGAAGACAAATCGTTCGAGCAGGTGCTGGATCAGGTGGCTCCTTTGCCCGTCGACGAGAAGATCATCGTCGATACGCGGCACGCGCGCTGGGCGTCGCCCTATGGACTGACAGCACTGCTGGCGCTCGCGCAATCGCGCGCGGAGAGACCGATCCTGTACGTTCCAGAGGCCGAGAACGTGAGCAGCTACTGGTCGCGGATGGATTTCTTCAAGCACGCGGCAGAGCTGTACGAGCTGCAGGGTCGGGTGAAGAGCGCAAAGGCGACGGAAACTAGCGTACTTCTTGAAGTGACCTCGATCTCCAAAAGTGACGACGTTCATGATGTAGTAGACAAGATCCAGCAGCGGGCACAGGATGCACTCGTCAAGAACCTGAACCTCGACGCGAAGATCACGATGCGTTTCACGATGGCGTTGTCCGAAGTCTGCCAAAACATCGTCGAGCACGCGGGACGCGGCGGGTGGGTTGCGGTTCAGACCTACACGTGGCGTGTGCGGTTGGGCGGTCGCAAAGTCGTCGTCATCGCCGTGGCGGATCCGGGAATCGGATTCCGACAATCGCTCGAGTCAGCTCCGGGATTTCAAAGAAAGGAACGCTGGGACGATGGCCAGGCGCTGGAGGAGACGGTCATGCGTGGCGCATCCCGGTTCAGGGATCCCGGCCGAGGTCAAGGGCTTGCCGGAGTGAGGCGGTTTGTGGGAAACTGGGATGGCAAACTTTCCATCCGAAGCGGTACCGCCCGCATCGCCGTTCTCCCAAAGGGCGATTGGGATGAGGACGAGCCGCTTCTGGAAGACCTCTCCTACTTTCCAGGTGCCCAGGTGCAGATAACGATTCCGGAGCGGGTGGCGTGATCAATCACATCGATGTGAGCTCGATGCTGCGCAAGAGCGTATGCGAGCTCTACTCGAACCTGGTGACGCGACCGACCGGCGCGGCCGTCCGCTGCGAGATCGAGCAGGAGCTCGACCGGATCGGTGATCGCGCTCTCACCGTGATCGATTTCTCCCATGTCGGTCTGCTCGATTTCTCCTGTGCCGACGAGATCGTCGCGAAACTGCTCCTTCAGTACGTGAGCACTGACGCGCCACGGCGCGAAGTGTACTTCCTGTTCCGCGGAATCAGCGAATCGCACATGGAGGCGATTGAGACTGTGCTCGAGCGCCACAAGCTCGCTCTGGTGACGCAGCACGCCGACGGAGAATCGCGATTGCTCGGCATCGTCGGACTCGAGGAGCGGCGTGCATGGGAGATCATCTCGCAGCTCGGCGCGGGCGTCAGCGCCGATGTCGCCGAAGCAGCCGGAATGTCGCCCGATGACGCCGAGCGAATGCTCGATACGCTCTGGCGGCGGCGGCTTCTGATTCGCCACGACCACGGCTACGTCGCTGTGGGAAGCGCAACCATTCCATCTCAACCGGTGCGACTCGACGCATGATGAGAGGGTTCCAGCCCTGGCTGATGGTTTCCCAGTACATCGCGACACGGGCAGGTGACTCGGAGCGCGGGCCTCTCGTGCGCATTCACCCTTCAGATGCAAGAAAGCGTCTGCTCGAGGATGGAGAGCTGGTCTGGGTTTACGGTCCGCGGCGTCACGAGCTGGCGGTGTTGGTCGTCGATGATACGGTAAGCCCGGGAAATGTCGTCGCGCGCGACATCCTGGGCATCGCCCCAGCGGAGATCGTTCGCGTCGTCAAGCACGACTTCGACGCTGGACGCAGTACACGCAACCTCGGATAGGAGCGCTTTTGGCGGAAGTGACACGCAAGCTGGGACTGTCGACAACGGCGATTCACGGCGGCGCGCCACCACCGACTCCCGGCTCCGGCGTCACGTCGCCGCTTGTTCAGTCGGTGAACTACGTCCAGGAAGCGGGCACGAGCGATCTCCTTTACACGCGCTACGGCAACACACCCAACGCGGAGACCGTTCAGCGCCGTCTTGCGCTGCTCGAGGGAACCGAAGCCGCGCTGGTGCTGTCGAGTGGAATGGGCGCGACCGCGTGCGCGATGCTCGCACTGCTCCGCCCCGGTGACCACCTGATATCCAGCTCCTGGATATACGGGGGCACGCGGAAGCTCTTCACCGAAGACATCGTCGGCATGGGAATCGGGGCGACGTTCGTCAATCCTCTCGAGCCGCGCGCGTGGCGCAAGGCGCTTAAGAAGACGACGCGGGTGATTTTCCTCGAATCTCCGGTCAACCCAACATGCCGCGTGCTCGAGCTCAACTCGCTCCAGAGTCTGGCGCACTCAGAGGGCATTGCCCTCGTCGTCGACTCGACCTTCGCGAGCCCTGTCAATTTCCGTCCCGTCGAGCATGGCGTCGACGTCGTCATTCATTCGGCGACGAAATTTCTCAACGGCCACCACGATATTCTTGCGGGCGTAGTCTGCGGGAACGAGCCGTTCATCGACGAGGTGCGTCAGAAGATGATGGTGTGGGGCCAGGCTCCGGATCCTTTCGCGTGCTGGCTTCTGGAGCGCGGGCTCAAGACGATCGACGTGCGGGTGAAGCGGCAGAATGAAAACGCGATGAGAATCGCGGAGTGGTGCTCGAAACGGCCAGAGATCGCCAAGACCCACTACCCCGGACTTCCCAGCCATCCGGATCATGAGATCGCCAAGACGATGCTCGATGGGTTCGGTGGAATGATGGCAATCGAGCTCAAGGGCGCTGGTCCAGCCACGCTCAAGTTTATCAATGCGCTCAAGCTGTTCACTAACGCGGCGAGCCTCGGCGGTGTCGATTCACTCGTTATCGAGCCGCGTTACAGCTCACACGCGCACCTGTCGAGCGAGGAGCGGGCCAGAATCGGGATCGCCGATGGGTTCCTGAGAATGAGCATCGGCATCGAGAACGCCGAAGACCTCATAGCCGACATAGAGCAGGCGCTTCAGCAGTAGCGATGATCCGTCTCACCGAAGTGGCCAAGGATTACCCGCGGTCGGGTATCGCGCTCGCGCACGTGAGCTTCAGCGTGAGAAAAGGCGAGTTCGTATTTCTCACCGGCCCCAGCGGCTCCGGAAAGACGACGATCCTGAAGCTTCTCTACATGGACGACAAGCCGAGCCAGGGCGAAGTCTGGATCAATGGCGTCAGCTCGAAGAGCGCGAGCGGTCGTGAGATTTCGCGGCTGCGGCGGCGCATAGGAATTGTCTTCCAGGACTTTCGCCTGCTGGAGGACCGGACCGCCGAAGCCAATGTGCGCTTTGCGCTGGAAGTAACTGGCGCGCCAAAGGCCACGATCCGCTCCAAAGTCGCGCGCGTGCTGACACAGGTCGGGCTCGCGTCCAAGGCTACGAGTTTTCCGCGCGAGCTATCCGGGGGCGAGCAGCAGCGTGTCGCTATCGCGCGCGCGCTTATCAACGACCCCTTCGTTCTCATAGCGGACGAGCCGACCGGCAACCTGGACGAGCGCGCGACGCGCGGCGTCTTCCAGCTGCTGCGCGACATCAACGCGTCGGGAACCGCCGTGATTATGGCGACCCACGATCTCGATCTGGTGCGTCGCTCGAACTATCGAACGATCGAGCTCAATCACGGTCGCGTCGTCTTCGACTCCGCCGAGTCGCCTCCCTCGGCGCGGCCGATCGAAGAACCGATCGAAATGCGCGATACACCAACGGGCTCCGCCGAAACCTTCTAGATGCGCTCTGCCCGCGAAGCCTTCTCCGCTTCACGCCGCGCGCCACTCTTGAGCGCGCTCGGCATCGTGACGATCGCGTTTTCGCTTTTTGCCTTCGGATTGTTTGGCCTCGTCGCCGTGAACATCCGAAAGGCGCTCGAACAGGTGGAAGAACGCGTTGAGATTCGCGCCTTCTTGAGCGACAGCAGTGACATCGAACAGGTCGCGGCGGCGATGAAGGACATTGGCGAGTTCCCGGAGGTTCTGCGCGTCGACTATGTGTCCAGGGAGCAGGCTCTGGAGCGCGCACGAAAGGAGATGGGCGAGTTCGCCGATGTGTTCGAGGCCGGTGTCCTCCCGGCATCGATAGAAGTGCACCTGCGGCCGGGGATGCGGAGCCCGGCGAGCGTGAAGTCCGTAGCGGATCGGATGAAGACCTATCGCTTCGTCGACGACGTGCGATACGGCGAAGAGTGGGTGGAAAAACTATATCGCCTGCGGAATATCGCGACCGTCGCGGGAATCGCGCTGGGTGTCGCATTCGCGGCCGTCGCGGTCATCATCATTGGCGCAACTATCCGCATGGCAGTGCTCGCACGCGCCAAGGAGATATCCATCATGCGGCTCGTCGGCGCGACCGACATGTTCATCCGGCTTCCCTTCCTCATCGACGGACTCGTCAAAGGCGTGCTGGGTGGTCTCTTGGCACTGCTCTTCGTCTGGGTGGCCAACCGAGTCATCAACGAATACTTCATCCAGACCATTTTCTTCGATCGAGATATGATCTTCTTCGGCGTGGTCGGTGGCGCGATGATGGGCGTGATCGGCAGTCTCGTTTCCGTTGGGAGACATCTCCGCCGGGTATGACGCGCATCGCGTACGCTCTATCGGTCTGCGCGCTGATGCTCTCTTCGGTGCTCCCAGCCCAGCAAACGGAGAGCGCTGAAGCGCGGGTCAATGCGCAGCGCGATGAGCTGGCCCGCATCCGTGCCGAGCGCGACGAGCTCGAGAAGAAGATGAGCGGGCTGCAGAACACTGCTCACGAGCTGCGCGACGAGGTGAATCTTCTGGACAAGCAGCACGACGCCACGGCGCGGATGGTAAAATCGCTGGACCAGCAGCTCGTCGCGATCACCGACGAAGTGCAATCGACTACGACAGATCTTGGGAAGTCGGAGCGCGAGGCCGCGATCAAGCGCGCCGTCCTGCAGCGGCGATTGATCGAGATCTATAAGCGCGGTCCGCTCTATTCAGCCGAGGTCCTGTTCTCGGCGCAGTCGGTTGGACAGCTCGTCGCGCGGTACAAGTATTTGCATTTGCTCGCGCTCCGCGACAAAGGTCTGGTTAGCCGGCTCGACGAGCTTCACGACAAGATAGAATCGCAGCACGGTCAGCTGGTGCGCCTGCAGAACAGCGTGGCGGAAAACCGTTCTCTCAAAGAGCAGGAGGCAGCTCGCCTCGCCGACCTCGAGAACGCGCAGGCGCGGAGTCTCGTGCGCGTCCAGGAAGACGCCAAGCGGACGAAGGCGCGGCTCGCCGAGCTGGAGAAGAGCGAAGCCCGTTTGAACAACTTCATCGCGTCATTCGAGGCCGAGCGCAGGAGAGCGAGCGGCCGCAGCGGAACGGTAGCGCTGGGACCGAGCTCGATCCGCACGACCGATATTGGCCGGCTCGACTGGCCCGTCAACGGCGCTTTTCTCTACCGCTTTGGCCGGTTTGTAAATCCCAACAACACTACGACGCGCTGGAACGGCATCGGGATCAGCGCGCCGGTCGGGACAGTCGTGAAATCGGTCTCGGCGGGAACAGTCGCGTACGCCGGACCGATGGGTACCTACGGAAACACCGTCATCCTCGAGCACGGCGGAGGCGACTACTCGGTCTACGGCTCGCTGGAGACCATAGCGGTGCGCAAAGGCGCCCGGGTGATCAAAGGTCAGTCGATCGGCACGGTTGGCGTCAGCGATCCCGCTCTCGGCTCACATCTGCATTTCGAGATCAGGCGCGGGGGGCCGGCGGTTGATCCCGCTGAGTGGTTGCGCGCAGTACGGTAGGTAGGCTTACCGGAAACCCGAAGAACTGCAACTGAAGACTACCTGCGGGGAGCTATGCGCGGAGCGGCTGGTGGCTGCGAGCCGGCCCGAAGCTGTCGGCCGGTCCGCTCAGAGCACCTAGCGGGTAGTCTTCAGTTTGCAGTTCCGTTCCCCTATAGGAGCGTCCCGCGCAGGATCAGAAACGCAACCGAGAAATAAATAACCAAGCCGGTAACATCGACGAGCGTCGCGACGAATGGAGCAGATGCGCTCGCGGGATCGAATCCGATGCGCTTGAGAAGGAACGGAAGCATCGAACCCGCGAGCGATCCGAACGCAACGATTCCCACCAGCGCAAATCCGACGGCGATCGCGAGCAGGAAGTAGTGGGGGCCGTAGCTGAAGATGCCGATGTTCTGCCACAGCACTATTCGCGTGAACCCGATCACGCCGAGAATCGCGCCCAATACCAGTCCGGTCGGCAGCTCGCGCAGCGCGATTCGCCACCAGTCCCGGAGCTTGAGCTCCTGGAGAGCCAACGCACGTATCACCAGCGATGTAGCTTGCGACCCGGAATTACCACCAGAGCTCATCACGAGCGGGATGAACATTGCGAGCACGGCGGCATGCTCGATCTCGCCCTGAAACCGCTGCATTGCCGTTGCGGTCAGCATCTCGCTCAGGAATAGAGCGCAGAGCCAGCCTGCGCGTTTCTTGATCATCTGCACGAATCCGATCTCCATGTACGGCGCGTCGAGAGCCTCCATACCTCCGAATCGCTGTACGTCCTCCGTCGATTCCTCGACGAGGGCGTCGAGCACGTCGTCGACAGTGACGATGCCGAGCATCCGTCGCCGATCGTCGATCACTGGAATCGCGAGCAGATTGTACTTGGAGATGAGTCGGGCCGCCTCCTCCCGATCAATGTCCGCCGTCACCGTCAGAGGCGGCCTTCGATTTCCGACGTCGAGTACGTTGTCCTCGCGATCGGCGGTCATCAGCTCGCGCAGCGAGACGACGTGGACGAGTGACTGGTCTGTCGGGTCGACAACGTAGATAGCGTAAACCGTCTCCTTCCTGCCTCCGACTTCGCGGATCAGTACGAGCGCGCGGTCGACGGTCCAATCCGACCCGATGCTGACGTACTCGGTTGTCATGATTCCGCCCGCAGTCTCGGGTGGATATTGGAGCAGCTTCTGCAGCGACACTCGCGTGGACTCGCTTACCGTCGCTAAAAGCCTCGGTCGCTCTTCGACTGGCACTTCGCGAAACAGGTCCGCCTGCTGATCGGATGACATCGCTTCGATGAGCGGACCGACCTTTTGACCGTCGATGCGCTGAATGATTGCGCACCGATGGCGCGTAAGCTCGGGATCGTCGAACACCTGTACCGCGAGATCGAAAGGCAGCGATGCCATCACCTTCGCAGCGGCTTCCGGCGGCAGCTCCCGAAGGGCCTCGGCGATGTCGGCGGGTCGTAGCTCGCCCAGCGCCTCCTGCAACTCCTCCGGATCCGAATGAACGAGGTAGAGAAGCTGCGCGATCGTGTGTGGAGAGATCTCAATCATTTCGAGTAGTCAACGGTTATTGGAGGTGCGAGCTACGAGTTTGTCAGAAGTGCTGCGGCGAATTGACGAGCATGGCGCCGATCAGATTTGGGCTTCAGACCCTGTCCGGTTACATTTTTCGTCGTCAGCCCTTTCTACCACAGAAAACGACTCAGTGGTCAGACGCGTTTCGACAGTTCTTCGTGGCTGGATCTTCGCCGCGGCCCTCGCGCAGGCAGTATTGCCGGGCGTCGTCGGTATTGTCGACGCGTCAGCGGCGGGCGACGTCGCCTCGGCGGCCATCAGGCCGCACATCGAGTCGCACGGTACGCCCAAGTGTCCGCGCGTCCACCAGGAAGACAACTGCGCGCTCTGCCAGTTCGTCAGCGGCGTGTTGGCTCCGGTGCCGGGCAGCGCGCCTATTCCTCTCAACGAAGGCTGCGCTCTTCGCGTCTCAACCGGCGGTCATGAGTCACCGACGTGGCGGGCAAACGGCTCTCCCAGTCTTCCCCGCGCCCCTCCGGTTCAAGCGTAAACCGTCTCGAGACAACTAAGGGTCTCGACCCACCCCGATCTGTGCCGCTGCGGATATACCGCGGCGGAAGACGAACGCTTTTTACCGAGACGAATCCATGTTCTTATTACACTCGCGCCGTGGCCGCGGCCTCGCGCGTGCAGTTATCGCAGTTGGAGTCTTGTCGTGCTTAACCACAAGTGTGGCGCTCGCCCATCCGGTCCGAGCGGCGAACGCGGACATTACAGGTGTCGTGACTGACGCCGGCAGCGGCCAGCCGTTGCCTTCCGCCGAAGTCAGCATCATGCAGGGAACGCAGATAATCGCCAACGCATCAACCGACGCATTCGGTCGGTACACGGCTCACAACATCGCGCCTGGCAGTTACGATGTGACCGCTCGCTTTCTCGGTTTCGCTCCCCAGTCGAAGTCGATCACGGTCGGCGACAGCAACGCGGACATTCGCGTCGATCTCGCTCTCACAGCGGTTGCCATAAGTCTGCAGGGCGTGACTGTCACTGCCGCGGTGCCGCTCGCTGTCGACACCCGCAGCGGCGATCAGCGGTTCAAGCAGGACCAATATCACGGCGCGCCGACGAACACTACTTCGCAGATTCTCCAGCAGTCTATCGCGGGAGCGGCACGCGCGCCGACCGGCGAGGTCCACATTCGCGGTCAACACGCCGAGTACACCTACTATGTCGATGGCGTCCCCGTCCCGGCCGGAATTTCGGGAAGCCTGAACGAGCTGTTCGAGCCGGCCGTTGTCAACGAGATCGATTTCATCACCGGCGGCTGGGACGCAGAGTATGGAAACAAGAACACGGCGATTGTTAACATCACGACACGAATTCCCGCCGGGGGTCTTCATTACCAGTTGTCGGGATTTGCCGGCGATTACAACACTTACGGTCAGGGCCTCAGCGCCAGCACCAATGCCGGAAAGTTGGGTTACTTCTTTTCGGGGTCACATCAGACGACCGACATGAGACGCGAGCCGGTGATCCTGGACCCGACCACGAATGAAGTCCAGAACTTCCACAATCACGGTGAGGATTGGTACGGGTTCGGAAAGATCCAGTACACGCCGGGCCTGAGCGACGTCGTTACCCTCGAAGGAAATCTGTCCCAGACCAAATTCCAGGTTCCGTTCGATACAACCGGCAACGCGCAATTCGATGACAAGCAGCGCGACATCAACAGCTTCGTGAACTTCGGCTGGAGACATCAGTTCGCCGGTCCGGAGTACGCTGGAGGCGGAAATGCCGCCAACGCGGGAGGGGCGCCAGAGCTTTTCGTCGGGCTGTTCTATAGACACGGGGGCCTTCGCTACACGCCGGGCGCCAACGATCAACCGCAATTCATTTTCTTCCCGGACACGACGCTCTACAACATTCGCGAAAACAGAAACTTCAACACGCTTGGCGTGAAAGCGGACTATTCGATTCATCCGGCTCGGGAGTTGGAGTTCAAGTTTGGAACGTTGTCCAGCTTCACTCGCGGTCTGGAAGACTTTTCGACAGCCAACGCAACCGGAAACCCCGGTCCTGCGTCGAACTCCGCGCTCAAGGGATGGGACGCAGGTGGTTACGCGCAGGTGGCGTACTCACCGGTGGAACAGTTCGAGATTCGAACCGGATTGCGTTACGACGCCCACAATGCTCCGTTCGCGGGAACGCAATCGCAATGGAGTCCGCGCGTGAGACTCAATTTCTACCCCAACTCAGCAAACACGCTGTACCTGTACTATGGGCGCCTTTTTCTTCCCACCAATGTCGAAGACCTCCGAGCAATCACCAGTGTGGCGCAGGGGGGAGTCACCGCGGAACCGACGCTTCCGGAGCGAGACCATTTTTACGAGGCAGGATACGTTCACCGCTTTCCATTTGGGTTGGTCTCGAAATTCGCCGGATATTACAAGCCGGGAAACCCAGGCATTGACGACAACACAGTTCCCGGATCCGCGATCGTGACCTCTGTCAATATCGCCAAGGTCAAGGTCACCGGCATCGAGACGGTGCAGGAGATACGCCCTCCAGGGCCGTTCTCAGCGTACCTCAACGTCTCGATCAATCACGCCTACGGGCACGGACCGATCACCGGCGGTTTCTTCCCGGCCGATGAGCCGCAGGGATTTTTCGATCTCGATCACGACCAGAGGTTGAGCGTTCTTGGGTCTGGCACGTATTCTCTGAAGCAGGCGTATTTCGGCTTGACCGGTATCTACGGATCCGGTTTAACCAACGGCGTTGACCCGGCCGATTGCAACTGTGCTTATGGCACTGGGCTTCTCGATTTCAACAAGGGCATCAAGGTGAAGCCAAGCTTCATTCTCAACGGAAGCACGGGCATTTCGTTTCCATTCGGCCGCGCTCTGATCCGACCCGAGTTCTATGTCGATAACATCCTGAACAAGAAGTACCTGCTGAAGGGCGCATTTTTCAGCGGTGAATCGGTCGGCAGGCCGCGGATGTTTCAGTTTCGTATCAACATCGCGCGATAGACCAGACATTCCCTGCGGCTCGTCGTTTCGGCCGCAGGGAATTTGTGCGCAGAGATGGGTGGCCGGCTCCTCTATGCTCGCCTGGCGGACGTAAAGATCCCAACGATTGCCAGCAACAAGCCTGACGCGACTACGATCGCAGCGCCCGTTGGAAGATCCATTTTGTACGACGCCCATAAGCCGATAAGACTTGCTGCCGCAGCGACGCCCCAGCCTATCGCCAATCGCTTCATCCAGTCGGTTGCCAGCATCGTCCCACAGACAGCGGGGACAATCAAATAGGCAAAAGTGAGCAGCACTCCCCCGAGTCGTACAAAACTCACGACTACGAGAGCGAAGGCAGCGTAAAAGAGAAAATCCCAGAGTCGGACGCGCACCCCTTCGGTGAATGCCCGTTCCGGATCGGACGAGATGAGAACGAACCGCTTGTGAAAACCGCCGTAAAAAGCGCCGAGCGCCGCGAAGACCAGCACTCGCTGACCGATATCACCCTTCGTCACGTTCAGAATGTCGCCGGTGAGAAGGTGCTCGAGCTCTTCCTTGCCTCCCGCGACGCGGCTCAAAAGAAGAATCACCGCCGCTGCAGCGACGACGAACGTGATGCCGATGACCGCTTCCTGCGGAACGGCGGCCTTATTGGTGTTGCGAGTCCAGCTGAAGAACGCGGCGCCGAGGAACGTCACAGCCAGGGAGATCCAGAAAGTGATGCGGTCATCGAAATGGTATCCCATCAACAACGCGACGCAGGTGCCGAGTGTAGCCACCTGCGCCAGCGCGAGATCGACGAAAATGACTTCGCGTCTCACTACGTGGAGCCCGAGGTAAACCAGGAGGGGCGGAAAAAGCAGGCAGGCCACGAAGGGCCACTTCATTACTTCCCATGCAATCTGCCAGTCCGCACTCATTTCTGGGCTCCGAGCCCCGTGGCCAGTGAACGCACGAGGTTATCCACCATGTCGAAATACGTCGTGGTATTGCGGAGAGCACCGGGTTGCTGAGGAGTATCGAGGACTGACGCGCCGGTCTGACGTGCGACGGTCTCCGCAGTCTTTCGGTTTTGGAACGGCTGCACGAGAATGACCTTGGCGTTGGCCCGTTTCATTTCTCCAATTACCTGCGCGAGATGCGAAGGGGAAGGAGCGATTCCCGGCTTCGGCTCCAACTCGTCGACGATGGTGAGCCCAAAGCGCTGCGCCAGGTAAATAAAATCCCTGTGGTAAGTGACGATCTTGGCGCCGCGGTAGGGAGCCAGCTGCCTCTGCCATGCGGCGAGCTTTGTGTCGATCGCGGCGTTGAATCGAGCGAGGTTGGCGTTGTACGTCGCAGCGTTCTTTGGATCGATCTGCCCGAAATGGCTAGCGATGTTTCGAGCGACAATCTTGGCGCTCACGGGATCGACCATGAAGTGCGGATTGCCCAACGAGTGAATGTCTCCCTTGGAGCGATCGAAGCTCGTCGGAATCTCGAGCAGTCTGATTCCCTCGGAAGCGACGACACGACCCGCCGCACCGGCGTTGATTTTTCCGTTGCGAGCGTTCTCAAGCAACGGCGGCAGCCATCCCAGCTCGAGCTCGGCTCCGCCTTCGATCAGCGCATCGGCGCGATTGAGCGTCACGATGAAGCTCGGCTTCGCGTCAACGAAGTGCGGATCTTCGGTTGGCTTGGCCAGGGCCACCACGTTTACGCGGTCGCCGCCGATTTCCCTCGCCACCGACGCGAGATCGGGCGTAGTAGCGACAACGCGGAGCTGGGCGGTCGAGCGTGAGGCTGCGCTCGCGATTCCTATCAGCGCGAGCACGGCAGTCTTATAAAAGTTCGTGAGTCTCATTGTCTTTTGTCTGCGGTTAAGAATTAGAATTTGTGTGCGGCGTGGGCACCGATCAGAAATTCGAGCTGGAACCAGAGCGAATGATCTGTGCCAAGTGCCTTGCGATCGTCGAAGTTGTATTGCACCCGAATTTTTGAAAACTCGGTGGGATACCAGGTAAAGTTTGGAGACCACCGGGATTGACTTCGACGCAGCTCCGACGCGAACGTGGATTGATTCCCGCGCGCGAATTCGCCACGCAACCCGGCGACGATCCGTGGTTTAATACCCCACAAAACCTGCGCATATGCGCCGTTGTCCTTCAGGACTTCGCTCGGCAGGACGAGCGCTGGATTGGCTTCGGCAAGTCGTTGCGCCGCGTCGTAGTGCCGCCAAAGCGCCTCGGTCTGCAGCGACAGAAACGGAAAGCCAGCCTCAGCGGCCGCTGCTTTCCATTTCCAGTAGAGGTCGGCTCCGTAGATCTGGGTTTTTGCGGACGGGCCGGAGTTATTCGGACCGAACGCCGCCGACGCGCCCAGCACGACGGTCTGTGTCTCCGTGAGATCGAACGACGTGTTTATGCGCGGCGCTATCAGCAAGTCCGACGCGTGCTGGACCTGCCGATCGTCGACGACGCCGCCATGAATCTCCGGTGAGTCGGGAGAGCGAAAGCTGGATGTCGTTCCCCCAGTGGCATTCGCAACCGTGACGAGAGCCTCTGTATAGAACGGAGTCGGAAGCAGCCACGACAACCTGACCCCCTGACTACGCAACCCATCAGGACCGAACATCCTGTTCAGTACGAGTGGCGCATCGAGAAATGACCAGGCATGCGGGTGTTGCGGATTCTGCCGCCCGAATTCGGTGAAGAACTGTCCGAACTTGATTTGCAAATTGGCTGGAAGGGACGTCGTCAGCCCGTAAGCCTCCTCGAGCTCAATGCCAGTCTCGCCGGCGGAGTCGATCTTGAGAACGATGTTGCTGAAGCCCTTGAAGTATGGGTCCACGTTCCCGTCGAGGGAAATCTCCGCGTTCGGCATGGTAAAGCCGTTGACCTTCGGATCATGGTCGCCCCGTTCGATCGCACCGATGTCGTGCGCGGTTGACCAACCGCCATCCGTCAATGCGACGAAGCCGATATTCATGTAGGAGCCGGTTGCACGTGGCCCCTGCGAGCTGACCGCACTGCTGGTGTCGGCACCCGGGGCTCCGAGCTCCTTCTCCAGCTGCTTTACCAGCGCGATCGAGTCAGCTCGGGCGATGCTGTCCGCGCGAGCGATTGAATCCTGTTTGGATTTCGGAGGCTTGACTTGCGCAAGCGCGACACCGGGCGCAGCAAGCGCAACGGCGCAGATCAACAAACCGAGTCTGATTTGAGATTTTTTTACCGCGCGCTCGAAAGGTGAGAGCGCGATCGTCGACTGCCTTGAGTACATGAGATCCCCAGAAAAATGTCTGACGGCTAACCGGCTAGTTCAGACTTCTCTGGGTGGCGCTCGGCAGGAGTTAGGTAGGAGTTGTGGATCCGTCAGCCGGTGCGCCCACGGGCTCGACAGAACCAGGGACGCGATCGTGGCGCCCGAGACCCCCGAGCTGACCGACGACAGCCAACAAGGCTGCGCACAGACGCAGCCGCCACATATGAGCTCGAGGCACCGTCAGAACACTGATCATTTCGACTTAAAGTACCCTGTAGTGGCCCAAAGGGTAGCACTAGTATCGCACGCGTGGCAATTTTCCACGTTCAATGAAGCGTGAAGATGCCCTCGACTACCACGCGTCCGGCCGACCCGGAAAGATCGCGGTAGTACCAACCAAGCCGCTCAACAACCAGCGCGATCTCGCACTCGCCTACTCCCCGGGAGTGGCGCTGCCCTGCCTCGAGATCGAGTCGAATCCAGAGGACGTCTACAAGTACACTGCGAAGGGCAACCTCGTTGCCGTCGTCACCAACGGCACCGCCGTGCTCGGGCTCGGCAACATCGGCGCGCTCGCCAGCAAGCCGGTGATGGAGGGCAAGTCAAATCTCTTCAAGCAGTTCGCTGATCTCGATGTGTTCGACCTCGAGGTCGGCTCGGAGAATCCCGACGACGTCATCAAGTTCTGCCAGCTTCTCGAGCCAACCGTCGGCGGAATCAACCTCGAGGACATCCGCGCGCCCGACTGCTTCTACATAGAAGAGACACTGCGCGACACGATGAAGATCCCCGTCTTCCACGACGATCAGCACGGGACGGCGATCATCTCCGGCGCGGCGCTGCTCAACGCCCTCGAGATCGCTGGAAAGAAAATCGGAAAGGTGCGCATCGTGTTTTCCGGAGCCGGAGCGGCAGCGATCTCGACCGCCGAGCACTACGTGCGACTCGGAGTTCCACGCGAGAACATTCTGCTGACTGACCGTCAGGGAGTGATTTACGAGGGCCGTCCTGGAGAGCTGGATCGCTACAAGGCGAAGTTCGCGAACAAGACAAAAGCGCGCACCATCGCTGATGCCTTGAGTGGAGCGGACGTGTTCGTCGGACTGTCGGTTGCTGGGGCAATCACCGGGGAAATGGTGGCGAAAATGGCGAAGAAGCCCATCGTCTTCGCGCTTGCGAATCCTGAGCCTGAAATCCTTCCCGAGCAGGTGCGCTCGGTTCGC
>WNGC01000984.1_pt1 | contig 17182 bp, 13 predicted proteins | sample 5400051 | NCBI WGS metagenome assembly WNGC01 (sample SAMN13153368, study PRJNA577476) | soil metagenome | isolation source: 20 cm soil or saprolite under grassland replicate 2 | place: USA:California | collected 2016-06-15
CAACTGGGAGTCGCGAATGTGGTAGAAGGAAGCGTTCAGCGCTCGGGCAACCGCGTGCGCGTCAACGCGCAGTTGCTCGATGCCCGCACGGACGCGCATCTGTGGGCACAAACCTACGATCGCGATCTAGCCGATGTGTTCGCTATCCAAAGCGAAATCGCCCAGGCGATTGCCGACCAGTTGCAGGCGAAGCTCTCGCCTAACGAGAAGAAAGCCATCGAGCGGCCGCCCACGACAGATCTGGCGGCTTTCGACCTTTACAGCCGGGCGAAGTCACTTCTCCTCACGGCAAATTTCAGCGCAATGAGCGAGCCAGACCGGCTTAAGGTAATTGAACTTCTGGATGAAGCGGTGAAGCGCGATTCCTCATTTTTCGACGCCTACTGCCAGCTCGCCTTTGCCCACGAAAACCTTTATGCAGAGGGGTTTGATCACACTCCCGCTCGGCTGGCCCTGGCTGAAGCTGCTCTGCAAGCCGCGACACGGCTCCGGCCGGATGCTGCCGAAACGCATTTGGCGCGCGCACAATATCTCTACTACGGGCTACGCAACTATGGCGGCGCCCTCGCCGAATTGGAGATTGCGCGACGAGCGTTACCCAATGATGCGCGTCTCTTCGAACTCACCGGCTACATTCTGCGGCGGCGCGGCCAGCAGGAGGAAGGTCTGCAGAACCTGCGGCGCGCGGTGGAGCTGGACCCGCGCAACTTTTATATTCTGCAACAGATCGCGGTCAGTTATGAACTCCTGGGGCGTTATGCCGAGTCAATCGCTGCGCTGGATCGCGTGTTAGCGATCGTGCCCGACAACGTCGAAACGCGCACCGAGCGGGCAGAAAATGAACTCTCCTGGAAAGGCGACACGCGTCCGCTGCACCAGACGATTGATGCAATCCTCGCGCAAGGGCCGAGCGCCATCGCCAGCGCCGCCGGTGGCTGGTTCGATTGTGCGCTGGCCGAACGCGATCCGGCTGCGGCCGAACGAGCGCTCGTCGCGCTGGGCGACAATTCATGCTGGGAGGAATCCACGATTATTCTGAGCCACAGCTTTGGTGAAGGTCTGCTGGCGCGCATGACTAAAGATGAGGCAAGAGCGCGCACTGCGTTTGAAGCCGCTCGCGCCAAACAGGAGAAGATCGTGCAGGCGCAGCCGGACTACGGCCCTGCCCTCTGCGTCCTCGGCTTAATCGACGCTGCTCTTGGGCGGAAAGACCTGGCCTTGGAGGAAGGCCGTCGGGCGATCGCGCTCACACCGGTGGAAAAAGACGTCACTAGCGGCAGTCTCGTCCTTCAATATTTCGCCATTACAGCAGCCTGGGCGGGCTACAAAGAGCTCGCCTTGCAACAACTGGAAGCTGGACTGCGTGCTCCCCAAGCATCGGAAATGCTGAGCTACGGCGCCTTAAAACTGTTCCCTTTCTGGGACCCGCTCCGCGGCGATCCGCGCTTCGAGAAAATCGTCGCTTCGCTCGCTCCAAAGGAACTGCCCAAGTAGAGCAAGGATGAACTCTCGCAACCTCTTCGCCGAGCTCAAGCGGCGCAATCTCTACAAGGTCGCGATTGCCTACGCCACTGTTGAGTGGCTTGTGAGGCAGATCGGCAATATTGGTTGATCAAAGCAGTCTTTGTCCGCTGCGTCTGTAGATCTTCTCTACCTAATGCGGCGGGCATGTGAGTCCAATGTGCATGTATTTGTGCGAGAACGGAGGTAAAATCTGAAGCTGTTCGCGTCGCAAGAAGTGCCGTTATCGCGCCGCGAGGAAAGAACTTGCAGCCACAGCTTATGTTAGCGGCGCCTTCGCGCTGACCCCCTGAGTAGATAACTTTTACTCGAGAGCCTTCCACGGGGGGTTGTTCCAACTGTCTGCGTTTTCACGCGCAACTCCTTTCAAAACCCGTTCTCATGAAAATTCACTTTTTGGCCGTCCACACTGAGGCATCAAGCCCTCGTTGTGATGAATCAGTGATGAATTGCGACCAGCTAGCGATTTTATATAGGGCAGCGCGTACGGGAGTCGAACCCGTGTACCAGCCTTGAGAGGGCTGTGTCCTAACCACTAGACGAACGCGCCAAAGAACAAGATGCGTTAGGAATACCGCAAGGACTATGGGCTGGCAAGGTAGCCAATCAAAACCGCTTTTTGTGTTTCTCTTTTTTCTTTTTCTGTTTATCTGCGACCTTCTTAGCTGCGCTGGACGGTGTAGGCGTCGGAGTAAAACCTTCCGGCGTGGGCGAGGGCCGTACGCGCGGCTGATCCAGCACACCCTCGTGAGCTATCTTCAATCCCTGCAATGCCAGCTTGAGTTCCGGAGTTGTGGCAAGTGCGGACATGCGTTCGTAGTAGATGTTGTAATAATTGCGGAGCCGATTCCTCTTTTCCAAGTCCGTTCGGGCTGCCTGGGCATACGCCTTAGCAGCCTGCACAGCCGGGTCGTTCACCGTACGGTTTTTTAGTTGTCGCCATTCAACATGGACACGGGCTTCATCACCTTGTTTTCCGAGCGACCGCGGCTTTGAAAAATTCTGGTCAAGCTGCGATATTTCCGGGAGTTCCGGGCCATTTGGCGGCTCAGGCGAGGGCGTTGGTCCCAGTTGGTTTTGCCCCTCAGAAAGATCCACGGACGGCGGAGCCGCCTCCTGGCCAAGCACGGTCAGCGACGCGCCGCAGAGGATCACTGACATGATCAATCTATATATTTTCATTCCCGATTTTTGCCCAAATGTAATGCACCATGAGAATGGTTCATGTCGGGGCGAGAGGATTTGAACCTCCGACCTGTCGCCGCGGCGACCGCTCTACTATAGCTTATTAAGCTCATCTCGACCTCGCCCAGTTTTGTAATATCCCTCGCGTCGCGCTGCTTCGGAGCGACTGGCAAAGCTTTCACTGTAAATGAGTAGCCAAGGCACTCCATGTTTCGTAGCCTTTGAATCGCCGGCGTCGTGACAGCGAATTCGCTCAGTTAGATGCTCGCAGGAACCCACGTAGCGTCGTCCAGTTCTTTGGCTTGGTAACACGTAACAATAGAACATTGCCCGATATTCAACGACTAATGTCGGGGCGAGAGGATTTGAACCTCCGACCTCGTGGTCCCAAACCACGCGCTCTACCAAGCTAAGCTACGCCCCGAATCGAGCGAAACTATTATCACGATTTCGCAGGTTGCGCATCCGCGATGCTTGATCGCATCAAACGTCGTAATCCAGGTTAGGGGCGAGTCGCTTTTCAACTGCAGGAAGCGATTCGCCGCGCCGGGCCGCATAATCCACGACCTGATCGCGTCCAATTCGGCCAACCCCAAAATATTTTGCCTCCGGATGCGAAAAATAGAGGCCGCTTACACTCGAGCCGGGATGCATCGCAAATGACTCCGTTAGTGCGATGCCGGCGTTGTTCTTCGCATCCAGTAATTTGAATAGTGCTCGTTTCTCGGCGTGATCGGGACACGCCGGATAACCAGCAGCCGGCCGAATGCCCCGATATCTTTCTCGAACAAGATCAGTCTGCGACAATCGTTCGTCGCGTCCAAATCCCCACGCAATTCGCGTCTGTTTGTGCAGATATTCGGCGAACGCTTCAGCTAATCGGTCTGCAAGCGCCTTTGTCATGATGGCACTGTAATCGTCATGCTCCCGTTTGAATTCTTCCGCAAGCTCGTCTGCACCGTGAATTGAAACCGCAAATCCGCCAAGATAATCTGGCAATTGCGGATTGCCCGCCGCGGCGGGTGAGCTCCTTGTGGATTGCGGATTGGAAACCGGTGCAACGTAATCGGCAAGACAATGGTTGAATTGGCCTGCCGGCTTTAGCATTTGCTGTCGCAGGAAATAGAACGTCGCAACCTTCTTTGTGCGATCATCGTCAGCATAAAGATCCACGTCGTCGCCAACTGAGTTTGCTCGCCAAAAAGCGTGAACTCCGCGCGCGATGAGCAGATTTTTTGCAACGATTCGATCAAGAAGGTTCTGCGCGTCATCGAAAAGTTCCCGCGCGTGTTTGCCAATCTTCGGATCGTCAAAAATCGCGGGATAGCGCCCGCGCAATTCCCAGGCGTGAAAAAACGGCGACCAATCGATATACTCGACCAGTGTCCGCAGCGAAAAGGTGCGTACGTTGTCATCCTGGGCGGATCCCGCAGTTTGGTAAACGCAGACGCCCAAAAATTCCGGCTTAGGTGGAACATAATTGCTCCAATCAATCGGCGTTCGGTTTGCGCGTGCTTCCTCGAACGTCAGCAAATTCTTTTGCTGTGTTCTTGCGGAATGCTCCCGGCGCAAGCGTTCATAGTCTTCGCGCGTTTTCTTATCGAACGCGGACTTGAGTTCTGCGTTCAGGAGCGAATTGACAACACCCACCGCGCGCGAGGCGTCCAGAACGTGCACAATACTTGCTTGATAATGCGGTGCGATCTTCACCGCGGTGTGCGCCCGGCTGGTAGTGGCGCCGCCAATCAAGAGCGGCAAACGAAATCCTTCGCGCTCCATTTCCTGCGCGACATGCACCATCTCATCCAGTGATGGCGTAATCAGTCCGCTCAAGCCAATCACGTCCGCTTTTTTTTCTCGTGCCGTTTCCAGGATCTTCGCGGCAGGTACCATCACGCCAAGATCGACTACGTCGTAGTTGTTACATTGCAGCACTACCCCGACAATGTTTTTGCCGATATCGTGCACGTCACCTTTCACCGTTGCCATCACGATGCGTCCCTGCGGTTTCGCGCCAGCGGATTTCTCCGCTTCCATGAATGGCATCAGATAGGCGACAGCTTTTTTCATTACTCGCGCGCTCTTCACGACCTGTGGAAGGAACATTTTGCCGGAGCCGAATAAGTCGCCGACCACGCTCATTCCGGCCATGAGCGGTCCCTCAATCACATCGAGGGGTCGTTTGGATGTTTGACGCGCTTCCTCGGTATCGGCGTCGATGTAGTCGACAATCCCTTTAACCAACGCGTGTTTCAGACGCTCTTCGACAGGTTCCTTTCGCCAGGCTTTGTCGGCGACTGGTGTTTTATCTTTCGCTTTGACGTTTTCTGCGAACTCAACCAGCCGCTCCGTTGCATCATCTCGCCGGTTCAATAACACGTCTTCGACACGTTCTCGTAACGGCGGGTCAATTTCTTCGTATACCGCCAGTTGTCCTGCATTGACGATTCCCATGTCGAGACCGGCGCGAATGGCGTGAAACAGAAACGCGGCATGCATCGCCTCGCGAACGGTGTTGTTACCGCGAAACGAAAAAGAAATGTTGCTCACGCCGCCGCTGACGCGCGCGCCTGGAAGATTCTTTTTGATCCACTGAGTCGCGTTGATGAAATCGACCGCGTAATTCCGATGTTCTTCGAGCCCGGTAGCGACCGTCAAAATATTCGGATCGAAAATAACGTCACTCGCAGGGAAGCCTGCCCGCTTGGTTACGAGATCATAAGCACGCGCGCAAATTTCGATTTTACGCTGAAAACTATCCGCCTGACCTTGCTCATCGAAGGCCATTATGATCGCTGCCGCGCCATATCGTCTGATTAGTTGAGCTTGCCGAAGAAAGTCTTCTTCGCCGTTTTTCAGGCTGATGGAATTCACCACCGCTTTTCCCTGCAAGCACTTAAGGCCCGCTTCGATGACGCTCCACTTCGAGCTGTCGATTACAATTGGAATTCGCGTGATCTCAGGTTCGCTGCCGATCAGATTCAAGAAGCGGACCATCGCCGCCTCCGAGTCGATCATCCCTTCGTCCATGTTCACGTCGAGAAGGTTCGCGCCGCCCTGTACCTGCTGACGAGCCACAGCGAGCGCGCCGTCGAAATCGCCCGCGAGAATCAGCTTCGAAAACTTCGGCGATCCTGTGATATTGGTGCGCTCACCGATGACAACGAAGCCAAACTCCGGCGTAACGTTCAACGGTTCGAGTCCGGACAGTCGCAGAGTCATGTGTAGCTGGTGTTTCTTTCCACAGCACGCGGTGAGAATTTCTGCGTCAGTTTTGCCAGCACTCGAATGTGATCCGGCGTTGTGCCGCAGCAACCACCCACCACGTTGAGCCAGCCATTCTCTGCCCATTTCGCGACCTTGGGTGCGAAAGTTTCGGCTGTTTCCGGAAACCCGGTCGGCGAGAGCGGATCCGGCAGACCCGCGTTTGGATATGCACTCATGTAGTATGGTGAAACACGCGCCAGCTCTTCCACGAACTGCTCCATTTCATCAGGACCCAGCGAGCAGTTCAAACCGAGGATGAGCGGTTGAGCGTGCGCGACGGAGATGAGTGACGCTTCAACGGTTTGGCCGCTCAGGTTGCGCCCGGATTTGTCGATCACAGTGCCTGAGATCATTAACGGTACCTTGCGCCCGGTTTCTTCAAATGCGTCGGTGATTGCGAACAATGCTGCTTTTCCGTTGAGCGTGTCGAAAATCGTTTCGACTATAAGCAGATCGACACCGCCCTCGAGCAGCGCTTTCGCTTCATCGAAGTAAGTTTGGCGAAGTTGATCGAACGAGACTGCGCGAAATGCGGGATCGTTTACGTCAGGTGAAATCGAACCTGCTACGGGCAGCGGTCCCATAGATCCGCCCACAAATCGTTGCTGGCCGGTTTCATTCGCGACGCGATCCGCGGCGCGACGCGCGATCTGAGCGGCTTTAAGATTCATTTCGTGAACGAGCGTGCGAAGATCGGCATCGTCCACCACGCGCTGAAAAAATTCCCGATCTTTGCGCCGACTCGTGGGCTCACCCTGAAACAGGAAATCGTGCAGGCCTATGGTCGTTCCGCTGAACGTGTTGGTTTCGATGACGTCAGCGCCAGCATCGAGATAAGCCGTGTGAATTTCCTCGACGACATGCGGTAGCGTTAGATTGAGTAATTCCAAGCTGCCCTTAAGGTCTTTGCCCTTCCACTCGCGAAACCGCTTTCCTCGATACTCCGTCTCGGACAGCTTATACTGCTGGATCATTGTGCCCATGGCGCCATCGAGAAAGACGATGCGTTCCCGCAGGAGGGCTTCCAAAGGATGCAGTCCGTTTGTTGTCATGATTGTCCGGGAACTAAAGAACGTTTCGCCGGCGAATCAAGGAACAAATTGACGTATCATGATGCGTAGATGTGTTGTGGTCTCCCTGCTCGTGCTCATCCTCGTAATCATAATCGGATGAATCGAGGTTGGTTGAGACTTCCGACTGAACAATCACGTAGTCCGAATGATGAATGAATCTCGGTCTTCCCGAAGGCTACTCCGAGGATCTTGTAGGCAGACGGCGCCGGGGCAGAACGCGACTGCAACAACGCGCTTTTCAAGTTTAGAATCGGCAAGTAGATCAAAGGCAATGGAAGCGGTGCAGCTCTTCAAGTCGCTCGACCGCAATCAGCGCAATACATTCCTCGCTTGTTTTCTGGGTTGGGCGCTGGATGCCTTTGATTTTTTCCTGCTCACGTTCGTGATCGTGCCGATGGCACGCGACTTTGGCACGAGCATCGCCGAGCTGAGCTACGCGATCACGCTTACTCTGGCTATGCGCCCGATAGGCGCGTTCATTTTTGGATTGCTCGGCGACCGGTTCGGGCGCCGCATGCCGCTGATGATCGACATCATCTTTTACTCTCTCATGGAGTTGCTCACCGCGTTCTCTCCGAATTACACCTGGCTACTAATCTTCCGAGCGCTTTACGGAATAGGCATGGGCGGAGAATGGGGACTTGGCGCCTCGCTAGCGATGGAAACCCTGCCAACTGCCGCACGGGGATTGTTCTCGGGAATTCTACAGCAAGGTTATGCGTTTGGTTATCTGCTGGCGGCCGTTGTGTATTGGATCGTCTTTCCATTCTTTGGCTGGCGCGGTCTTTTCGTAGCAGGAGCTTTACCTGCATTCCTAGTACTGTACATCCGTGCTCAGGTGCCTGAATCGCCGGTTTGGCTGCGGCAGCAACGCGAGGCGAGTAATTTTTGGAGCGATCTGCTGATTGTACTAAAACGCCACTGGGCTCTCTTTCTTTACGTCATTTTATTGATGACGGCGTTCAACGCCATGTCTCATGGGACCCAGGACATGTATCAAACGTTTCTCGGCGAACAACGTCACTATGGCGTGACGCAGAAGGCCGCGACTGGGATCATTTACGCCGTTGGCGCAATCTGCGGCGGAACAGTGGTTGGTCATCTGTCGCAAAAATGGGGCCGCCGTCGATCGATTATTTTGACTGCCGTATTTGGAATAATCCTCATTCCCCTCTGGGTTTTTCCGCCAGGCTTCGCGCTCCTGGTCATCGGTGGGTTTGCCATGCAATTCATGGTGCAAGGCGCCTGGGGAATTGTTCCTGTGCATTTGAATGAACTATCGCCCGATGCTGTGCGCGGGACGTTCCCAGGAGTTGCGTATCAACTCGGAAACTTATTTGCTGCCAACACCGCGGTTGTTGAAGCCAGGTTGGCTAACCATTTCCGTGATGCGAGCCGGCATCCAGATTATGCAAAGGCGCTCGCCCTTTTTACGCTGGTGGTTTTTCTGGCGTTGATCTTGCTCGCCGCAATCGGGCGTGAAGAGCGCGGAAAAGAATTCTAGCGATGTCCGGTGGACGGCGCGAGGCCCGTGCCGCCGCTGGGAGATTCTGTCTGTGATTGCGATTGCGCTGCCAGCGCCGAAGCGTGGTAAACGCCGGAGCCGAAGCGTTGCTCGACAATTGCTTCCGCGATTCGGTCTGCCAGCAGTTCACGATATTCCCAATCACGTGCCTGACTCCCATCATTGCGATTACTCAAGTACCCGCACTCCACAAGTACTGCCGGACAGGTCGCGAGGCGGAGCACGCGAAAGTTAGCCGTGTGCACGCCCCCATTTTTAGAGTGGGGGATCGTCATCAGTTTTGCTTGGATACCGTTCGCCAAATCGGATGAAGCGCCGGAATGATAGTACGTTTCAACTCCGTGAACGCCGCGGCGACGCGAATCGTTGAAGTGTATGCTGACGAAGATTGCATTTTTCTGTGCATTTTCGATAGCCACACGGTTGTTCAATTCAATAAAGACATCCGAGTCGCGGGTCATCACAGTTTTTAACTGCGATTCGCGCAGCTTTCGATTCAGACGCTGGGCGACATCGAGGGCAACCATCTTCTCAGGTGGTCCGTAGCGGCGATACGCCCCGCTATCTTTCCCTCCATGTCCGGCATCGACTACGACCGTATTAAAAGTTTTAGTCGTGTTTTTGACCCCTGTAGTCGTAACGGTACTGCAGGCCGCCAACGAAGCGACAAAAGCGATGGTAACAAGACGAGTGACCTGGCTCGGCATTCTGATCTAATAGCAAAAAATACGCGTTCTACCAAATTTTTCTGCGCCAAGCGTAAACGGTGCAACGTAATTCGCCCAGCGGCTGTCTATTGATTGCAGTTGCAAAAAGCACTTGTGTTTTGTGCTGGCGTGCTTAATCCCTTTACTTCTTTTATGATAATCCGATTTGCGATCCTCCCACTGTTTTTGGCGCTCAACCTTTCGATGTGCAAGAAGCAGGAAAGTGTTTCTCCGAGTTCGCAGCAGGCGAATGCCTCAGCAACGCCGGCTGTCGCTTCCACACCAGTCGTGGCGGCATCTCCGAAGATTACCAAACCGGTCGTCGATCAAACAGCTCAAGTAATTATTTTTTGCTATCACCGTTTGGTGGACAAGATCCGCTATCCCGGGACCGAGATCACACCTGCCGCGTTTGAAGCGCAGATGAAGGAATTAAAGGACCGCGGCATAACAGTCATTTCAATGCAGGATTTGCTCGCTTGGAAACGCGGCGAAAAGAACATACCGCCCCGATCCGCGGTGGTTACCTTCGATGATGGATGGAAGTCCCAATACGAGGTCGCGTGGCCGATCATGAAGAAATACGGCTACCCGTTTACGATGTTCATTTATACGGAAGGCGTGCGCGGTGGTTCGTTAGGCGGGGGCGAGGCGATCACGTGGGAACAGCTTGCCGATATGCGCGACAATGGGGTTGACATTGAGGGACACTCCGCGACTCATCAGGACTTGCGCGAGGGCCATACCATAACCCTCATTGCCGGCGGAAAGAGGAGCCGAACGAAAGTGACCGGACCTCAATACGAGCAATGGATGCAAAACGAAGTGGTCGGCTCCAAGCAACTCCTCGAGCAGCGCCTGGGCATCAAAGTGAATTGCTTTGCCGTGCCTTTCGGAAATTACAACGAACATGTTAAGGAGATTGCCCGAAATTCCGGTTACGAGGCGATGTTTACCGTTTACGGTCAGCCTATCACTTTTACGTCGCCGATGGATTCAATTGGTCGTTACGCGATCGAAGCGAACAAGCCCAAGGTATTTGAGGATGCTGTGAAAATGATCGCGACCTCCACCGGAGGAGGAGCGGCGGTGGCCGAAGTTGGCGCAAAGGATCTTGCGACTCAGCCGGCTGACGGCGAAACCGTGCGAACGGCGCTTCCCTTGATAAAAGCTAACCTCAGCGCGCTCGGTCAGATCGAACCGGGCAGCGTGCAAATGCGTGTGAGCGGTCTCGGTGTTGTTCCTGCGAATTATGATCCGAAATCCGGCACGGTGTCGTACCAAGTGACGCAAAAGTTGCACGAGAAATCGTGCGGCGTGATCATCAGTGCGAAGTCACAGGGGAAAAAAGTGGAAGCACATTGGACTTTCGGAATCGAAGAGGGCGCGGCAGGAGGCGCCTCGCCGGTACCGCCGCCCAAGAAATAAGTGGGTGATGGAAGGTGGAACGCGTTGTCCTCAACGCGTTGCTAAAAGTCCGTCTTCGGCGCCAATTTTTGCCATCGTCTTCGGAGAATCCGATCCAGCGTCTAGATAGTCATGTTTACCGATCTCTCTGACAAACTTCAGGACATCTTCAAAGAGTTACGTGGTCACGGTACGATCAACGAGTCGAACATCGATGCCGCGTTGCGGCAGGTGCGTCTCGCTTTGCTCGAAGCCGACGTCGACTTTCAGGTCGCCAAAAAATTCATTGCCCGCGTTAAAGAAAAAGCGCTTGGCGAAACCGTTCTTCGCAGCATTACGCCTGGTCAGCAGATCGTAAAAATTTTCCACGACGAATTAACCGCGTTGCTCGGAGGCGACGCCGCGCCGGTTAACCTCGGCGATTCAGGTCGTATTTTGATTGTCGGTCTGAATGGGTCAGGTAAAACAACTTCCTCTGCCAAACTGGCGCGTCTTCTGAAAAAGCAGGGTCGCGCGCCCGTGTTGGTTGCATGCGATTTGCAGAGGCCAGCGGCGATTGAACAACTGGCAACACTGGGAAGACAAATCGAGGTCCCGGTATTCACTCCGGACCCAGGCGAGGAGAATGTGGAGCGCGCTGTTGCTGCTGTGCTCGCGCAGTCCGGAGGGCAGAATTCTCGCGATGCCAGCGGTGCTCCCGGGTTCACTGGAGCTGGCCACTCCGTCGAAATCTTCGATACAGCGGGTCGCCAGGAAATCGACGAAGCGCTGATTCAAGAGCTGAAACGCTTGAAAGAATTCTTAAACCCGCAGGAAACCTTACTGGTAGTTGATGCCGCGACGGGACAACAGGCAGTCAGCGTTGCATCCCGTTTTAACGAAGCTCTATCGATTACAGGAATCATTTTGACGAAACTTGACGGAGACGCGCGTGGCGGTGCGGCGTTGTCGATGCGCGAAGTGACGCGGCAGCCAATCAAGTTCACCGGAACCGGTGAAAAGCTCGATCAGTTTGAAGTCTTTGTTCCGGAACGGCTCGCGGGCCGGATTCTCGGCATGGGCGACGTTGTTAGTTTGGTCGAAAAAGCGGCGGAAGCGATCGACGAAGAAGAAGCCGCCCGGTTGGAGCGGAAACTGCGCACGGCTTCATTTGATTTCAATGACTTTCTGGCGCAGTTCAAGATGATGCAGCGGATGGGGCCGCTCGAGAATATTCTTGGCATGTTGCCTGGCATGAGTAATGTGCAGGGCCTTTCTGTTGACGAGAAGCAGCTTAAGCGCACGGAAGCAATCGTGCTTTCGATGACGAATGAAGAGCGGACGCGCCCCGGCATTTTAAATGCGCGGCGGCGTCAGCGAATCGCACGCGGCAGCGGTTGCACGGTCACGGAGGTGAACGACTTGCTACGACGCTTTGATCAGATGCGGAAGATGATGAAAAGCACGGGCAAAATGAAAAAAATGATGGCGCAACTGGCGCGAATGAGAAGTTAACATGGCAGTTTCAATCAGATTACGCAGAGAGGGAACGAAGAATCGCCCCTACTACAAAGTGGTAGTGGCCGATAAGCGCAGTCCGCGCGATGGAAAATTTATCGAAACGATTGGCACGTACGACCCAAAGAAACCCGATCATAATAGTACGTTGAACATCGATCGAGTCGAATACTGGATCAGCAAGGGCGCACAGCCATCCGATACGGTGCGCAGTTTGATCAAGACGAATAGGAAAGCGACAGCAACTGCGGAACCGGCTTCCAAAGCGGAGCAAACAGAGCAGCAATCGGTCCAGGAACCCTCACCACCTCCGGCGCCTCCGACCGAAAGCGCGAGCTAGCATCGGCCAGTTTGTTCAAGTACGGTTGGCTTCTGCGAGCCGTCACTGATGATATGGCCCTCTGAGAAGCACAGATTGCCGGAGCGATGCAATCTCGGATTAGCGAGAATTCGTGTTTATTCATGGTCACACGTCGCGCCGTAACTATTGTGCGAAGTCGGATTCGCAGTTAGTCTTTCTGGCGCATGAGAGAGTTTCTCGAGTTTGTCATTCGCCAGTTGATCGAATTTCCCGACGACATGGTCTTGATGGAAATTCCAAACGGCAGAACAACTGTCTTTAAGCTGCAACTTCGACGGGGGGACGTCGGTCGCGTGATTGGCCGCGGCGGCCAGACCGTTCAGGCTATTCGCGCCTTGCTCGCCAGTTCGGCTGCGCGCCATGGTCAACGGGCGATCCTCGAGATCGTCGAGTAGATTTCCATCTCCGATTGGACGTTGACCGCAGGCCGTCCGACTTTTCTTCCCGAGTGAAGATCGACATCCTGACTCTGTTTCCCGATATCTGCCGGGCGCCTCTTGGCGAAAGCATCATGAAGCGCGCCCAGGAAAATGGGATTGTCGATCTTCAAATCCATAATTTGCGAGAGTGGACGACTGATAAGCATCACATCGTGGACGATGCACCGTTCGGCGGCGGCCAGGGAATGGTGATGAAACCGGAGCCCATTTTTGCGGCGGTGGAAGATCTCCGAACCCACGCATCGAAGGTGGTGCTGATGTCGCCCGCTGGACATCGGTTTGATCAACAAACGGCTACACAGTTTTCGAAAGACCCGCATCTGATCATCATTTGTGGGCACTACGAAGGGATCGATCACCGTGTGATTGAACATCTCGTGGACCGGGAAATTTCGATTGGCGATTACGTGCTCACTAACGGCGCGATCGCGGCCGTCGTTCTTGTCGATGCAATCGTGCGTTTACTGCCCGAGGCGCTTGGTCACGAACAGTCCGCGGTGGATGACAGTTTCACTCAAGGACTTCTGGAAGCTCCGCAGTACACGCGGCCTGCAGAATTTCGCCGCTGGAAAGTTCCGCAAGTGTTGCTTTCTGGCAATCACGCCGAGATCGCAAAGTGGCGTAAAGAACAGGCGATAAAGCGCACGCAGGAAAATCGGCCGGATTTGCTCGGATAATGCACCATACACAACTAGAATGTCATCCCGACCGAATCGAAGGACCTCACACAGGGTGATCGTGCCTTCAAATTACATCAGGCATTCAAAGTTTTGATTGCGGTGTCCCTCGTCGTCTGCGCGACTCGGGATGACATGGCGCTGTTATTGCGGCGCTTTTCCCAATACAACACACGCATTGATTCCACCGAAACCAAACGAGTTGCTCATTACATATTTCAGCTCGGCTTCGCGTCCGTGATTGGGCACAACATCCAGATCGCACGCGGGATCGTGATTTGCGTAGTTAATTGTAGGCGGAACCCATTGACGATCTAAAGCGAGCGCGCAAAGGGCGGCCTCGATCGCGCCAGTCGCACCGAGCGGGTGCGCGTAATAACCTTTGGTTCCAGTAACTGGGATTCGCCGCGCGTGTTCGCCAAACACTTGTTTGATCGATCCTGTTTCCGCGCTGTCATTGAGCTGGGTCGAACTGGCGTGCGCGTTGATGTAATCGATCTGGTCGGGCGGCAGGTCGGCGTCCGTGAGGGCCTCACGCATCGCGCGAATCGACGATTCGCCGTTTGGCAGAGGCGAAGTCATATGAAAAGCATCGTTATTTAGGCTGTAGCCGAGTACTTCCGCATAAATGTGCGCGCCACGGCTACGCGCATGTTCGAGTTCTTCGATGACGAGCGAGGCCCCGCCCTCACCCATGACGAATCCATCGCGAAACAGGTCGAAGGGACGGCAGGCTAGGGCAGGATCGCCCGGCCATCTGCTCATGGTTTTGATGATATCGAACGCGCCAACAGTAATCGTCGTCAGGGGCGCTTCCGCGCCGCCGGCGACAATCACGTCCGCAAAATTGTCCCTGATGTAACGCAGCGCTTCGCCGACGGAGACCGTGCCACTGGCGCAACTATTTGAATTCGTCGTGCCCACGCCGCGAAACCCGAATTCGATCGCGATATTCGAATGGGCCGAGCCACCGAATACCTGGACGGCGAGCGTAGGCTGAACTCCGCGCGCGCCCTTTTTTAAATACCTCAGATATTGTTCTTCAGCCTTGCAAACGCCGCCAAGTGCGGTTCCGAAACTGACACCAATCCGATCCTGCGGTTTTTCGTGGGAATATTCCACCTGCGCGTCATCGAGGGCGAGCTTCGCGGAAACCACCGCGAATTGCGCGTAGCGGTCCAGTCGTTTCAGACGGTGCGGCGAAAAGTACTGCTCTGGGTCCCAATCGCGAATCTCGCCAGCCGAGCGCACGCGGAAGACGCTGGAATCAAAGCTGGCAATGTTACCGATGCCACTTTTTTCCGCTAGAATTGCGCTCCAAAAATTCTCGCGTCCGTGTCCTATGCAGGTGATTGGCCCAATTCCGGTGATTACAGCGCGTCTTTGGCTCATGCGGTGACCTTACTTGTGTTCGTCTCGAGGTACGATTTCATGCAGCGCAGCGTTTCATTCGCAATGTGATGAATGAAAAAGTCACCGATAATCCAATCCGCGACGGGCGCTAAAACCCTCACGCGAAATGCGAGATCGTGCTTAATTTGGACCAGCACGCCGGCTGACACTTCCTGAAATGTCCACACCACCTGCATTCCCTTGGTGAATGCTTTCAAGTGACGAAAGCGGATTTCAACACGGTCGCGATCGATGATTTGTTCCGAAGTCCAGGAAATAGGAATGCCAGAGCGCGTCGCGGCCATGACAACAATATTTCGACTCGGGCTATGTTGGAGATAGCGGATATAGCGATAGTGCGGAAGAATTCGCGGCCACAGCTCCAGGTTTGCGGCCGCCTCAAAAATCGTCATCTTCGGCGCGCACATGATAATGGAGTTGGTCTTTTGCATTGGAACTGATCGCCACCGCAAAATAAACCCACCCAGCACTCGATGTTGCGCACTTTCTGCGGGACAGAGCACACTTCCCTGAAAAGCAATCTGACGAAAGCGAAAAAATTCTCACGCCAAACGTCAGAGAACACGATACCACTGGCTCAAACAGATCTGGGCTACTGCAATTGATCGGGCGAGGGGATTGAACCCTTGCCACCAACCCCACGAGCATGACGCGGCTTTAGGGCCCATCGTCCGCGATCTTGCTATGAACTGTTGAGCTAACTGTTATACACGACCGTGTCTGGCGTGGTCCGCGTCCCGTGCAAGTTGGGCCATAAGATCAAAAAACGCCTGTGACTGGCCGATGAAGAGCCCCATGTCCGTCAGGAACTGCAAAGTAGCCATGGCAACACCTTCCGTCTTGGTCGGTCGGATGATCGAACAAATCGGGAGGCTTTCATCCAGGAACGGGCACGGCTCGGGCATGATCAGAGCCTTGTCGAAGAGCTCGTCTTCCACCTCCAGATCAGGAAATGTCACCGACACTCCGGTCACCGGATCGACGGCAGTCAGAGGAGGCGCGTTGCCCGCCACATCCGACCAGGTCTGGAAGTGCATGGTCTCCGTTGGTCCGATGCTGATCAGAATCCGCAGGACCTCGGTATGAGTCGCTCTTTGGGCAAGCGCGGGATAGAGGCTACTCCCACCTTGTTCAATGGTTGGAAAGTGGAAAGCCGCCGTATTTGCGATTGCTTGTAGGAAATTAGCATCCGTTGTGTCCGCATCGGTCCTGGGAATCGCCGTATGCTGGTTAACTCCTAAAGTTGGGACGGCCTGCGGAAAGGTGAAGTTTGGATCAAGATCTGGGTTATGACTGTCATCGCGATAACGGGTCCACCAGCTGGTGTCGATGGTAAGTTGCGTCAGGTTGGTGAGTCGTCTTCCGATCAGGTCCGGATTGACTCCCGTCGCGGTACTGCCCATCAGAGTGCGAAATGGATCGAGATCTACGGGAGCCGCTCCCTTGGAGACCAGGTACGCGTTGAGGAACTGGTGATGAGTAATCTCATCATCGGTGTTGTCATGGATGTAGTCTTGCATTTCATCCTCAATAACCTCCAAGGCCTCCGTGTAGGCTTCATTTCCACTGCCACCGGGAACTTCGTCATCCTGGATGCCGCCGAGTTCGTTGTACTGGATCCAAAAGTCGGCCTCGAGTAGCTCCAGTGCCGCTGGGAACCGAAGCAGTGCCGCGTCTCCCGCTGTTAGACCTTTACTTGGATTGGGTCGAGGAGTTGGCAGGGGCCTTCCGACCACACTGGCGAGCGCCCCCACGCCAATTGTTCCAGCACCGATGGCAAGTGATTTGCCCAGGAACAAACGACGACTGATAGAACTTTTCCGAGCCCTGGCTCTCTTATTCAGATCATTTGCTGTAGAATTATTTGTCGCTTTCATGTTCGTAGAATCGCAGCGGTGTGCCCGGTGCGCTGCACGGGAAAGGTTACGCGTTTGTTACCGCCCCAAGCCGTTATAGCCTTTAGCTGATGGTCAAGCCGCCCCGCTGGCGAGTTAGCAACATGTACAAAAAGAAAGTGGAGCCTACGGGATTCGAACCCGTGACCTCCTCAATGCCATTGAGGCGCTCTACCAACTGAGCTAAGACCCCGGCTTAAGATTTTAGATTGTA
>WNGC01001955.1_pt1 | contig 17172 bp, 17 predicted proteins | sample 5400051 | NCBI WGS metagenome assembly WNGC01 (sample SAMN13153368, study PRJNA577476) | soil metagenome | isolation source: 20 cm soil or saprolite under grassland replicate 2 | place: USA:California | collected 2016-06-15
CCACCGCGGAGGAAACTAATCCAGTATATTTAGTTTCCACGCGAATTGCCGGTATTTGATGCCTCGCGCTTTACCCAGACTGCAGTAAACTTAGGAAATTCAAAGCCATGCCGAATCGATAACGCGCCTACCATGGCCGGCTATTCAGGAACACCACTATCACAGAAGCTGGGAATCAAACCGGGCCTGACCGTCGTCACCATCAACGCGCCGACAAATTACCGGAGGTTACTCGGTACAATTCCCGAAGGCGTAGCTTTTTCCAATCGCTTGAAGCCGGACTCGGGTTTTGTCCATGTTTTCATCAAGAAGCGCAGCGAATTGGAGAAGAGACTGTCCGTCTTGCGCGAGAAAATTGCGGACACCGGAACCGTTTGGGTTTCCTGGCCAAAGAAATCGTCAGGCGTGCCACCCGATGTGACCGAAGATGTCGTTCGCGCGGTCGCACTGCCACTCGGATTTGTGGATGTCAAAGTGTGCGCGATTGATAACATCTGGTCGGGATTAAAACTAATGGTCCGAAGAGTGAACCGAAAATGAAAACGCGTTGCTTTGATCACATTGATTTGCGAGTGAAAAACATGGAGGTAGCGAAGAAGTTTTACGGGCAATTTTTGCCGCAGCTCGGATTTGTTCGCGAACGGCACGAACCGTCCCCGAGTCCGGAAGCCGGCGGAGATTTCCACGCTTTTTATTCTGCCGGCGCCGACAAGCCGTCTGAGTTCTTCGCAATCGACGAGGACAAGAATCATCAGCCCAACGCAACGCGGATCGCATTCTGGGCCGACACGCGAGAGGAAGTCGATCGTATTGCGGAACTGGTTCGGCAGGCCGGCGGAAAAAATCTGGAAGGTCCGGAAATCTGCGTCGAGTACAGCCCGGGCTATTACGCGTTCTTCTTCGAGGACCCCGACGGGAACAAATTGGAAATCTGCTGCCGGGAGGGTCCGATCATTGCTGCGTAGCAGGCACCAAGACAACAAGACAACAAGACCACCGACAACGGACAACCGGACCCGACGGACCTAGTCGCGATTCGTTAGGCCGTTTTCGGAGATCCTTCAGCTTGCGACTGTGACGAGAAAATATTCGTCTTTAAACACGAATATTCGAATAATTCTCGTTAGGTCTATGACACGCGCGATCGTCATCCTTCTGCTGAGCGCGCCGTGCGCGTTGGGCCAGGCAGTTGCTTCGTTACAGTCCGACGTCTCGCGGCTCGCGATATATGCTCCGCAGCCCGAATATCCCGCGAAAGCTCGGCAGCGGCACATCGGCGGTAGTGGCCATTTTGTCATTCGCGTTGATCGCGCCACTGGCCGAGTGGCTACGGTCGAGGTGCGGCGTACCACAGGTAACACGCTGCTTGGATGCTTCCGCGGTTGAGACGCTGCGTCATTGGCGCTTTAAGGGAGGTAACGCGCTTTCCACACACCACGAATCGAACTATTCGAAGATTCTCGTTCCAGTTACATTTATTCCGTAACCCCGGACTGGCCTAACTAAGCGCTGGAGCGCACGGGTCTTGTTTGATGTGCAAGAGGTGAATCGACAATCCGATAAACAGAAGCAGCGTCGCAAAAAATGTATTCCCGTAGAGCTGTGCGCCACGTATTAAGCCGAAACCGAGCAACACCAACGCTGGCACAGTCCACCACAGGAGAGCAGAAGCTTTTCCAATAAGGATTCGCTGCGCAATTACTGCGAACGGGAGCATGAGCCACGAATAGAAATAGCCGAACGAAAGTGGTGTGACCATCAACATCAGCAAAAGAAGCAGAGAAAATTCGATTGCATCGCTCTCCGCCGTTCGCATGACGCATCGAGGCATCGCCGCGATAAACAAAATGCCCAGCGCTAAGGCAACGCTAACGATGATCGCGTTGATGACTGGAAACTTGAGATCCGCGAAGTTTACGTAAACCGGCTGGTGCTGCGCGGAAGCAGCATCAGCATCGACATGTCGAAGTAACCGGTTGGTCACGCCAATAAGAGATTGGTTCTTCCACGTGTAACTGCGCATCGGGCGCTGCCCAACGCTGACTTCGCTGTATTTCAGCATTCCGGCGCCCCATTTCTCGAGGTCGCGCCACGCTCGTTCAAATCCTCGGAACGGCGACGGTAAAATGAGAAGCAAAAATACGAGGATCGCGACAAGGCTGGCTGCGGCTGTCCAATAGCGTCGGTAAATCAGGTAAACGATCGCGAGGACTGGAAACGCTTTAATTACAGCGGCGACTGCAATCAGGCCACCAGCGACGATTTCGCGCTTTGCACGTAGCGCAACGAAAGCGCCAAGCATCAGCGCGAGCAAAACAAGGTTCGGCTGGCCGAGATGGTAACTCGACCAGATGTAAACGATCACGAGCAGACTCGGAACGAGGTATAGCCACGGATTCGTGGTGGCTCGATGGCCCGTAGCGAGAACAGCACTAAGCTTCGCGCTGTAAAACCACGCGACGGAGTTGATCGCGACGAGAAGAAAAATCAATCCTCCCTGACCGAGCAGACTCGCGCCCGCGAGAAAAAGCGCGCACGGCGGCGGGTACATGAAATCGTATTTCCCAGTACGGAAGAAATAAATTTCGTCGCCTGCCAGCACATGTTTGCCGGTGGCGTACCAGAGTTCGTAATCAAAGATTGTATGACCGCGGAGATACCGCAGAAGCGGAAACGCGGAGAAGACTGTCGCGGTAACGACAAAGAGCAATACGAGGACGCGGGGTGCTCGCGATCTGTCTAGTCGCTGGTTGAAAACTCGCACGCAGTTCCTCTAGCACATTCAAAAGCGGCAGAACACTGCCGCACTCCAAAACGTGGCCGCCTTTGTGGGCGCACGCTACGCGCTTGCGTCTTGGGGGTGCTCCGCCGCTTTTCAAAGATGAAGCGCGCTCTTCAACCTTTGTGCGTGGCCGAGGCAATTGGCGGGCGCGCTTTGTGCCACTCTGTGCTTTGCTCGAAAGCATGCGCGATTTGGAAAATGCGCGCTTCATCCAACGGTTTCCCTAATAATTGCAAACCGATCGGCAGGCGATGCCCTTCCACCTCGGCGAAACCACACGGCAGACTGATTCCACAGATTCCGGCAAGGTTTGCTGCAATGGTGAAGATGTCGGCAAGATACATTTGCAACGGATCCGCAGTGCGCTCGCCCAACTTAAACGCCGGCACCGGTGAGGTTGGCGAAATCAATACATCGACTTTCTCGAATGCCTTCGCGAAATCCTGGCGGATGAGCTCGCGCACTTTTTGTGCGCGCAAATAATAGGCGTCGTAATAACCGGAGCTTAAAACGTAGGTGCCGAGAATAATGCGCCGTTTCACTTCCGGCCCGAAGCCTTCCTCACGCGTGCGGCCATAAAAATCGAGCCTTCCGCGGTAGCCAGAATGTAATAAACGGCGACCGCGTAATCCGTATGCGGGAGCGAGACGTCGACAATCTCCGCGCCTAACGAACTCATCTGTTTCACCGCGGCGTTGATCGCAGCTTTCACCTGTGGATCGGTGCCTTCGATCACGTATTCCTTCGGCACGCTCAACCGAACTCCGCGCAAATCGTTTCCAAGCTCCGCAGCATAATCAGGCACCGGCTCGTTGAGAGAGGTGCTGTCCTGCGGATCGTGCCCGGCGATCGCATTCATGATGAGCGCGGCGTCACGGACGGTTTTCGTCAACGGCCCGATTTGATCGAGTGACGACGCAAACGCGACCAGACCAAATCGCGAGACCCGGCCATAAGTCGGTTTGAACCCGACAATTCCAGAAAGTGCAGCCGGCTGCCGAATTGACCCGCCTGTATCGCTGCCTAACGCACCAAATGCGGCGTCTGCGGCGACTGCTGCCGCTGAACCGCCACTAGAGCCCCCAGGCACGCGCGATAAGTCCCATGGATTGCGCGTCAATTTCATCGCGGAATTTTCGGTTGACGAACCCATGGCAAACTCGTCCAGGTTCGTTTTGCCAAATGGAATTGCGCCGGCAGTGCGCAATTTTCGAATCACGGTGGCGTCGTAGGTCGCCCGATAACCGTGCAAAATCTTCGACCCGCACGTGCAGGGCTGACCGATCACGTTGACGATGTCTTTGATCGCAAGCGGCACACCACCCAATGGAAGATCGAGATTCGCCTCCTCGGCTTCTTTAATCGCAGCATCAATGTCCAGCGACAGATAAGCGCCGATTTCTCCATCGACAGCTTCGATGCGTTCTCGCAGAGCAGTGATGACCTCGCGCGCGGAAACTTCCTTGCGGCGCAATAGTGATTGCAGATCGGCGATGCTCAGCGCCGGCAGGTCCTTCTCCGTCATTCCACAACTTTAGGGACGATAAAAAGATCGTTCGTCTTTCGAGGCGCATTACTCAGCGCTTGTTGCGCCGTAAACCAATCGCGTGGCTCGTCCTCGCGGAAAACATTGAAGATTGGAAGCGCGTGGGCAGCCGCTTCCACATGACTCACATCCGCCTGGCGAAGTTTTTCGACGTAATTCAGAACATCGCCCAATTGCTTCTGAAAAGCATTCGCCTCTTCTTTGGACAGATTGATCCGCGCCAGTCTGGCGACGTACGCAACATCGAGATCTGCGGCCCCGGCCATGCCTGTCGTTCAGGAATGCAGGTTGCTGATCAGCCAGCCGTTCTTTGCGCATCGAACGAGGCCGCCTGGCACTTCTACTTTCGCGCTGCTCCTGCGCCGCGACCGAGACGCGGAATCGTTTATCGGTTCGATTACCTTTTGGTCCTTGTTCGGCCCGGTTTTTCTCGATCACCGGCACCTTCGCAACAAGCCGCTCAAGTTTTTCGAGCCTCTCGCGCAGTTCTGCTTCCTGTCGGGTAATTTCTTCCTGCCGGCGGCGAAGCGGCGGGCTCGATTTGCGCGAACGACGAAACATCGCCATCACTTGCTCGCCAACCAAACGAAAAGAGCGAGGGCAACAGCGCCAAAGATAATCAGCGGCAAAGTGAGTGCGACGCCAATCTGGAACCACTGAACAAATGAACGCCCATCACCGCTCTCATAACCATCCGTCACAACGTCGGGCAGTCCCGCATCGCCTTCATTTCCGCCGGCTGCCTGCAATCGGCTGCGTTGCTCATTGTAGACCGTGCGCGCTTCATCCACTGTGCTCAAGGCCCGGCTCAACTCCTTGTGTAAATCCGAGGGGTTCCAACTTTTTGGATCAATCCCTTCAATCAATTCCAAATGCTGACCGAAACTCTCCCGGGCTGCGCGAATCTGTTCCAGCCGGCTTTGTGCATTGTACCCCTCGCGCTCAAGCACAACGAGCGAGCGAGTCAGTTTATCGGCCATTTCCGCACGGCCGCGCTCCAATTCGTCCTGGCGACGGCTTAGTTCTTCCAGTTCGCGCTTTTGTTTTTCGATCTGCTCCTGCTGGCGCTTGAGTTGGAGCAGTTGTTCCTGCGCCTTTTGTACTTGCGAATCCAGATGCTCGGGAGAATTGGCTTCGTCCTCGCTCAATTCGAGCATTTGTTCAACCTGTCGAAGTTTTTCTGCCATGACAAATCGGGACGCGCCGTCCGGGCTCGCTGTAGCGCCATATTAAATGGCTCAATGGAGAATTCCAGATATTTCGTTAAGCACACGCGAAAATTTTCGGATCAACAAGACCAAAGGAATCCGCTGTCTTCGATAGCAATCGGAAGTCAGGCATTTTGGCTGACTCGGCTGTCGGGCTTCCAGCCCGACATGATTGAGGATGAGCAAGAGCTCATCGACCGAGTGAAGCTGGCAGCTTCACTTCCGCCCGAACATCATCGCCCCGGCATCATTTCCAGAAGGAACCCCTTGAAATATTCCGTTTCAGGAATTGTGGGCAGAACAGGATGATCGGGTGCCTGCTCGAACCGGTGCAAGCGCCGCGCGGAACGCCGGGCATCGACCAGCGCATCGGCAATTGTCTGCGAAAATGCCGTGCCGCTTACGTGGTGCGAGCATGAAAAGGTCGCCAGGATACCGTCTTTCGACAACAGCTTGAACACGCGCATGTGCAATTCGCGATAACCGCGCAGCGCGTCGCGCAATCCGCTTCTGGTTTTTGTAAACGACGGCGGATCGAGAATGATCAAATCATACTGCGCCCCGGCTTTTTCGGCTGCGCGCAGGAACTGAAAGACATCCTGTTCAATCCATCGCACTTTCAAATCATTTCGCGCTGCGTTCCGTTTCGCAGCTGCTAGGTTCTCGGGACTTGCTTCGACTCCGGTCACATCTGCTGCGCCTGCGCGTGCGCACGTCAGCGCAAATGCTCCCTGATTTGTGAAACAATCCAAAACGCGCCTGCCGTGTGCGAATCCGGCGACGGTTGGATAGTTGTATCTCTGATCGAGATAAAAACCGGTCTTGTGCCCGTGTAGGAGATCGAGTTCGAACTTTACGTTGTCGATTTCGATCTCGATTTGCGACGGTGCATCTCCGCGTAAGACGTCTGTGTGCAATTCCAGTCCTTCTACCTTGCGAACCGGCGCGTCATTTCGCTCGATGATTGTAGCGTTTCCGAAAAGATCGACGATCGCAGCGGCAATCAAATCTTTTCGCATGTCCGTTGCCAGCGTAAGCGTTTGGATCACGAAATGATCGCGATATCGGTCGACGATTAATCCGGGAAGTCCGTCGCTTTCGCTCCAGACAACGCGGCAGAGGTTTGGATCAACGCTTCGCCGTGCACGGTACTCGGCCGCTTGGGCGATTCTGCGTTTGAAGAAATCCAGGTCCAAGTCCTGTTTTCGACGCGAAAAGCGGCGCGCCACGATTTGTGATTTGGAATTGTAGACCGCGCTGCCAATCAGACGATCCTTACCGTCCTTGAGAGAGATGACATCGCCGTCCGCAGGTTTTCCAAAGACCTTCAGCACTTCGCTGGAAAACACCCAATCGTGTCCATGCAAAATTCGCGCCCGCGGTTTAACAACAATTCCAGCCACGATCTATCCAAGGTTAGCGCTCAGCTGTCGGCATCCAAGCCTGTTGTCATGTCGAGCGAAGTCGAGACATCTCTGGATTGCATTCTCGTTTCGGCCAGAGATTCCTCGACTCCGCTGTGCTCCGCTCGGAATGACAAAAAATGGACCGGAAAACCCCGATCGTGTCCATGCAAAATTCGCGCCCGCGGTTTGACAACAATTCCGGCCATAGAGGAATGCAAACGTCCGACGTTCAGCCCGCCTTCGCAATGTTACGGTGCGCCATGCGCTCAACGCTTTGACGAAATCCAGGTCGTCCGATAGTTTCCGAGGCTTCTTTGAACATGGTGCAATCTCACGAACGGCGTTCCATTTCCGTCGTCACGCCGGTTTACAACGGCGAGGCTTCCGTCGGTGAGTTGTGCCGGCGCTTGGCAGAAGTGTTGCCGCATATCTCGGCGCAACACGAGATTATCCTCGTTAATGATGGCAGCCGGGATCGCAGTTGGGAGGTGATCTCGGATCTATCTTCACGCTCGTCAACAGTGCGTGGCTTGAATCTGATGCGCAATTACGGCCAGCATAATGCTCTACTTTGCGGCATTCGCGCAGCGAAATATGAGGTGATCGTGACTATGGATGACGATCTGCAACATCAGCCGGAGGAGGTTCCCCGCCTGCTCACCCGGCTCAACGAGGGGTTTGATGTCGTTTACGCAACGCCCGAGACCGAGCAGCATGGCTTTTGGCGTGCGATCGCTTCACGCATCACCCGATTGGCGCTTCGCTCAGCCGGGGGCGCGGAAGTCGCGAGGAACGTAAGCGCGTTCCGTGCTTTTCGAACGGAATTGCGTGATGCTTTTGCCGGCTACCAGGCGCCGTTCGTTTCCATCGATGTATTGCTGACCTGGGCGACGAGCCGCTTCGCCGCCGTGAGAGTTCCTTTCAAACGGCGGCACTCGGGTCCTTCCAATTACACATTCGCGAAACTCGTGCGGCATGCTTTCGATATGATGACCGGCTTCAGCACGGCACCTTTACAGGTCGCGAGCCTGGTTGGTTTTGGCTGCACATTGTTTGGCATAGGGATTCTTATCTATGTCGTTGGCCGATATTTTCTTGAGGGCAGTATTCCTGGATTTCCGTTTCTCGCCTCAATTATCGCCATCTTTTCTGGAGCGCAGCTTTTTGCGCTTGGAGTGATTGGCGAGTACCTCGCTCGCATGCATTTTCGGACAATGAACCGGCCGGCTTACGTCATTCGCGACATCGCTGAAACAGAGAAGTCAAAGAGCCAAAACCCGTAATGATCGCACGACTGGATTCAGCGGCGATCAATGACCTGCGCGATGCGTTACAGCGGTTTGCCCACCCTCCGCTGGCTCACTTGGATCACTTGAATCCGGATCAACGCCGGGCTTACTGGCTCGATGAAATCAGCCAGAACTTGGCGGACGAATCTTCGGTCGCGTTTGCGTCAATCGTCTCGGGAAGCATCAATGGGTTCGTTGTCTATAATGATTCGCCGTGGGACAGCGAGATCACCGGCCGGCGCATCGGAACTGTGAAGCACCTTGCTGTCTCCACGGATGATCATGCAGGAACCGAGATCCTTCACCAGTTAATTGACGAACTCACGCGAACTCTCGGCAAGCGCGAGACGCAATGTGTGGCCTTCAGGGTCCAGTCCAGCGAGTTGGCCGCGATTCACGCGTTGGAACAAAGCGGGTTTCTGCTGATGGATACATTGTTGGATTTTGTCTTCGATTTTTCCCACGTCACAACCGAACAGACCAACCTTCCAAGGCGAGACGAACGATTGAAAATTCGCCGTGCTAAGCCGGCGGACATGCCCGCACTCATGGCCATAAACGAAAGATCATTCGCTAATTATTTCGGCCGGTATCACGCGGACCCACAAATGCCGCCGGGAACGGCCACCAAGATCTATGCCGAATGGATGCGCTCTGCGTTTGCTGGATGGGCGGATTGGATTGTTGTTGCCGAGTTCGATGGGAAAATTGCGGGCCATGGCGTCTGGCGGAAGACGAGCCAGGAAGAGAGCTCGCGCGGGGTTGCCTACTGCGATTTAGTTGTAGTCGATCCCGAATTTCAAGGCCGCCGTTTGGGGGCGGCCCTCATGCTCGAGGGCATGCACATGGCACGTGAGTTTGCGCAGTATCTCATCGGACCCGTGCATGTATGCAATTATCCAGTCCAACGCACGCTGCAAAACCTCGGTTGGAGAATTTCCGGAGCCAGACATTCTTTTCACAAATGGCTCAAGTCCTAATCGCTCAATAAAGTGCTTCCTCGCCTGCGAATCTTGCTCCAAGAGTGAAGGTCGACTTGGGGCGCCACATATTGATAACCGAAAAGAAGCCGTACGAATTTTGATGGCAAAGCACTGTAATCGACAGGACTACATTTCGGAAACTGTTGCACAGATCCTTCGTTAGAAGGGTTCGCCCTGGATTGCTTCGATATCAGTCGTATCGCTTTATAGTTTCTATCTTTTTGGTACGCACCATCAATTGCTTGTCAGTGATTTCTTCGGTTACGTGTGGATGGCGCTTGAAGAGCGGGAAGGAGGTTTGGGAAGTTCAACAAACAGCGTGATACCTGCGGGGTATCCTATTTTACTGAACCTGCTCCATGGCTTGGGGCTGGATTATATGACTGCAGGACGCGTACTGACACTCATAGCAGCAGTCCCCCTGCTTGCCTTTGTCTGGCTAGGAGCATCGCTATGGGGCAAATTACCATGGGCCGGTCTCGTTGCATGGCTTCTCACAGCAACTTCGTATCAGACAATCCTGTCGTTAGCTACGCCGCTACCCGATATCATTGCCTTGTCAATGGCATTGCCGTTAATAACGCTGGTATTCAAGCCGGATTGCTCGCCACGTGAGTTATTTCTCGCTGCTTGTTTTGCGGGACTTGCTTGCGGTGTTCGTTATTACTTTATCCAAAGTGTCGTCCCCCTAGCAGTATTGTTATTATTGTTTTCTCATCCAGCACCATGGCGGAAACGTATCCGCGAAGGAATAATGATTCTTGCAGGCCTGGTAGTCGGCTTGCTTCCAGAAATCATTTTTGCATTTCGGGCTGGCCATATCCCATTCCAGAATACTTCAAAATATTATCTAACGCTGTTAGCGAGAGAGACTAATTTTTCCATGACGGGCACCCAGTTACGCAATATGCCTTCTACGTTCGAATATATACTAAGTCACTTTACCGAAATCCTGCATGCTTGGGCACCGGCTTATTTCAGCAGTGTCGCGATTTTCGTCATAGTTCCCGCAATTATTTGTTGGGTCAGTGAAAACATTGCAGCAAGAATAATCCAGGAAAACGGAACGCCGGTTATTCGTCGTGGACTAGTCGCCCTGCTGGTATTCGAAGCCATACTCCTTATTCCTATCTCATTGAGACAGCCTCTGCCTTATTATGTAGTACTAATGCTATTGTGCTTATCACTTATGGCCGTGGCGATCCCCATCGTAAGGCTCGCTGCTACTAACCGGATGGTGCTCAGCTTCCTTATCATCTGTTTATCCGCTGTTTCAATATTCCAGGTTCGTTCAGCCGTGCTGAGATTACAACAGTTCGATCACTTCTTTCTAGCTCGTAATAGTGTTATTGCCGGAGAGTTATATGGTTTGGGAATCCGCGATTCCGCCGAGGTGCTGAACCTCGCCGCACCTTTCGAGCTGTACTGGCCTTACGGAGATAAATCGCCACTGTTGTACTACACGGATAAAGAACCGGGATGGTTATCGCTGACCAATACACTTGGTCAAAAGAGGCCTTTTATTTATCAAGTAACAAGAGACACGTTAACAAAGTTTCGAATTGTCTTGACGAAGCCGTTATCACCCGAGTTAAAAAATGAGTTGTTGCCCGGATTTAGATTGGTAAAACAAATCGGAGGTGTGCAGATATATCAGTCTGCTGCAGGCACACACTAGATCCTCGGTTCTACTTGCTACTTAGGAGATGGCTTCTAGTCTCTGCGCGGGAGCGTTGTCCCGGCGTCCATTTCTATCAAAATGCGTGCACGCCAGATTCCCTTCGAGCGTTGGGGCTTCTGCCAATATCATCTGCTCGCGAATAAGTAGATGCAGCAGTCGCGACGACGTAATGCGGATTCCTGCGGCTAGGTAGGCGGACTGTAGAGGCCGTAGCACCGATTTCACGGATGGCTCAAGTCCTGATCGCGCGATGAAACACTGCCTCGCCTGCCCTGTAACATCGAAAGCTGCGCCTATTCAGAATGGCGTTTCCCTTAGGATCCAAAATTCAAAGAGCGTCTCAATACTTGCTGAAATCCCCGGCGCGCTTACTCTGCTGATAAACCAGAGGTAGCAACCCAGCTTTAGCAAAATTCTATATGCAAAGTAACTCTGGATTACTGCGCTGGTTGAAAGTCCCATTTCTGTACAACGCCTTTCAGGGTGCCGTTGGGGGGAACGCGTTGCGGCGCAGACTCATTCAAAACCATGTCCGGGCTAAACCTGGTGATAAAGTGATCGATATCGGGTGCGGTCCGGCACAGGCTCTGCAAAGCCTCCCCGATGTCGAATATCTTGGGCTCGATATAAACCCGGATTACATTGCGTTCGCCAGACGCACCTACGGCGACAAGGGAACATTTGTAGTTGGCGACACGCTATCTCTTCGGGGCGACTCGCGATTTAAAGATGCCGATATTGTGATTGCAGTCAGCGTGCTACACCACCTCGACGATGAAGAAGCTGCTGATTGTATTCGCTTCGCACATGACGCCCTAAAGAAAGGAGGCCGATTGATCTGTCATGATCCATGCTGGATGCCGAACCAGGGAGCGCTTTCCAAGTATATCATGTCCAACGACCGAGGCCGGAATATTCGAACGGAGCAAGAATATCGCCAGCTCGCCGCGACTGTTTTTAGTAATGTCAATGCATGGCTCGACACGAAGCCCATGCGCATCCCATACGTGACCGTCGTTCTTGAATGCGAAAAGTAACGCTTTGTGATTCTAATATTTGCTTTCGATCTCCAAGTTAAGACGTTTTCTTGTCAAGGTGATTCTGGTTTACAGTCAACCTGGAAGCCACCTCATGACACGCTAGCGCGAATCGGTAATCAGCCCGGCGCTTAACAAGCTCTGGAGATCATTTTGAAATTCGCGCGAATTATGATAGGGAAAGGCGTTTCCTTCCCGGCGGAAGGATTGCCTTTGTTGATCGGGCGAAAACCTTTGAGGCCATCGTGATCCGAATTCCTTTCAATCGTCCGTTCGCGACGGGAGATGAACTCGATTACATCCGCGCCGCCATCGCGGCGCCGAAATTTTCCGGCGACGGTAGCTTCACCGCGCAATGCCATTTCCTCCTCGAACAATCGCTTGGCATCCAAAGGGCGCTCCTGACGACATCCTGCACCCACGCGCTGGAAATGGCTGCGCTGCTCCTGGATATCGGACCTGAAGACGAGGTCATGGTTCCCTCCTTCGCCTTTCCCTCTGCGGCAAATGCGTTCGTGTTACGAGGCGCCAAGCCGATCTTCGTGGATGTTCGAGCGGACACATTGAACATTGATGAAAGCCAGATCGAGCAACGCATTACCGCATGCACAAAGGCGATTTTTCTTGTGCATTACGCGGGCGTTGGATGCGAAATGGACACGATCATGGCTATGGCGCGCCGGCATGGCATTGCTGTAGTCGAAGATAACGCTCATGGTCTGTATGGGAGGTATCACGGGCGATACCTCGGCACACTTGGGCAGCTTGCGACTCTGAGTTTCCATGAGACAAAGAATTTCTCGTGCGGTGAAGGCGGTGCGCTCTTGATTAACGACCCACAGTTTAATCAGCGAGCCGAAATCCTTCGGGAAAAGGGAACAGACCGGAGCAGGTTTTTCCGCGGCGAAATCGACAAGTACACCTGGGTCGATATCGGGTCGAGTTATCTGCCTTCGGACCTGCTGGCGGCCTTTCTTCGCGCGCAGCTTGAACATCGCGATCAGATTCAGTCGATGCGGCGTCAAATCTGGGAAACCTACGCGCGCGAGCTGGCTTTATGGGCCGATACCAACGGCGTTCGCCTCCCGATCGTCCCGGCAGAATGCGAACAGACTTACCATATGTTTTATATGATCATGCCGTCCTTTGAGAGCAGACAAGCGTTGATTTCACACCTCGCTGGTTTGGGAATTCTGGCTGTGTTCCACTATCTGCCGCTGCATTTATCTCCGATGGGTCTCCGCTTTGGCGGACGCCAGGGCGATTGCCCTGTCACAGAAGATTTGGCCGATCGCCTCGTGCGCCTTCCGTTTTTCACTGGAATGAGCAGTTCTCAGCAGAGCCAGGTAATCGAGGCCGTGCGTGGATTTAATTGCTAGGCAGCATGTGTCAGTGGTTAGACGGGAAACGTTAACAGACCGAATGCGTCACACTCAACAACTGCCTGGGACAACAGAACAAAAGCTGCAACCGGGGCGTGGCTTCGACACCTACAGCTTGCTGGCTTGCCTTGTGACTTCGGCTTTCCTTATCGCCTGGATCACAATTGCCGGTGGAAGCTTTGACCCGCGTTCTGCACTCTTTTTTTTAGTGCTGCCGTGGGCCCTGCTTAGGGCTGGCGCCATTATTAGCGCCGCCATACGTTTGCCATCCTTCTTCGCACTCGATTTTCTGCTAGGTGTCGTCGTCGTCTCCGTTGCCGTTCTGGCCTGGAAGGTCTTCGTACCATTGTCCCTCTGGATTGCGCTCATTATTCTTCTGATCGCAATCGCAGCAATTCCCAAGTTTCTACCCCAGCGCCGGCGCGATCCGCTTTCCGGTTTAGGGTTGTTAGGGATAATTGTGAGTCTCGTTGCCGCAACCGCCTGGTCTCAAGATCTCATTTGGCCCACCAACACGGTTCAAGGCGACATTGTGTTCAAGCCGGGGGCGGATTTTTTCTTCCACGCCACTATGGTTGCGCGCAATTTGGGAACTCAAACGTTGATTCAGGTAGGTAACTACGAGTGGCAAGGCTTTCCCGCAATTTTCTATCATTATGCCAGCTACTCGCTGGCCTCGTGCTTGGCTAAAGTGGGGCACGTGTCGGCCTATGTTACGGTAGTAGGTTTCTGGGCGCCATTTGGATCATTCCTCACTGGGCTAGCAAGCTATGCGCTGGCAAGGGCCATTTGGAATCAAGGAGCAGGACTGGCAGCTCTTATGGCTACGTCCCTGGTACCTGACGCGTGGTTGTTGAACATCGCCCACCCCATGTACGGCTACTTCTGGCTCCAAGAGGTTGCTCCTGCCGGTTGGTATGCGGTCGCGGCAGCTGGAACCGCGCTCATACTTATCGCGCGCGGAGCTAGCCAGGGGCGGCGTGCCTGGGTAGTGTCGGGCGTGGCCTTGGGCGGGCTCGTCGTCCTTTTTAAGGTCCAGGTTTTCGCGGCGGCATTTCCGCTGCTGTTTTCCCTTGCTGTTGTGGTCTGGCCGCCGCGGAGGCGCTGGCGATGGCTCGTGCTTGGCGCCTGTGTGGTGGCTGGATTAGTCCTCCTTCCGCTGGCAGACCGTTTTTATGTGGAACCGGATGTGCGCTTCGATTTCTCCGGCAGTAATTGGTATTGGAAAACATTGGCAAACATGGCCAAGGGTACATCCGTCGAGGGCTGGTATCAGGTTTTTGGCGTTGGACATCCATTTCCATCGCACCTGGCACTGGCGATCGCCTTACTTCTAGTTAATGCATTGGGAATTTTCATCGTAATCGCTCCACTCGTTTGGCTTCTCGCGGCGTGGCGCAAGACATGGCAGACATCGGATGGGATATCGGTGGCCGCGGTAGCCATTTTGCTCCTGATGACTTTCGGCATTGGCAGAAATGGGACGTCGGACAATGCGTACGAATTCATACAGCATCCGTTCATCTGGGCATACTGGCTCGTGGGGGCGCTAACCGCGGGGCGCCTTTTTTCCATGGTGGCAGAACGGTATCTGCACTTTGCCAGGGCGATCCTGATCGTTAGTATTGCAGCCTTAATGCTAGTTCCAGCGCGGTATGGTTCGGGGCTACAACCAGGGAAATGGCTGGGAGCAAAGGCGTATTCCAGCCTGCGCGTGGATCGAGGCTTAGTTGAGTGTGCGCATTACATCCGGGGCCAGCTTCCTACGAACGCAGTCGCGCAGGATTCGCATCAGGACAAGCTTCTTATCCTGGGTGGATTGAGCGAGCGGCCTTCTTTTGCTGCCAGGCTTGAGATGTGGAGGCGCGCAAGCAAGGCTTTCCGAGAGTCTTCCTACAAGGCGCAGCTGCATAAGCTGCAAAGTCTGCGGGAGGCGACAAACATTGCGGACTTGCAACGCAGTGTGCGCGAAACTGGCGTTCGCTGGTATGTCGTTCATCCGGACGATCCCAATGTCTGGCCGGCCGAATTCCGCGATTACCCGATATTCGAGTCGAATGGCTACCGAGTTTATGACATGCAGCGTTGCTTCAACTCGGGGAGTTGATGTTGAGAGCCCTGCTTGGGATGCGGGCCCGTTGCGGTTTTTACTAGACGCTTGACGGCAAACGTTGGAACGTTTGCGTTTGAAAATGCAGACTGCACCGCAATCGATAATCGAAATTCCCGGGCTCAAAAAACTGCGCAGCGGCAAGGTGCGCGAAGTTTTTGATCTGGGCGAAACACTCTTGTTCGTTGTCACAGATCGGCTATCAGCCTTTGATGTTGTCCTGCCCGACCCAATTCCGCACAAAGGGGCGGTTCTCAACCAAATTTCTGCGTTTTGGTTCAGACGTTTTGACGACATCAAAAATCACCTGATCACGTCGAATTTCGAAAAGTTCCCAAAAGAGTTGCAGTCGTTTCGCGAGCAGCTCGCTGGACGCTCAATGATTGTAAAGAAGACGAAGCCGCTCGCGGTGGAATGCGTAGTGCGCGGTTATCTTGCTGGGTCCGGTTGGAAAGAATATCAGGAATCACAAAGCGTTTGCGGAATCAAACTTCCGGCTGGACTAAAGTTGGCGTCTCAATTACCCGAGCCAATCTTTACGCCCTCGACAAAAGCGGAACAAGGTCATGATGAGAACATCGACATGGAACGATGCGCTCAAATTCTTGGTAACGAAATTGCGAATCGCGTGAAGACATTGAGTCTCGAAATTTATGCGCACGGTCGCGACCATGCTGCACAAAAGGGAATCATCGTCGCCGACACGAAATTTGAGTTCGGCACGATCGACGGAGAATTGTTTTTGATCGACGAATGCCTCACGCCCGATTCTTCGCGTTTCTGGCCGAAGGATCAATACGCAGTCGGACAGAGCCCGCCCAGTTTCGATAAACAGTTTGTGCGCGATTATCTGGAAACACTCGACTGGGACAAAACCCCGCCAGCGCCGCGACTGCCGAAGGATGTTATCGAAAAAACGTCCGCGAAATACCTCGAAGCTTTCCGTTGCCTGACGGGAAATGAGATCGCAAACACCTAGCAGATCGCGTGTCTCCCACGACCTTGAAGAAAGTGTCACAGAGTCGTCCCGATATACTATTCGTAATGACCGATCAGCAGCGGTTCGATACCATTGCTGCGCTCGGCAATTCGCACATATATACGCCTAACCTCGATCGGCTCGTTCGCAGGGGAATTAGCTTTACCAATGCATATGCCACCTGTCCGGTTTGCATCCCCGCGCGCTACACCATCCGTACTGGATGTGAACCGTTAACCACGCGCGTCTTTAGCAATGCAAAACCAGAGCCGGCAAAGGGGCAAGCCGCTAAAATGGAAGCGCGTTGCGGACCATATCTGGGGCGCACCATGTCGCGTCTGGGATACCGGACTTTTGGAATTGGAAAGTTTCATACCTATCCTTGGAATGAAGACGTCGGTTACGAAACGCTGTGGCGCAGCGAAGAGACTTACCATCCGCCAGCGCGTGAAGGCGACGACTACGGTTCATGGCTGGCGCAGGAACACCCGGAATTCGATTTCCTGGAGCAACCGTTTGGAGAGCGCAGTGAGATGTACTACCTGCCGCAGCGAAGTCCGCTTCCAGCGGAGTTAGGCGTTGAGCGGTGGGCGTCCGATCGCGCCGTGCAAGAGATTACAAACTCACACGATCCGCGACCTTTTTTTGGGTTCATATCGTTTTTCGGCCCACATCCGCCGTTCGCTCCTCCAATTCCTTTCAATAGAATGTACGATCCCGACAGATTGCCAGGCCCCGTCCTTGGTAAAACCGAGGAAGATTACCTGGA
>WNGC01000985.1_pt1 | contig 17170 bp, 12 predicted proteins | sample 5400051 | NCBI WGS metagenome assembly WNGC01 (sample SAMN13153368, study PRJNA577476) | soil metagenome | isolation source: 20 cm soil or saprolite under grassland replicate 2 | place: USA:California | collected 2016-06-15
GGGACGCGCACCGACCACGTTGATGACTCTTAGCATGATGCCTTTGTGCGTGATAAGAATGAGTTGACAGAAGTGGCCCCACTCGTTAAGACAGTCCGAAAGGGTTTCTTAAGTGGAATCTCCACGGGTTGAGGGTTATCCACGACGGCGCTCGTGCGGCGCTTTTCACGCATACAGCCGCGCGACGCGGTGGGTAACCTAATCTCGATCATGCTGCCGCTTTCATCGTTTGCTGCCCGAAGTATGCCGCATCGGGCGTTCGGCCCCCTACGGGCAGAGATTACACTTATCGGACTGTCTAGATTTGCGGGACCACTTCCTGTCACGTAAGCTGAAGAAGGTGGCCACCAAAGTTTCATCAATTTTCAGGCTATCCAATAGGACCATCGGACGGACACGATGCAGGGATTAAAGCGATCCGACAACTCTGCAATCTCCGCGCAGCAACCGGGTGTACGTTCCGGTCTTTGGTCCTGCACCGAAGCGTTTTCCTCTGACTTGCAAGCCAAGCTTGCTCTTTCAAAAATTCCTGCGTTGGATGGTTTTCGAGCAATCGCGGTTTTTCTGGTGATCTTCTATCACTTCGGTTTCTTGTTGGTTCCCGGCGGCACTGGCGTAACAATGTTTTTTGTCTTAAGCGGGTTTCTCATCACATGGCTACTGTTAAAGGAAAATGAAAAATATGGCGCGATTTCGTTGAAAGCATTCTATCGTCGCCGTATCCTCCGCATTTTCCCGGCCTTCTACGCCTATTGGTTCGGTCTTGTGTTCTTGCTGATCATTGCCGGGAAACCAGTGCTATGGTCGCACGCGATAGCCTCTTTCTTTTACTTGACCGACTATTACAATGCGGTATTCGGCGATCCTAATACCGGATTCAGCCACACTTGGTCACTTTCCATCGAAGAACAATTCTACTTGTTTTGGCCTCTGCTCTTTTCCAGATTCAGGCAGGACCTTAGAAAGATGACGATCTTCCTTGTCTGCGTGATCGGCGGAGTGTGGCTTTACAGGTTCATCCTTTACGGCGTATTCGATGTTGATCAGGCTTATTTCTACGCGGCTTTTGATACACGCATGGACAGTTTGATGGTGGGCTGCCTACTCGCCGTCTTGCTTAAAAGAGGCGTGATGATGTCTTTCTGGAAGACTCTCTGTTCCAGCCTGTTCATGCCGCTGTTGGTTTTGGGCCTGCTGGCAGTTTCGATCTATTGCGGAACGGTTTGGTTCCACAGGTACAGGGACGTGGTCGGATTTGCAGTTGAGCCGCCGCTGATTGCATTGTTCCTCGTTCAATTGATCAGTCTCTCATCCTTTTCTGCCTGGAAATGGATCAACTGGCCCGTCGTTCGATACCTGGGAGGCATTTCATACTCACTTTATCTTTACCAACAGATCACATTGGATCCTGTCAAGAAGATTTGCGCAAATATGCCGGTGCTCGTGCAGGTGATCGCCGCTGTTGCTGTGACCGTCATCGTCGCTTCTATTTCGTATCACGTAATCGAGCGTCCATTTCTTAAATTGAAAGACGCCAAGCCAAATCGTTTCGCCCCACAAAAGGATTGAGCTATCGTCAAATCTTGTATACGGCCGGTTCCACTTAAGAAACCCTTTCGGACTGTCTTAACGAGTGGGGCCACTTCTGCGCTGAATCGATGGAATCAGGTGTGGGATGTCAAGGACCATGTGGCAACTCCTGCGCTTGTCCTCGCCCTTGATGTCCCTCTTCCCGTATCCGCGGGTAGACTTCACACAACGAGGCAATGAGAGTATTACAACTTGGCCCGTTTCCTCCACCGCATGGCGGAGTAGCGGAACATCTGTCAGCTCTTCGTGCGGCATTGCTCGCGCGCGGCGATACTTGCCCAGTCGTTGCGTTGACACGACCAACGGGCATTGGGATAAATGATACGGATGTATATCGTCCGAGAACCATACTCCAACTCGTGCGGACGCTCTTGGACTTGCGCAGTGACATAGTCCATCTCCACATTGGCGGTAATCTCACGCTGCGCGTGTTGGGACTGATACTACTGTGCACGCTGTTGCCAGGACGCAATTCGGTCCTGACGTTTCACTCCGGCGGATATCCGGCTTCGCCCGCAGGTCGAAGGGGTGGGCCGATGAGCGTGCGTGGATTTATCTTCCGTCGCTTGAACAGAATCATCGGTGTCAACGCGCAGATAATTGAGATGTTCTATCGGTTTGGAGTTCCGAAGAACAAATTACGGATTATTTCCCCATTCTCGGTTTCGCGGCCTTCGCCCGGGATAGTTATCCCTGAAGAGATCAAAGTCTTTCTGCAGGACCATAAGCCAAGACTGATTTCTGTAGGTATGCTGGAGCCTGAGTATGGTCTGGAGCAACAAATCGACGTGCTGGAGTTGGTGCGGAAAGAATTTCCGCGGGCCGGTCTAGTGCTGATTGGGTCTGGCAGCCTCGAAGCCGAGCTGCGCACACGCATCGCAGAAAAGCATTACGCCAAACACATACGTCTCCTCGGCGATGTGAATCATGACGTTACATTACGCGTGATTGAGGAATGTGACTTAATGCTCAGAACCACTCTGTACGACGGCGATGCGATCTCGGTGCGCGAAGCCTTGCACTTTGGCCTACCCGTCATCGCCACTGATAATGCCATGCGGCCAGAGGGCGTTGATGTGATTCCTGCGGCGGATCTTGAGACACTTCATGCTGCCATCAAACGTAATCTGACGCGAGGCGGCCCGCAACCGATTGAACACCCCGACGGGCAAGCAAACATTCGCGCCGTGTTACAGCTATATCATGAGTTATTGTAGGCGATTCAATCTATCGAAAGGATTATTAAGGAATTGAATTGCGCAGGATTACACTCCGAGAACTGCTTGACCGCGGTAGACAGGCGCTGCTCTCACGATTAGAGGGTAACCCCTATGTCAAGAAATGGGTCTTGCCGAGCCCGGATAATTTCCTCGCGGACGCCGCGCAGCGCCCTGTCGAACTCGCTCGACTGTCTGACTTTCTATGGACGAGGTTGGCTACGGGCGTTTTCGGCGAAGGTGCTTGTCGGGTGTCCAGTCAAGCGGAAGGGCTTCGTCGCTCAGCAGATCTGGCGCTCGAAGGTTGTTTCGACCTCTTGGGGATCGAACGATTGCAATTCGGGTCTCCGATCGACTGGCACCTTGAGCCGACGAGCGGCCGCAGAAGCCCTCTGGTGCCCTGGAAGCAGCTTGACTCATTGGACCCGTCGCTGACCGGCGATAAAAAGGTCGTGTGGGAGCTCAACCGGCATCAGCATCTACTTACGTTCGGTCGCGCCTTTCTGACCACTGGAGATGATCGCTACGCTGCAGCCATCGGGGAGCACATTACCTCGTGGATCCGAGAGAACCCACTTGCACAGGGCATTAACTGGGTTAGCAGCCTGGAGCTGGCGTTTCGATCCATAGGCTGGTTGTGGTCGTTGGCGCTGATTCGGACGTGGAGAAAATGGCCGGCGTTGCCTTTGGCTGATATCGCGCGCGCGCTGTACCTCCAAGGATGTCACATCGAGACATACCTGTCGACTTACTCCAGCCCTAACACTCACCTGACCGGTGAGGGTCTTGGCCTCTACTACCTCGGCACGTTTATGCCCGAACTTAAGCGCGCTGAGCGTTGGCGTGGCCTCGGGCGATCAATTTTGCTCCAACAACTTGAACCACATGTTCGACCTGATGGCGTGTATTTCGAGCAGTCCACCTGGTATCACCGCTACACAGCAGACTTCTACATGCATTTCGTCGTTTTGGCCGAGCGCGCAGGTGACCGGTTGCCCTCGCGCGTTCGCGAGCGACTCGCAGCGCTCTTGGATCATCTCATGTGGATCACGAGACCTGACGGGACTTCGCCCTACTTGGGAGATGACGACGGGGGCAAGCTCGTAAAACTGGAAGACCGTGCACCCAACGACTGGCGTGATGTGCTCTCTAACGGCGCGGTCATGTTTTGGCGCGGCGACTACAAACATGTTGCTGGTGAGTTCTCGGAGGAGACCTATTGGCTCTTTGGGCCGGATGCGAGGGCGAAGTTTAAGTGCATCTCCGCCACACCGCCCGCCCTGACCTCGCGCGCTTTCCTTGATGGAGGTATCTACGTGATGCGCAGTGGATGGAGCCAGAATTCCAACTATCTGCTAATCGATTGTGGTCCCCATGGTGCCATGAATTGCGGTCACGCGCATTCGGATGCTCTTGCAATAGAAGTCGCTGCACTGGGGGCGACAACGCTTGTTGATCCGGGGTCATTCACGTACACCGGGTCGGCTGAATTGCGGGATCTGTTTCGGTCTACAGCCATGCACAACACGCTCACGATCGACGGTCTCTCATCGTCCGTCCCGGCGGGACCTTTCAAATGGAAGCACGTCGCGAACTGTACCATGCACTGTTGGCACGATCACGCGGGATTCACCTACTTTGAGGGCAGCCACGATGGGTACAAACGACTGCCGGACCCGGCAACGCACACGCGCGATCTGCTGTTCGTCAATCGAGAATACTGGTTGATGCTCGATCGCGTGGATGCCACGGGCGAACATGAGTACGCAATACACTTCCACTTGGCTCCAGGTATCGATGCAATCCTAAGCCAGGAGGCTGGGCGGCTGGAAGCTCATGCGACCTCGGCAACCCTGGATCTCGTTTGTCTCGGGGGGCTGGGCGCCTGGCACGTGGCCGACGGCCCGTTCTCGCCCTGTTACGCAGCCAAGGTGCAGGCTCCGCACGGGACATATGCGGTGGAGACTAAGGGTCCGCTGGCCTTGTTCTCGGTGCTGTTCCCAAGAGCTCCCGGCCAGTTGCCACCGGAAATCCGAAACCTCGACCTGGGGCACGCGAAGGGACTTGTTCTCGCTACGCCGCGATTCCGTGATTTTGTACTCTGGTCAGGAAACGCCGTTCTTCAAGAGGGTCTTTACGCCGCTGATTTCGAATGGGTGTGGGTGCGTCGTTCCCCAAGCGATGGTTTTCTCGAACGGGCAGTGTTTCTGCACGGGAGGTGCATTTCGATCCACGACCTCGAGGTGATCGCAGTACGACCGGTAGAATACGTCGTGGTTTCCGTGCAGGACAGGGCGATCTCAATCGACGTCTTCCCCCCGGTGGGAATGAGGATCCGCCCGCCAGCCGGCATCGAACGTATTCTGGTCAACGGCCGGATTCACGCGCTGAGCTTTAATGAAGAACTGAACGTTATGGAATATGAGATCCCGGCGCTGGCTGTCCCGCGGGACGAAACCGACTGTTGCAAGCATGTGCGGCATTAGCGGTATCGCTCACTCGTCCCGACGCGGCATCGATGTCAGCGAGGCAGTGCTCGTCCGCATGCGCGATATATTGCGGCACCGCGGCCCGGACGATGCAGGCATCTTCATCGAAGGCCGGGTCGGTCTTGCGCACCGCCGTCTCAGCATCGTCGATCTCGCTACGGGACACCAGCCCATGTCCAACGCCGACGGCTCGGTCCAGATCGTCTTCAATGGAGAGATCTATAACCACGCGGAGCAGCGCTCCAACCTCGAGGCTCGTGGCCATATGTTTGCCACACACTCCGATACGGAAGTCATCGTGCGTCTGTACGAGGAGTACGGGGACCGCTGCGTCGATTACCTGCGGGGGATGTTCGCGTTCGCCATCTGGAACCAGCGAACAAGGGAGCTGTTGATCGCCCGCGACCGTCTCGGCGTGAAGCCTCTCTACTACGTCCACGCCTACGATGGATCTCTCTTCTTTGCCTCGGAGATCAAGGCGCTTCTGGCCGCCAACGCCATCCGACCGGAGCTCAACATAGCGGCGCTTCCGGACTATCTCGCCAATCGAGGCACCTGCGACGACACGACGCTATTTGCCGGGGTGCGGCGGCTGCCGGCGGGTCACACGCTACGGTGGAATGACGGGAAGGTTGAGATCAAGTGCTACTGGGATGTTAATCCCGGCGATGCAGAGGAAGGCAATCCGCGGGCAGTGGCTGACTACGTTAACGAGTGGCGGGAGTTATTTCGAACGTCTGTCAAGCTTCGGCTGATGTCGGACGTGCCGCTGGGGATGTTCCTGTCGGGCGGCATCGACTCATCAGCCATTGCCGCCGTCATGAGCCAGATGGTCGCAGAGCCGATCAAGACATTCTCCGTTGCCTTCAATGTTCCGGAAGCCAACGAGCTCGAGTACGCGCGGGTAGTAGCGCGGGCTTTTCGCACCGATCACCATGAGGTCCTCGTCGAACCGTCTGATTTCGCGGCGGCACTCCCACACCTGATCTGGCACGAGGACGAACCGCTCGGTCACCCGGCGAGCGTACCGCTTTACTTTGTATCGCAGCTCGCGCAGCGGCACGTGAAGGTGGTGCTGACGGGCGAAGGAAGCGATGAACTTCTCGCTGGTTACTACCGGTATCGTACAACGCTGTTGAACCTTTCAGCAGGACGGCTTTACCACCGCTTCTCAACGGATGGCATCAGGCGTCTCGTCCGGGGTTTCGCGGCCGGCCTTGCGCCGGACTCGCTCGCACGCAAGTTACGGCGGACTTTTTTGTGGCGTTCAGCCGATATCGATGCGCTTTACTTCGACAACTTCGCTGCCTTTCCGCGTCACATGCAGAGCGATCTGTTTTCAAAGCAACTCCGAGGCAAGCTCGAGCTCGTAGACCCCTACGCCAGCATTCGCCACTACTTTGACGCACATCCGTCGGCGAGCCTGCTCCAGCGGCTGTTATATGCCGATATCAAGACTTACCTGCACGAGCTGTTGATGAAGCAAGACCAGATGAGCATGGCGGCGTCAATTGAAAGCCGCGTGCCGTTCCTGGACCACAAGCTGGTCGAATATTCGACTGCGCTCCCGGACCGGTTGAAGCTCCGCGGCTGGACCACCAAGTACGTGCTTCGCGAAGCGATGAAGGGCTTGCTCCCGGAATCGATACTCCGGAGGGGTAAAATGGGATTTCCCGTTCCGCTCGGACGCTGGTTCCGCGACGAATTCCGCCCGCTGCTGGACGAGTTCGTCGTCGGTGAACGTACGATTGCCCGGGGCTTGTTCCAGACGGATGTCCTGCAGCGACTCGTACAGGAACATGCGGCAGGTACCGCCGATCACACGGAGCGGCTGTGGATGCTAGTCAACTTCGAAATGTGGCAGCGGCACTTTCTCGATGGCGAGACACTAAAGGGCGCGCTTCCACAGATCGAGGAGGCGCCGCGCCCACGATAACGGATGCTGGAGCGGGTCTATGTCGTCCACTTCCAGAGTCGAATCATGGTTTGGGTGGTTGCCAGAAACTGCCCAACTGCGCGAGCTCAAGGATTTGTTCCGTGGCCGGTTATCGGCGCCCCAGAGGCCGATAACTAGGATGAGATTTGCTATGTTTCGGGCAATCCGTTAGCCCGCCTGATCATGTCAAGGTCCCCGGTCAGCCAGAAATGGGCCCTCGTAGCGGACTTGCTTGCGACCGGCTCCCCTCCGATGAGCCGTCGCAGCCGGATGGCGACGCGTCGACTCACCGCAGGCAACGACTGAAGTGCATAGCGCAGGGCCCGCCAGGGATGACGGCGGGCGTAGGTTCGCGGACGGGGATAGCGTCTCAACAATTCAACGCAAGTCCGCGCGCGCCGGGCTTGGTCGGCTGCCAGGATATCGACTTCGCACCCATATCCGATGATGAGAGCATCCCCGCCCCAATCGCTCGTCATCGAGTTGAGAATGACGCTGCCCATCGTATCGATCCGGACTGTGGCTAAGCCGTCCGGCATCGCCGACCGGGTGACCCGTGCCGTCTGGCCGTCGAATGCCACGTTGAACCAGCGTTCGTTTCCAAGGTCACGCAGAAGAATGGCAAATCGCAGCCCATCCAATGCGTCCGAGCCGTAGAATCTTGCCTCGCTTTCGAGGTGATCCCGCAAGACGGGCGCGATCCGATCTGAGGGAAGATCGCTCTTCGGAGCGTGCGTGAAGGCCGAGATCCCCGTTGGGTATTGGGCCCGAACCAGAACGTCGCGCGTATCGCCTTTCACCTTCGCATGGTGCTCCGGTGACGCGTGCAGCCGTTTGTCGACCAGCCGGTCACCCGGATACATCACGACGATTTCCGAGCGATCGCTGCCCGAGTGCGGATTAGACTACGTATAATATGCGGGAGGGTCTCACACGCGCTACGAATACGCGCTACGAATCGAGCGCCAACGATCGCGCGATTTTCTTGCTATATGTCTGCGAATCAGATTCCGCTTGTGCGTCAGGCCTCGCACCTGGTCTACGTCCGGCCGTCTACGCGGCACCTGAATTCGCTCGCGAACTCAGGCGCAAAGGAATCGAGTAATAAAATCTATTTTGCAGCGATGAACGTTAGATAAGACTGCCAACAAAAACACAGACCGGGTCGCACCTTGAAATGGCCACGCAGAAAAGCAAACTGAGAATCGGCCTTCTTTTAGATGGAACGGAACTTGCCGCATGGGCATATCGCATGGTCCAAATAATCAAACAAAGCGACTATGCCGAGATCTCTCTTATCGTTCAAAACACTCTCCCTGCCGAGGAGCCACGGCTTACTCTGGCAAGCAAGATCGCAAGCACGATTGGAGCGGGGCGGGTTTGGACCACCGTGATCCAGTTAGCGTTGACCACCCTTGAGCGACGCCTGATTGGCAAGCCCGGCAGCCTGCCGGACGCATCCAAGCAAGTCGATGGCAAGGAACTTCTCGCCGGCGTTGAAGTGATCAAGGTGAACCCGCGACGTCAGCGATTTTCCGATTACATCGAGGGTGATGAACTGGCAAGCATCCGCGCGCGCGACATAGATGTTTTCATTCGATTGGGCTTTCGAATTCTGCGGGGTGGTATTTTGGGCAGTGCGCGCTACGGTGTCTGGTCTTATCACCATGGCGACAATCGGGTGAACCGCGGTGGTCCTGCCTGTTACTGGGAGGCTATGGAGTCATCGCCCGAAATTGGTTCGGTACTTCAGATACTCACGGAGGATCTCGACGCTGGCAGAGTGTTGTATCGATCCTCTTCCTCAACCAATCACGTGTCCCCGGCAGAGAACGAAAGTCAGGTGAAATGGAAGAGCTTGCATTTCATTCCTCGCGAGCTCAAAGAGTTATACGAAGAGGGCGAAAAGACATTTTTCGCCAGAGTGAAGGAAGAGAACGCCCACCCGCAATTCTATGACAGACGGCTGTACAAGGCTCCCACCAACGGTGAACTGAGTGTTCTTCTATGGAAAAAACTGTTGCGGAAAGTCAGGCGCAAATGGGACGACACGTTTTATTTTAAGCAGTGGTTCCTTCTCTATGATATTCGTGACGGCATTTCCACCTCTCTGTGGCGCTTTAAACCGATCATCCCGCCAAAGGACCGCTTCTGGGCCGATCCTTTCATCGTTTCGCGTGACAACAAGTACTACGTCTTCATCGAAGAGTCCCCATATGCCACAAATAGGGGCCACATCTCCCTCATCGTGATGAACAAGGACGGCAGCTTTGAGCCGCCAGTGCGCATACTTGAAGCCCCGTATCACTTGTCCTATCCATTCGTTTTCGAATGTGAAAATAGCCTCTATTTGATTCCGGAGAGTTTCGAGAACCGCACTGTCGAGCTTTATAAATGCGCGGCGTTCCCTTTCAAATGGGAGTTTCAGAAAAACTTGATGGAGGACTGCAGGGCGGTCGATACCACGCTGTTCCAATGGCAAGGTAAATGGTGGATGTTTACCAATCAGATAGAAACAGATGGGGCTTCACCTTGGGACGAACTATTCCTGTATTACAGCGATAGCCCATTTTCTGGAAATTGGACACCTCATCAAAGAAACCCGATTGTCTCGGATGCAAGATCGGCGCGCCCCGCAGGTCGATTGTTCGTGCGCGATGGTCGTCTATACAGGCCATCGCAGAACAGCTCTGGACACTACGGCTACGGCTTCAACATCTGCGAGATTATCAAACTGACGGAGACCGACTACGAAGAGAAGATAGTCTCGAGAGTGGAGCCCAAATGGGACAAGAATGTCGTCTCTACCCACACCATCAATTATGAAGACGGCTTGACGATTGTTGATGCTCAGTTACGCCGCAGAAGATAGTTCCGCGTAGGAGATTGGAAGATGCCAGTTCCCGCTTAAAGGACTAAAGGACATGACCAGTCTCCAAGGGTTGCTCGAGGCCTGCTTTTCTCCGGTCGGATTCATGACCGTTCTTTTCGCGTCCGGAATTCTAGTGAACGCATTCCGTCGTCAATCCCGCTTGGGGCATCGCCTGGTTTGGAGCGGAGTTGGACTGTATCTGGTATTTCTGTTGACGCCGCTCGCAGAAGTGTTGTATGTAAACCTCGAGCATCCTTATCCTCCAATGCTGCACCCCGACGCTTCAGTCCGGACCATCGTGGTCCTATCGGGATACGGAGAGGACATCCCGTTCCTGCCGGTGACAAGTCAGCTCGGCGTGGAGACGATCTCGCGCATGGCGGAGGGCATCCGCCTCTACCGCGAGCTTCCAGGTGCCAGGCTGATCTTGTCGGGCGGAACCTTGCGCCATCAGCACCGCCCGATTGCGAATCTCATGGCCGACTTCGCGAGCGTAATGGGTGTGCCCGAACAGGACATCGTTCTCGAAGGGCTCTCGACCACAACGTATGAGAATCTTCTTGAAGTGAAAAAGATTATCGGCTCAGAGCCCTTTATTCTCGTCACATCGTCAGGCGACCTGCGACGCGCCGCGGCCGCGGCACGCAGACTGGAGATGAAGCCGCTCCCCGCGCCGGCCGCTATCTGGGCGGCGCGTCACTATCCGGCCGGGATGTCCTGGCTGGAATGGGGCTGGAGGGTCATAGAGGATATGGGCTACCCCGCACTCGAACGGCTCAGCTATCTTCAGCAGGCCCACCACGAATACCTTGGCTATGTCTGGTACTGGATGCTCGGGCGTGTCTAAGTGCCCAGGGGCAGCTTACTTGACCTGGAGGTTCTGGGGAGCGGGAGGCGGGCCAGAGGGTGGGGACGAGCCCGCCAGCGGAGATTGAATCGCGTAGAGGTCCGCATACCCTGAGGGCGAACTGACGTTGAAATCGCTTGCCCACATCACCACGGACCCATCCCAGGAACTGCTCACTCGGGGGTAGTTTTGGTAGTTGACGGTTACACCGCGCGACCGGTGATGGGCGAGCCGTCTGACCTCGCGGGTCAGCACGTTAACGGCGAGAATTTCCTGCTCGTACGCCGTCCAGGGCGGCACGGTTGTCGAAGAATTAAAAAGGTCAATAATCGACTCTGCTGAAACGAAACACCAATCCTGAAGGGCTCCTGTGCCGACGCAAGAAAAATGTCCGGTGTCATTCCAAGTAACCGGCACCAGCAGTTGATTGGCAGCGGCTTGCTGCACGGGTGTTTTCCCCGCTTGATCGAGCGTGATGTCTACGCGATAGATGGCTGGGATATTGTTGCAATTGAACGTGATGAAATAGCTCTTGCCATTCGACGCCGAGATGAGATCGCCGTGATCTCCACACAAGCTCCAGAACATTACCTGGGTGCTTGAGATGGTCTGTGTCGTGTGATCGATAAATTGGGATTGGCTTTGGCCCCCCCCCGCGTTGACCATGTAATTGCCATCGGGTGAAATTGATACCCATCCCGTCGGATCCAGAGGCGTCACAGAGCCTGAATAGATGATGTCAAGTTGGCTGTCCCAAACCTTGTTGACCCCACCGTAACGCACCGTGAAGTAGCGGCCATTCCGGCTTTGAATGTTGAGCGACCCGCCGTTTGTCTCAAGCGTGGCGGGGAAAGTCTTCATTGTCGTATTAGTCTGCGCCCCCAGATTCCGGCGCACTAGGTTGGCCCCACTAAAGTAGTAATACTTGTCGGCATCGAGCGCATCCCAATGCATCTCAAACTGCGCGACTCCTGTCGGCTGATTAGAGTAGGCAATTGCCCCGGTGCTGACATTGATGACGTGTACTATCTCTCCGACCGTTGTCCGAAACGCAAGCGTGCCATTAGCATTCGCCTGATGTTTTGCGTAGATGTCGTCGAAATTTACGCTCCCTGTTACGTTGGTAAGGCGCTTGATCGTGCTACCGAAGACAGGATCGGTATAAGTGCCCCCGACCGCGGGAAAGCCTGGCGTGCCAGGCATGAAAGTATTGTAGGCGTAGGGGCCTATCGTTGGCGGGGCATGGGCACCGCTATCCGTCAGGAAAGCATACGCGGTGCCTGTCAGTAGGATCGCTGAAAACAGGAACCAAGCGATACCCCGGCTGAACCGACGTTGCGTCACCCAATGAGACAGCTTCGTCATTTTCATTGATTTGCTCCCTATCGAAGACAAATCAGGGAACGGTCGTGGAAATCTCGTTCGAGTAATCACTTTCATTGTTCGCCGTATCATAGGCCGTCACTCCGAAGTAGTACGTTGTCCCGCTGCAAAGTCCCGTCAGCGTGAAGGTTGGAACATTCCCTACGCTGAGTCCTTCCCCAGGGGCTTGGAGATACGTTCCCGGGCCGAGCCCATAATAAAGTCGGTAACCGACAAGACTCTCGTCGATCACGGCATCCCACTCCAAGGTAACGGGCGGCGCCGTACCCGGGCAATTGTCGGCATTTGAACCGCCGCCACCGCAGGCAACCAACAAGCTGACAATTGCCCATAGCAGCAGCGCACCTGAACGACGTCGGGCAGGGCTCTCGCAATCCGCCCCGCGGGAGGGAATCGTGCACGCTCCATTTCGTTTCGTCCACGCGTTTCCTTCGGTTCTATTTCCCTGCGAAAACCCCTGGTGCCTGATCCCGTGCCCGTTCCTCCAGGACGTGGAATTGAACCACGCTTTATGCATTCGTCATACCCCATTGTTCACTTGCCATGCTCCCTTGCATTCGTTGTGCGACAGAATTCACGTTTCCGGGCGAAATTGTCCGGCGACACGCCGGCGATTGCGGCGCGCCCGCACATCAATCGGGGTCCGCAGGGCCAGGCGTGTCAGCGGGCACTTTTGAAGCGGCTGGAGGCCGGTCCCGAATTCGGATCCCCGGCCCGGCTTTGGACGAGCTCCCGCAAGGAGGTCTCGATTGCCGCCAGGCTCGTCCTGATGGACGCGAGCATCGGCAGCAGGTCTTCCAGCTTGCCGGCCTGCTCTGCAATCGTCGCGAGCGACCGCGAGTGTTCGCTCAGGACGTCGTGCAGCCCGCTATCAAAGGGGCTTGGGGCCAGGTTCTGGCGACGCTGGTTAACGCGTTCGGCGTAGGGCGGCCATTGAAGTTCGCCCGCGGCTGCCTCGACCACGCTCGCCGCTATTTTCCGGAGGTTGTCGGCATAAGCGCAGGTTAGTGCCGCATCGCATAGGGTGTTGATCAGGCGCGGGGTACCTCCGGTGTACTTGTACACGACGTGAAACGTCTCCGGCAGGAACAGCATACGGTCCGCCGCCCCGGCGGCGCTCAGCCTGAAGAGAATGTATTGGCTGAGCTCCTGCTCGCTCAGGGGGGGGATGTCGTAGCGCAGCTTCACGCGCTGAATCAACTGCTCCATGTCGGGACGGTCGAGGATCTCGTTGAGCTGCGGCTGCCCGACGAGGATCACGTGCAGGATCTTTTCCTTGCGCGTTTCCAGCCCTGAGAGCATGCGTATTTCCTCGAGCACTTTCGTGCTGAGATTGTGCGCGTCATCGACGATCAGCACGATCTGCTTGCCCTGCACGAACTGCTCCAATAGGAAGGTATTGAGCATGTCGAGCAGCTCAACTTTCTTCGCATTGAACGGATTGAGTCCGAAATCCACGAGCATCGCTTGCAGAAACTCCACTTCGTCAAGCTGCGTCTGGAATATCTTCGCGACGACCACGTTCTCGTCGAGTTCCGACAGGACCTTCTGGATAAGCGTGGTCTTGCCGCAGCCGATTTCTCCGGTGATCACCACGAAGCCTTCGCGATTCCACACGGTGTAATCCATGTAGGCCTTGGCGCGGGTGTGGGCCTCGCTCATGAACAGAAACCCGATGTCCGGCGTGAGCTGGAACGGTTGTGCCTTCAGGCCGAAATGCTTGAGATACATGTCCGTTTACCGTCTGGATGAGGCAACGTAGAGCGGTCCAGTACTATAGCCCAAAAGCAGCATGACGCGCCTGTCCACGAAATTCTGCGAGGGAACATCGGGGGGAAGTTTGCTGTCGCGTTCCAGGCGTCTGCCCTCGGCCGAGACGGACAGGTTGCGCGTAGGTCGATACGTTACGCCCAGGGCGGCGGTGCGGTAAGTGTCCCGCTCGTCGAAATTCGGACCAAGAATCGGATCCGGAACAGTACGCGCCAGACTCGGGAATGTACGCTTCAGGTAGTCCGCATAGGCGTAGACGCGCACCGTATCGGTCTGGGTCCAGGTCAGGCTCACGTTGCCGCCCACTTCGCGGTAGTCCTGCTCCAGAGTGGCGAAGTCGACGCGGCGCGTGTATCCCTGCAGGTTGTATTCGATGCGACTACCCCGTGCAACGTAGATGAGTTCGCCGCGCTGGCTGCGATACACGTCTCCCGTGGTCACGTTGGAACCCGCGAGCGGTACTGCGGCGGCCGACTCAAAAGGAGTCGCTGGAGTCAACGTCGAAGTCGCTTGGGCCACCCCACGGATAAGATCGGTCGCGGTATCCGAGATCTGGTCCGAGAGGTTCAGTTGCACCGCCGTCTCGGACGTCAGCGCATGCAGTGCCGTTACGCGGGCGAGTCGCCCGTTCGTTTGATCCCCGCCATATCGCTGGATATGCGTGGTACCGCCCTCAAGACTCAGACTGTTGAACGGTGAACGCGTTTCGTAGCGCAGGAACTGATCCTGCCGGAGAAAATTCGGGAAGAGCGCGGGGGGCGTGAAATCCACACGTGCCACCTCATAATTGAGAGACAGTTTTTCAGGCTCCGACAATCGGTGCACCCAGCGCGCGTACCCCGTGTAGCGCTGGTTGTCTCCAGGGCCTTGGATATCGTAGCGACCGTATCTAGCGCCGATCACCGGCTGGTTCGCGGGATTAACCCGAAAAGCGAATTCCGGCCCGGTGCTCAGGTAATTGGTCTTGGTGCGGTTGGCTGGTGTGTCCGGGGCCGTAAGGTTGAGGAGCGACTCGGTCGCGATATCCTCCACCGTCCAGGAAAGCTGCTGCGGCGTTATGGTCCACACAGCCGCCCCGTTCAGGAAATAACCCGTGTCGTCGCGGTAGGTGTTCCGGACGAAGCTCCGCCTTTCCACCTGCGCAAGAAGTCGCGCAGTAAGGTCGGCGGTGCGTTCTGCGTAGCCGATACCAGCGAACAGCGCTTCCGTCCATTCGGCGCGCGGATCCGTGGAGGTTCGCGTGATATCGCTGTCGTGGGTCAGCGCAAAGCCCGCTCCATAGTCATACTGCCCAGCCAGGGCCGGGGCGCATTCAAGGCAAGTAAAGGAAACGGCTGCAAAACAGCAGGCCCCCAGCCGGCGGAAGCTTGCGCGACACGCATCGCTCGCCCGAGAGCCCCCGCGGACTGCCGATGCCGGCGCCGTAACCGGTTGCCGCGAGCGCTGTTTCCGGCCGCCGGAGGCATCGGGGTCAGCGAATCCAGGGAATCCGCGGTTCGTCGTTGAAGACAATGCCAAGCAGCTTACTGCTGCTGATTGCGCTGAGCCCGCGCTCGATCTGCGCGTTCGTGGCGCGTCCGTGGCGCGCAACGACGAGCACGTAGTCGGACAGTTCGGAGAGGATCCGGACGTCGGCGATATCCGACATCGGGGGACCATCGAGGATGATGAAGCGCTCGAGGTAGCGCTCGCGTAGGGAATCCATCAGGCGCCGCATCCTCATGGAAACGAAATACTCCGCCCGAATCTCGCGCGATCCGCCGGTCGAAATCGCGCGAAGGCGCGCGATACCTACCGGGTGGATGATCTGGGATACGTCGATCTCCGGATTTTCAAAGTAATCCGCCAGTCCGGGCAGCGACGCGTTAGGAAAGAGTCGGTGAACACTCGGATTTCTGAGATTGCAGTCGACGAGCAGCGCCGTCTTCGCGGAATCAAAGGCAAACGCGGCCGCGAGGTTCCGTGCGATGAAACTGCCGCCGTTCCCTTTGCTCACCGCGGCAACGAGAATGACGGCGTTTTGTCCCTCGCTCTGTTGAACGATCTTGGTTCGCAGCTCGCGGAACACCTGGATCGCGGGCTCCTCGGTATGCCGGGGGTGGATGATGCCTCGCTCCCAGAGATCGTCGGCGTCCAGGAGCTTGCGCTCGCTCCTGGCCATGCGGGAGATGGTTTCGGGAAGGTCGATTTGCTGTCCCACGAGGGCCGTCCACGGCTCGGCCCTTCCTTCTGCAGCCGCGGCAGGCACGACCTGCAGATTCCCCCGTTCGTCTCCAGCTTTTTTCAGCGCCTTCTCGATCTTGCTCATGTCACAGCGCTCCCAGCAAACGCACTACGGAGAGTGTCGCTGAAAGGGCAACTGTGGCGGTAACAAGCAGCGCCAGTATCGTCAGTTCCTTACGCAAACCGATGAGGGCCTCCGGACTCCAAAGATGAGGCACGATAGCCGCGACCGGGACGCTGTGTCTCTGCGAAATCGCGCTTGCCACACGAACACGAGGATCGAATTGGATTCGAGAGTAAAGCAGCCCGAGGGGAACCAGGATGCCGAGCACAAGACCGCCTAAAACGAATTGCCAGAAACGCGGCCCGCCCGCCCGCGGCGCGGGAGCCGCCGGCTCCAGAATCCTGAGAGTCAATCCCAGGCTGTCGCTGTCCAGATTCATCGAAACTCGCGCCCGCTCGCGCCGACGCAGCAGGTCTTGATAGATATCGCGGTTGATCTGGTAATCGCGCGTCAGTTCGGCGAGGCGCGCATCCCCGCCGTTCGGGTCCTTGCTCCGAGTGGTCTCCTCCTGCAAGAGCCGCTGCGCCTCGGCGATACGCGATTTCAGCGCGTCGATCGTGAGCTGATTTTGTGACAATTCCTTGCGCAGCTGCTGGTAGACCGGATTGTTCACGACCGTTTCGTCCGAGTCCATGCGCTCGGACGGGTTTGCCTTCTCGCGGCGCTCGCGCTGGGCACCGGCTTCCGTCCTGAGATCCTTGATCTGGTTCTTGAGTTGAACGATGTCCGGATAGGTATCGTAGAAAGTCAGCCGCAGCGTATCGAGCTTCGCCTGCAAT
>WNGC01004690.1_pt1 | contig 17152 bp, 15 predicted proteins | sample 5400051 | NCBI WGS metagenome assembly WNGC01 (sample SAMN13153368, study PRJNA577476) | soil metagenome | isolation source: 20 cm soil or saprolite under grassland replicate 2 | place: USA:California | collected 2016-06-15
TTATCGCCGGCACGGGCAGCCGACGATCTTTCGCGTGCCGTCGTTTTTGTCGGCGGCGCTCGACACGCCTTTGACAGAGCGCGGGTATGGCCGGGAAGGCGAAACCTGTGTCCTCTATGGCGCGATGGATGCGGTGACGGCGGCTGCGGACCCCACCATTGAGCTATCGGCAGAGCCCAGTCCGGAATGGCTCGGGGCAATGGCGGAATTCCAGGGGCATACCGAGGCACACCGTGCGGTTTACCGCCGCATCGTCGAGGCTGTCGCGGTCCCCGCCGCCTTCGCCGGGCTGCGCATAGACGGCCGTCTCGCGGCGCTTGCCTATGGCGCGATCAGTGATGGGCTCCTCTGCTACGAGTCGGTCATCACCGATACGGTGCGGCGGCGCCAGGGTCTCGGCTGGCGGGTTATCGCCAGCCTCGCGGCCTGGGGGCGGGAGGAGGGGGCGCACGGCCTCTGCTTGCAGGTCGAGGCAAGCAACACCCCGGCGCGCGCGCTTTACGATCGCTTCGGCCTCAAGACCGAGCTCTACCGCTACCACTATCGCCGGCCGCCCGAGGCGGCCGGTTAGCCGCCTTCGAGCTTTGGGATAAAGAAGACTTCGCAGCCCGGGCGGATCCTTTGGAAATAGCCCGGGGCGTCGTGGATCTCGCCGTCGATCGCGACGGTGGTCTCCTCCTCGAGGTGCTCGCCGAGCCCGGGGTAGAGCTCGTCGAGCGCCTTGATGATGTCGCGAAGGCTCTTCGCCTCGATGTCGAATTCGCGCTTGCCGGCGGTGTAGCGCCGGCTGAACCCGCTCGACAGGACGACCTTCGCGACGCCCACTGCCGCTTCTCCTTGCGCTCCTGCGTCATTGCGAGGAGCCGGAGCCGACGAAGCAATCTCGATCCGACGCAGTCTTCTACGGGTCGGGATTGCTTCGCTCCGCTCGCAATGACGATCTGCGGCTAGTCTGCCGCGAGCTTTGGCTGGCCCGCTTCGATCGCGGCGGTCAGCTTTGGCGGCGACATCGGCAGCTCGGTCATCCGCACCCCGACGGCGTTCTCGATCGCGTTGGCGATCGCCGCCATCGGCGGGCAGATGTTGACCTCGCCCACGCCCTTTACTCCGTACGGATGGGTCGGGTTCGGCACCTCGACGAGGACCGCTTCGATCATCGGCAGGTCCGATGCGACCGGGCAGCGGTAATCGAGGAAGCCGGCGTTATCGAGGCGGCCCTTCGTGTCGTAGATGTACTCCTCGTTCAGCGCCCAGCCGATGCCCTGCACGACGCCGCCCTGGATCTGCCCCTCGACATAGGAGGGATGGATCGCGCGGCCGACATCCTGCGCCGCGACAAAGCGCAGGATCGTGACCTTACCGGTCTCCGGATCGACCTCGACGTCGCAGAACTGCGTCGTGAAGCCGGGCGCCTGGCCGCCGGCATTGACCGAGGCCGCCGCGGTCAGCGGACCGCCGGTCTGCGCCGCCTTGGCGGCGATCTCCTTCAGCGACATCGGCTTGAAATCGCCGACATTGCTCGAGGCCGGCTTGGCATTGCCTTCTTCCCAGATGACGCCATCGGCATCGACGTCCCAGATCATCGCGGCGCGGGCACGCAGATCGTCGACCAGTTTCTTGCAGGCATCGACGACCGCCATGCCGGTCGCGAAGGTGACGCGCGAGCCGCCGGTCACATGCGTGTAGCCGACCGAGGCGGTGTCGGCGACGATCGCCCGCACCTGGCTGTAATCGACGCCGAACGTCTCGGCCGCCATCAGCGCCATCGACGCGCGCGAGCCGCCGATATCGGGGCTGCCGGTCGCGACGAGGATCGTGCCGTCGGCGTTGATCTGCACGGTTGCGCTCGACTCGCCGCCGCCATTGAACCAATAGCCTGACGCGACGCCACGCCCCTGATTGGGACCGAGCGGCATCTTGTAGGCGGGATGGTTCATGACGGCTTCGAGGGTCTCGATATAGCCGCCATGCGCGAGCTTCGGCCCGTAGATCATCGGCGTGCCGATGCCGGCGGCGTTCTTGCGCCGCAATTCGGCCGGATCCATGCCGATCTTCTTCGCCAGCATGTCGACGACGCTCTCGACCGCGAACGCCGAGATGGGCGAGCCGGGCGCGCGATAGGCGGCTGATTTCGGCCGGTTGCACACGACGTCGTACCCCACCGAACGGGCATTCTCGATCGCATAAGGCGCGAAGGCGCAGAGGCAGGCATTCATGACCGGCGAGCCCGGGAAGGCGCCCGCCTGGAACTTGAAGATGCCGTCGGCGGCGGTGATCTTGCCGTCCTTTGTGACGCCCATCTTGACCCACATCGAGCCGCCCGAGGTCGGGCCGGTCGCCTTGAAGACTTCGTCGCGGGTCATCGTCATCTTGATCGGGCGCCCGGTTTTCTGCGACAGCAATGCCGCGACCGGCTCCAGATAGACGACGGTCTTGCCGCCAAACCCGCCGCCGATCTCGGCCGGCGAGCAGCGCACATCGCCGACTGGCTTGTTCAGCAATTTCGCGGTCAGGGCGCGTACGACGAAATGCCCCTGGCTCGACGACCAGACCTCGGTCTGCCCGTCAGGGTCGACCCGGACGCAGCAGGCATGCGGCTCGATGTAGCCCTGGTGCACCGCCGCGGTCTTGAACTCCTCTTCGACAATGACGTCTGCCCGGGCCCAGCCGGCATCGAGATCGCCGATCTTGAATTCGAGCCGCTTTGAGATGTTGGAGGGCTTGGTCGGGGTAGGTTCGACGCCGCGCGTGATCATGTCCTCGAAGAGGAGCGGCGCGTCCTCCTGCATCGCCTCGTCGACATCGATGACGTGCGGCAGGACCTCGTAATCGACCTCGATCAGCGAGAGCGCCTCATCGGCGGTGGCGGCGTCGATTGCCGCTACGGCCGCGACGGCATGCCCCTCATAGAGCGTCTTCTCGCGAGCCATGATATTGCGGGTCACATGCCAGAAATTGACCGCGACGCGCTCGGGGCCGATGTACTCGAATTTCTGTTCGGGGAAGTCTTTCGCCGTGATGACCGCCTTGACGCCGGGAAGCTTCTCGGCCTTCGAGGTGTTGATCGATCGGATCCGGGCATGGGCATGCGGCGAGCGCAGGATCTTGCCGATGATCGCTCCGGCCATCGTGTAGTCGGCGGCATACATCGCCCGGCCGGTCACCTTCGGCACGCCATCCGGGCGTATCGGCCGCGTGCCAACCCATTTGAACCCCGTCACGATATCGTTCACGGCGTACTCCTTCATTCGTCCAGAACTGTCGGGCTGGCTCGTAGAGTCGCGCGGCGCGGCCGCAAACACAAGCCCTTAGAGGCCGCCCGGCGGCGCGCGGCGGGGCTCGCGACAGGTATTCGAATTAAGCATGCCTCGACTTTGCGCGAACAGCCTTCGCGCCGCTGGCGAAAATGTGCCAATATGATGGCAACCGGGTTGCGAGCATCAGGAAACCGTCTTGGAAAAGGATCGTAATTTTCGCCCGAGGCGCCGGCGCGCCTTCGACGATCACGACTATGAACCGCCGCGCGATTTTGGCTCTCCGCCGCGCTTCAGCAGCAGCAGACCGCGTTTCGACGAACCCCCCTCGGGGCCGCCGGTTCAGGCGGTCGTCAAGTGGTTCAAATCCGAAAAGGGCTTCGGCTTTGTCGAGCTGTCGGACGGCTCGGGCGATGCATTTCTGCACGCCTCGGTTCTGGGCCGCCTCGGCGTCATGGAGGTGCAGCCGGGCGAGACGCTCGAAGTGCGCATCTCGCAAGGCCAGCGCGGGCCGCAGGTGACCGAGGTGCTCAACGTCGACAGCAGCACCGCCACGCCGGCGAGGCCGCGGACCGGGGGTTTCCGCCCGAGCGAGCGGCCGGCGCTCGAGCCGACCTCGTCGGAGAACGGCACGGTCAAGTGGTACAATGCGACCAAGGGCTTCGGCTTTATCGTGCGCGACGGCGGCGGCAAGGACGTGTTCGTGCACGCCTCCGCGCTGCAGCGGGCCGGGCTGACCTCGCTCAACGAGGGACAGCGCGTCATCGTCGATATCGCCGAGGGCTCTAAAGGTCCGGAAGCCGCCGCCATCCGCCTCGCCTAGCAGCGCCTGGCACTTACGCGACGAGCTGCACAACCCGGCCTTCGGGGGTGCGGCCCTGCGCCCGGTACTGGCCGATCTTTTCAAAGAGCGGGCGGTCGGAGCAGAGATAGAGGACGGCGTCTCTCGGACCGCGGTTTATATGCCGCCGCCAGAGGAAATTCGGGACCACGAAAAGATCATTGGTTTGCCACTCGAACTGCCCGCCGGCGAGCTCGGTCGTGCCTTCGCCATCGAGCACAATGTAAAAGGCGTTCGCGGTTTCGCGCTTCCAGCCGGTCGCCTCGCCCGGTCGTAGCAGCTGCGCGCCGTAATCCAAGGTCGGGAACACCGAGGCGCCGGTCGCCGGGTTTACGAAGCGCAGCGTAATGCCTTCATAGGGATCGCCGGCTTCGCCGCGGAGCCCATCAAGCGCGGCGCGGATGTCGCTGCCGCGGTAATGGAAGACAGGGCTCGTCTCGTGCCCGATGCCGCGCCGGTGCGACACAAAGCCGGGCAGCATGCCGCCTCTCCCGTAGACCCGCTCGGAATAGCCATCGGCATGCAGCGGCCTCTGGGCGCGGGCATTGCCCTCGCGCTCGCCCGGAAATTCCTCGTCGATCCAGCTGCAATCGAGAAACTCCAACAGCGGGAAGTCGAGGATGTCGGCCCACACGACCGGCGTCGCGCCGTCATTGCCGTGGTCGTGCCAGGTGCCGTTGGGGGTCAGGATCAGATCGCCGCGGCCCGCGACGCACCGCTCGCCTTCGATCGTCGTGTAGCCGCCATTCTCGGAGAGGATCGTGCGGCTCGCGTTCGGCGTGTGCATATGCACCGGCGCGACATCGCCCGGATTGTAGATCGACACCGCGCAGCGGATCGTGCTGGCGACCTGCAAGCGCCCGCCGAGCCCGGGATTGACCAGCAGAAATTGCTGCCGGTCGGCGAACTCGATCGGCGACACGTCCCCCCGTCTGACGGCAGCGCGGGCGATCTCGCCGATGCGGTCGAGATAAGGGCCGATCTCCTGCCAGCCCCAATGATAGGGCGCGGCCTTCATCTGGTTGGCGCCGACCCGGCCTTTTGCCAGCTCGCCCCCCGGCTCCAACCCGCCGTCGCGGAACCACGGGCGCTGTGCGGGCGCGTTCGCCTGGGTGCGCAGCCAGATGTGAAGTCCCGATCTCTCAGCCTCGGCGTTCAGCTTCTCCATCGCAGCGCGCGCTGTGGAATTCAACGGTTCAGTCGCCATGGCGCATCTCCCGCGCTATTCAATGCGGCAGCATCGCTGCCAAGCTGAGTTCCGCTGCGGCTCGTTGTAGAGGCCCGTCGCGGGTCCATAATCTCGCCTCGGGCGTCAGCCGGACGGCTGCCAGCAGATGCGCGTCGATGTAGCCGATACCCCGCCCATACAGGCGTTCGTTTTCGATGAGCCGGAGTACCTCGCGATCGGAGGCAACCGCAGCCTGAGGCAGTCTCTGCAACGAGCGGAGGATCAAATCCCGTTGGCGCAGATAGCCGAGCGCCAGTTCGCCCAGAATAAACGGATGCCCGAGGACCTGATCCTCGGCGAGCAGGGCGCTTAGCCTCTCATCGGCCGCTCGCAGATGATTGATCCAGACCGATGCGTCGATCAGGATCACCTAGCTTTTGCTCGCCGACGGGGGACGGGTCTCAGACGAGGCTCAGTCCCGCCGAGCCGCGCCAGCCTGCGCGCCGCTTCGCGTTGCACCAACGCCCGCAACGCTTCACGGATTAGCGCCGACTTCTCGCGTATACCGGTATAAAATTCCGCATCTCTAAGCAGATCATCATCGAGCGTTACGGTGGTCCGCATTCTTTAATTTCCTGTACGTCGGCATTCAAATATCGCATCAAATGATGCCGATTTCAATGCCTGTATCGCGTCCTCAAAACCAGGCGGAAGCGCAGCGCGGCGCGGCGCCTTCGCGCAGCCGGCGCATAAGCTTTAGGCGCGGTGCGTCGATCAGTCCCGCAGTAATCGGCTTGATGAGGTGAAGCCAAACCTCGGCCTCGGACGAGTCGCCGGTCCTCCGCCTCGAGGCAGGCGTCGATCTCGAAGCCTTCTGCGGCGAACGTCGTAAAGCGGGTCTTAACGGGCGGCCCTGCATCATAATGGCCGGGGGCTTTCATGCCCCGCTCGCGCCACGATTTCCTGTCGAGATCCAAAGCATGACCCAAACCGCCGCACAGACCCAAGACGAGACCCAAGACCTCGACGAAGAGGCGATCGCCGCGGCCCTGGCGCGCATGAAGCTGCTCCCACCGGGACAGAAAGCGCGCTGCCAGCCCCTCGCGGGCGGCGTCTCCTCGGATATCTGGCTCGTCGATGTCCCGGGGCGGCGGCTCTGTCTGAAGCGCGCGTTGCCGCGGCTCAAGGTCGAGCAGGTCTGGGAAGCGCCGGTGCGGCGCAATTTTTATGAATGGAACTGGTTCCGCGTCGCCGGGCGGGTCTGCCCCGACGCCGTGCCGCCGATGGTCGCACAGGATGCGTCGGCCGGCCTTTTCGCGATGGAGTACCTCGACCCGTCGCTGTTTCCGGTGTGGAAGGAGCAACTGCGCGACGGGAATGCCGATCCTGCGACGGCGGAAGCGGTTGCCGAGCGTCTTGTGATGATCCACAACGCGACCGCCGGCGATCATCAGATCGCCCGGATGTTCGGCAGCGACGACGATTTCACCGCGATCCGCCTCGAACCCTATCTGCTGACGGCGGCGGAGGCTCATCCCGATCTCGCCGCGCCGCTCAAATTCCTCGTGCAGGAAACGCTCGGCATGAAGCTTGCGCTGGTGCATGGCGATGTCAGCCCGAAGAACATCCTGGTCGGCCGGCGCGGCCCGGTGTTTCTCGATGCCGAATGCGCCTGGTACGGCGACCCGGCCTTCGACCTCGCCTTCTGCCTCAATCACCTCCTGTTGAAATGCATGCTGAACCGGCGGGCGATCACCCGCTTCCTCACCTGCTATGACCGTTTTGCCGAAACCTATCTGCGGGCGGTCAATTGGGAATTGCGCGACGAGCTCGAGCCGCGCGCGGCGTGCCTCTTGCCTGCGTTGCTGTTGGGGCGCGTCGATGGCAAGTCGCCGGTCGAATACATCACCGAGGAAGCCGACAAGGAGCGGGTGCGCAAGGTCGCGCGGTTTTTGCTGACCGAGCGCATCGAGCGGCTCGAGACGGTGCGCGATGCCTGGGCGGCGGAACTCTGAACGATGAGCGATACCCGCATCGCCGGCCTGCAGGGCCGCCGGGTGTGGGATTCGCGTGGACGGCCGACCGTCGAAGCGGAAGTGCGACTGATCGGCGGCGCCGTCGGTAGGGCGATCGCGCCGGCGGGCGCCTCCACCGGCTCGGGCGAGGCGATCGAGTTGCGCGACGGCGGGACGCGGCTCAGCGGGCGCGATGTGCAGCACGCCGTCGCCGCGGTCAATGGCGAGATCGCCGCCGCTTTGCAGGGGCAGGACGCGGCCGACCAGGCGGCGATCGACCGCTTGCTGATCGAACTCGACGGCACGCCCCAGAAAAAACGGCTCGGCGGCAATGCGCTTGTCGCCGTGTCGATGGCGGCATTGCATGCTGCCGCCAACGCGGTAGGCCGGCCGCTTTATGCGTATCTGCTCGGCGAGCAGACCGAGGCGGTTATGCCATTGCCCGAGATCCAGATCTTTGGCGGCGGCGCGCATGCCGGGCGGCGCGTCGAGCGCTCGATGCGCTGATGCAGGCGATCGAACGCGCTGGCTTTACGCCGGGCGAGGAGATCGCGATATCGCTCGACATCGCCGCCTCGGAATTTCACCAGGGCGGCTTGTACCGGCTGGCGCGCGACGGGCGCACGCTCGACAGCGACGGGATGATCGAATTGCTGATCGGCTGGCTCGACAAATATCCGATCGTGTCGATCGAGGACCCGCTCGGCGAAAATGACGCCGACGGGCTGCGGCGTTTTACGGCGGCGGTCGGCGACCGGGTGCAGATCGTCGGTGACGATTTTCTCGTCACCAATGCCGAACGGGTGAAACAAGCGGCGGCGCTCGGCATCTGCAACGCGGTATTGGTGAAGCCGAACCAAGCCGGCACGGTGACCGAGGCCAAGGCGGCGCTCGATGAGGCGCGCGCGGCCGGATGGGGCGCGATCGTCTCGGCGCGCTCCGGCGAGACCGAGGATGTGACGATCGTGCATCTCGCGATCGGTTGGGGCGTCGGGCAATTGAAGGTCGGCTCGTTCGCGCGCTCGGAGCGTATGGCGAAATGGAACGAATGCTTGCGCATCGAGGGGGCGCTCGGTTCGCGGGCTCGCTTTGCCGGCAGAGCGCCGCTCAAATTAGGTTCACAATGAGACAGTGAGACGGCGAGAAATCAAGCTGTCGTTGCGAGCGAAGCGAAGCAATCATCCTTCCGACGACGCTAAACTGACGGGGATTGCTTCGTGGCTGTGCTCCTCGCGATGACAAGTCTTTTCTCGCTGCCTCGTTGTAGAAATCTTGGAGGGAGGAACGCATGACTGACATCCGCAAGATCGTGACGTTGCGCGAGGTCGTGTATTCGGAGCTCGGGCATAAGGCGGCCCGGCCGATCGTGCGCGCGGTCGGCATCGGCATCATCCGCAACCCGTTCGCCGGGCGCCGCGTAGAGGATCTGCGCGAATTGTTCGCGGCCGGCGCGGCGCTCGGCGAGCGCTTGATGCCGCATCTTGTCGAGATGCTCGATGGGCCGGCGGTGTCGTATGGCAAGGGGGCGCTCGTCGGCGTTGCCGGTGAGATGGAGCATGGCGGCGCCTGCGTGCATCCGATGCTCGGCCGGCCGATGCGCGCCGCGATCGGCGGCGGTCAGGCGGTCATCGGCTCCAACGTCAAGGTCGCGGCGCCTGGGACCTTGCTCGATGTGCCGCTCGGCCACAAGGACGAGCCCTGGTCGTTCGAACATTTCGACACGGTGACGGTATCGATCGCCGACGCGCCGCGGCCCGAGGAGATCGTCGTCGTCATGGCGATCGCCGATGGCGGCCGTCTCGACAACCGCTGCGGCACCGCCCCGATCCGCTGAGGGGGAATTCACAATGAGACAGCGAGGCAGTGAGAACGCGTGCGCTTCACTGGAAATCCCGACGTCTCGCGAGAATTGGACGCTTATAATGCGTCATCCCCGGGCTTGACCCGGGGATCCACGAGTTTGTTTTCGTGGATGGCCGGGCTAAGCCCGGCCATGACGATGAAGAAATGGTTCGGCTTTAGAAACCACATGAGCGCCGTACCTCTTCGACGGCATCGCGCAAACCATTCCACGACACAGCCGGAGCCAGGGCGGAGACTGCTTTTAGGCTGATGCTCTTGCTGGGAGGCAATTGGGTTGTCGCCACGACGTGAAATTGCCACTGCCGTGGATCGCAGTGATCGGCGCTGCTGTCCGTCACCGGATGGTGAGCGAAGACGTAAATTTGCGCGTGACGCCCGGCTTCAGCAACCCATTCCGCGCCAAGGTAATATCCAGTGCGCGCTTTGATGTCGAAGCGCGCCGGCGATGATTTGTTCGGGGCTGCCCAACTCTGCAGCGCAGCCGATTGTTTTATTTCCAAACGGCAGTTGCTCGTGTGTTCGACATCCCAACCGCTCCAATTTCCAGAGCACCACTTCCATTCAGGTCCGAGCGCCAAGCCGATGATGATCTCTGAAACGATCCCCCGAAGATCATTTTGAATCACCGATTTTCCGAACGCCGCCTCGGCCAATTTTGTCCGGATGGACTCGGCACTCGGCGCATTGACATCGGAAGCGACGAGGGCAGGTAAATCGCCAGCACTCATGATTAGACCGTGAACGATCACTGCGCGGCGGGGCGGAGCTGGCCGTTCTGGCGCAGCGTGTGCCAGATCCGCTCGGGCAGCAGCGGCATGTCGATGTGCCCGACGCCGAGCGCGTCCGACACGGCGCTGACGATCGCCGGCGGGGCGCCGCAGGCTCCGCCCTCGCCGATACCCTTGACCCCGAGTTCGTTCGACGGGTTCGGCACCGGGTTGAACGACACCTCGATCGGCGGCATGTCCTCGGCGCGCGGCATCGCGTAATCCATAAACGAGCCAGCAAGGAACTGCCCCGATTCCGGGTCGTAAGCGGTGTGCTCGAGCACGGCTTGCCCGAGCCCCTGACAGACGCCGCCCTGCACCTGCCCGATGACGAGGAGCGGGTTGATCAGGACGCCGCAATCATCGACCGCGGTGTATTTGACGACCTCGACGCGGCCTGTCTCGGCATCGACTTCGATTTCGGCGACATGCGCGCCGTTCGGAAAATTGACCTCGGTCGGACGGCGGTAGAGGCAGGTCTCGTCGAGCCCCGGCGTTTCACCTTCCGGCAATTTCGCCGGGTTTTGCGCCAGCGCCGCGACGTCACGCAGGCTCATGCGCAGATCGGTGCCGACGACCTCGAACGCGCCGTTGTTAAAGGTGATGTCGGCGGCGGCGGCTTCGAGCGCATGCGCGGCGAGGCGCTTTGCCTTCTCGATCACCTGATCGCAGGCGCGCGCCGTCGCGACGCCGCCCATCTGCGACGAGCGCGAGCCGCCGGTGCCGTTGCCCACCTTGACGAATTCGGTGTCGCCTTGGCGGAAATCGATCATCTCGAAAGGGACACCGATCTTTTGCGCGACGATCTGCGAGAACGCGGTCTCGTGGCCCTGGCCGTGGCTGAACGTGCCCATGATCAAGGTGACACGGCCATCCGGCGCGACTTTAACGATCGCCTGCTCGGTCGGCTGGCCGCCCGAGGCTTCGCAGTAATAACCGAGGCCGATACCGCGCAATTTGCCGTGGCGGCGCGCCTCGGCCCGGCGCGCGTCGAACCCGGCCCAGTCGGCGTGCGCCAGCGCCTTTTCCATCGTCTCCTGGAAATGCCCGGAATCGATCAAGAGGCCGACCCGGTTCTTGTACGGCAATTGCTCCGGGCGGATGAAATTGCGCCTGCGGATCTCGTCGCGGCCGAGCCCCAAAGCGCGGGCTCCCTGATCGAGCAGCCGCTCCATCTGGTAGGCGACCTCCGGCCGGCCGGCGCCGCGATAGGCGCAGACCGGCACGGTGTTGGTGAAGGTGACGCGCACCGACAGTTGCAAGGCGGGGACGTCGTAGACCGTGCCGGCGACGCGCGCCCCGGCGGCGGTGCAGACGCGCGGCCCGTTGTCGCTGAGATAAGCGCCGACATTGGCGATGTTGGCGATGCGCATCGCGAGGACCTTGCCGTCTTTGTCGAACGCCATCTCGCCATGCGTCGCGTGATCGCGGCCGTGCACATCGCACAGGAAGGTCTCCTGGCGATCGGCGCGCCATTTGACGGGGCGCCCCAAGCGCCTCGCGGCGAACAGCACGAGCACCGATTCCGGGAAGGTCTTGCCGCGCAATCCAAAGCCGCCGCCGACATCGGGCGACACCACCCGCAAACTCTCCTTCGGAGTGTTGAAGACGTTGCCGGCGAGGCTGTTCTGCACGCGGATGACGCCCTGGGTCGGCGAATGCAGCGTGTATTTTTCCTCGGCGGCATCCCATTCGCCGATCGCGACGCGCGGCTCCATCGGGCTGCCGACGACGCGGTTGTTGACGAAATCGAGCGCCACGACCTTGTGCGCCTTGGCGAAGGCGGCCTCGACATCCTTGCCGTCATGGCTTTGCCAATGGACGCAGAGGTTCGAGCCGCGCTCCGGCCAGACGAGCGGCATGCCGGGATCGTGCGCGCGGGCGAGCTCGGTGATCGCCGGCAGCGGGTCGTATTCGACCGCGATCAATTCGGCGGCGTCGCGCGCCTGCTCCAGGCTGTCGGCGACGACATAGGCGACGGGGTCGCCGACAAAACGCACGGTGCCGCGCGCCAAGACCGGCCGGGTCGGCGCGAACATCTCGCTGCCGTCCCGGCCCGCGACCTTGGCCTGGGTCGGGATCTCCTGGATGCCCTCGGCATCGAGATCCGCGATCGTGTAGATGGCGAGAACACCGGGCGCTGCCTTCGCCGCCGCGGTGTCGAGCGAGCGGATGCGGGCATGCGCGTGCGGCGAGCGCAGCAAATAGCCCCAGGCCTGGCCGGGGAGGTCGATATCGTCGGTGAAATGGCCGGTGCCGGTCAGAAACCGCGCGTCCTCGCGCCGCTTGACCGGCTGGCCGATGCCGAATTGCTCGATCGAGATGTCGCTGCCGTCCATCGGGGCTCTACCTTTTCTGTGTTCTTTTGTCGCTCTCCTGAAGCGCGCGCTTTGCAGCCTGAGTCAGAAAGCCCGACCGCGTAAATCCGTGATCCTCGGCATAACGGTCGATCTCGGCCAGCACGTCCTCGGGGAGCGTGATGTTGACGCGCACGGCCTTTCCGGATTTGGCCTTTGCCGCCACGAGGATGGCAACCCCATCGCGATTGCCGAGGTCTTTCATCACAGCTTCGAGGCTGGAGGGCGCCGGAATCGCTTCTTCGTCCTCGATCAGCCCTTCGATATGGAAGACGAGCGCTTCCTCCGCCAGAGCGCGTGCCTCATCGAGCGTCCTACCCGCCGTGACGACGCCCGGGAAATCCGGGAACGAGACGCCGTAATCGCTGTCCGCGTCCTTGTGGATCAGAGCAATGTATTGCCGCATAGCCGTTTAACTCAGTTTCACTCGGGCCTGACGCTCGATGCTCCGCAGCGTCCCGATCGGGATGTCGCGCTCGGGATGCGGAACCGTGACGCGGCCGTGCTTCGTCGGATGCTTGAACTGTACGTGGCTGCCCTTCTGCGCGACCCGATACCATCCATCGCTTTCGAGCGCCCTGATGACCTCTCGGCGGTTCACGATGTGTAGATATACATACTGACGAACCCGAAGTCATCCCGCGCCCGGGAGGACCAGGCCGGTTCCGGCGGTAATTACAGGCAAATACGGGCTCGTCGTCCTTCGCCCCAAATGACGCGGCCAGGTCGCTTTCGGGGTGCCGGCGAGCGGCAGGCTGGCTGCATTTGCAGCGGATTTGCAGCCAGACATGACCGAGAGCCAACACCCGGCGCACTCGCGTCCGGTCGATGGCCGAGCGACGCGTCCCGCTGTTTTATCCGCCCTACAAACAGCCCCGCTTCAGCCTCCATCTCTCGCAGAATGTACCCTATTTGTTCTCATGCATGGCCGAAATCAAGAGCGGTGGTGCGCAATAGCGCATTGGCAGCCTTTGCCGCAGAATCTCGGGCATCGCTGACTCGGCGGAATACGCGTCGCTATTCAGTCCCCTCGTTGATACCCTGTCCGAGGAAGAGGAAGCGCGGCTGCCGATCAGCCGGGCTCCGGCCGTCTCATCAATTAAGGGAGGGGCACGCGAGTGGCGTGCAAGGTCTTGTTGGTCGCTCCCCGCTTCACGGGCCAGTCGTTCTGGGGCTTCCGGGTGGCGTGCGAGGTGTATGGCGCGCGCTATCCGGCGCCGCCGCTTGGGCTGATCACGGTGGCGGCATTGCTGCCGCCCGATTGGGACTGCCGCTTGGTCGACCGCAACACCGAGACGCTGCGCGATGCGGATTTCGACTGGGCGGATTTGGTCATGACCGGCGGGATGCTGCCCCAACAAGCAGATACGCTTCACGTTATCGATCTGGCGCATGCGCGCGGCCGGCCGGTGGCGGTCGGCGGGCCCGACATCACCTCGTCGCCCGAGGCCTATGAAGCGGCGGACTTTCGGGTTCTCGGAGAGGCGGAGGCGATCATCGGCGCCTTCATCCATGCCTGGAATTCCGGAATCCGTCAGGGGATGTTCGAAGCCGAGAAATTCACCGCTGACATCACGCGCAGCCCGATCCCGCGTTTCGACCTGCTGAAGCGCGCCAATTACATCCATGTCGGCGTGCAATTCGCGCGTGGCTGCCCCTTCAACTGCGAGTTCTGCGACATCATCGAGCTCTACGGGCGCAAGCCGCGGGTCAAGACCGCGGAACAGATGCTGGCCGAGCTCGACAGGCTTTATGAGCTTGGGCATCGCGGCTGGGTCGATTTTGTCGACGACAACTTCATCGGCAACAAAAAGGCAGTGAAGGCTTTCCTGCCGCACCTGATCCAATGGCAGAAGGCCTGGGGGTATCCGTTCCGCTTCTCGACCGAGGCCTCGATCAACCTCGCGGACGACGACGCGCTGCTGGCGCTGATGCGAGAAGCAAATTTCTTCACCGTGTTCGTCGGCATCGAAAGCCCGGACACCGACACGCTGGTGTCGATGCAGAAGAAGCAGAATACAAGGCGGGTGCTGGCCGACGGCATTCACAAGATCTACCGCGCCGGCATGTTTGTGACCGCCGGGTTCATCCTCGGCTTCGACAGCGAGAAGGGCTCGATCGCTGACGCAATGATCGAGTGCATCGATGCCACCGCGATCCCGGTCTGCATGGTCGGGCTGCTATACGCGTTGCCCAACACGCAGCTGACCCGCCGGCTGGCGCGCGAGGAGCGGTTGTATCCGCCGGATTACGTCACCGGGCGGGCCGCAAGGGAGGGCATCGGCGATCAATGCACCGGCGGGCTCAACTTCGAAACGGCGCGGCGGCGGCGTGACATCCTGTTGGATTACCGGACGATCCTCGCGCGCATCTACAATCCGGCGGCGTATTACGACCGCGTCAGGACGGTCGCGCGCCTGCTCGACCGGCCCAAGCTGGACCGCAGCGCCCGTCGCGATCCGCCGCTCCGCCGTATCCTCACCATACCGGTGCGCGATCTTGTGCTGATATGGCGGCTCGTGTGGCGTATTGCGCGGCTGCAGCCGCGGGCGCTGTGGCCATTCATCAAGATGTTTCGCCAGTGCGCGCGCGACAATCCGCGGGCACTCGACAGCATCGGGATGCTGGCAGGAATCTATCTCCACCTCGGCCCGTTCTCGCGGTTTGTCATGGCGATGGTGGACCGCGAGATCGCGCGATGCGATTCCGGCGAATGGCGCTCGCCGCTTATGAAAGTGTCGGCGGCCGAGCCAATGCCCCTGCCGGACGCGCGCGTCGCCTGAACGCGCGAGCCGGTTAAGCCAACGCTTCTTCGGCGGCGGGGACGCGCTTCACTTCGTGCGCCTGGAGGCGCGGCAGGACTTCGCGGGCAAAGCGCTCGATCTGATTCATGAACAGATCGTGCGGCAGGCAGCCGCGGTTCATTGCGATCTGCACCTGGTTGGCGCCGGCGCTTTCGGCGGCGTCGATGATGCGCTGGGCGACCTCGTCGGCGGTGCCCATCGGCATGTGCTCCGCCTGCTCCTCGAGCTGCGCCATCGTCAGGTTGCGGAATTCCGAGCGCAGATTCTGCGCCGCGCGCAAATTCTCCGGCCGCACGTAATCGGTCGAGGCGGCCGTCGCATAGCCGGTCTCGCGCTGCCGCTCGACCTCGGTGAAATTGCCGTGGCTGAACAGCGTGCGGTTGAAATAGAGGATGTGCGGCCCGTATTCCTTCAAGGCCTGCGCCTTCGAATCGGCGACATAGGCGGTGATGCCGAGCGACAGATGGTCCGGCGTAATGCGGTGGCCGGCCTTCGCCAGGCACGTCGCGTAATAGCGGATGATGTCGTCGCGCAGCCCGCGGGCGCGCCCCAGCCCTGGCGTGATCGGGATGTTGTGCGCGGCGGCGAACTCGATCGATTCCTGGCTGCCGACGATCGGCATCCAGATCGGCGGATGCGGCTGCTGCACCGGGCGCGGCCACAGCGCGACATCGTGGTACGACCAGAACTGGCCTTCGTAGGAGAACACCTCTTCGGTCCAGGCGCCGCGGGATGCCGCGCGCGAAGCCCGAGATCAGCCGACCTTTCGACAAACAATCGAGCATCGCCAATTCCTCGGCGAGGCGCAGCGGCTGATGTACCGGCAACAGATTGCCGTAGATCAGCAGTTTCAGGTTCTTGGTGCGCTGCGCCGCCGAGGCGGCCATCAAATTGGGGCTGTTCATCAGCCCGTAGGGCGAGCAGTGATGCTCGTTGAAGCCGACCCCGTCATAGCCGAAGCGGTCGAGCGCCTCCCAGGCGTCGAGATGCTCCTCGTAGGTGCGCTCGGCCGTCGCGGCATCGAAATGGCGTTTGGCGAGCGGGTAGGGGAGCTCGGTCTCGCCGCCCTTCAGATGGTCGAGATTGGCGTCGTAGGCCAAGAGGTCGAAGACGAAGACTTTCATTCAGCCGCCTCCTGCGGGGTCAAAACCGGGGCGCGCTGGCCGCGAAACGCGAGGAGCGCCGTCGCGATCGCGGCGATCAGCGCAAAGCCGCAGGCGCTGAAGAAGATCTGCGGCGGGTGCATGCCGAGCGACAGGAGATAGCCGCCGAGCACCGGCGCGGCGATGCCGCCGAGGCGGCCGATCCCAAGCGCCCAGCCGATGCCGCTGGTGCGCATGCGCGCCGGGTACAGCTTTCCGGCCGTCGCGTTGGCGCCGGTCTGGCTGCCGGTGATCATCATGCCGGCAAAGAAGATCACGACCGACAGCAGCAGATACGGCATCGCGAACAGCGCGATCGCGCCAATGAAGAGGATGCCGGCGGCGTAATGCAGTGCCAAGGCCCGGTCGGGGCCGTACCGGTCGATCAATGCACCGAGGTAGAGGACGGCGAAGATCGCGCCGAGATCACGGTAGCTCGAGGCGCGGGCCGCCTCGGCCGGCGTGAAGCCGCCGAGATGCAGCACCTCGGGCAGCCAATACGCGAACAGAAAGAGATTCACCAGGCTGCAGAAGAACACGACCCACAACAGCACGGTCTGCAGCGCATAGCCCGGGCCGAACAGCATCGCGATCGGGTTGCCCTTGGCGATATCGAAGCCGTGGTCGGCGCCCTGGACCGGGGCGATGTCGAGCTGTTGCAATAGCGCCGCCTCGCGCGGCGACAAGCTGGCTTTGGTCGCCAGGAAGCGCGGCGATTCCGGCAGCCATACGGCCAATACCGCGACCATCACCAGCGGCACGACACCGCCGACGAAGAACACGCTCGGCCAGCCGAAATTGGGCAGCAGCACGCCGGCGACCTGGCCGCACAGAAACCCGCCGAGCGGGGCGCCGGTGAAGCTCGCCATGATCATCAGCGCGCGCCGGCGCTGCGGCGCGTAGTCGCCGGTCAGCGATGCCGCTCCCGGAAAGGCGGCGCC
>WNGC01002316.1_pt1 | contig 17135 bp, 10 predicted proteins | sample 5400051 | NCBI WGS metagenome assembly WNGC01 (sample SAMN13153368, study PRJNA577476) | soil metagenome | isolation source: 20 cm soil or saprolite under grassland replicate 2 | place: USA:California | collected 2016-06-15
TTGGTAGTAAAGAAAGGAACGAATAGGTTCGAGGTATTGGGAAGGCCAGGGCCCTCGTCAAGAACCCAGACGTCGAGTTGTGCGCTTTGCCGGGACCAGCCCACCTGAACGGACCCGCCAGTTTCCAGCGTCGCGTCCGCCGCATTGCGAACCAAGTTGATCAGCAACTGTTCCAATTGGTCGGCGTCGGCCGCAATGACAACGTCAGGACCCTTCAATAGGCTGACTCTTACCCGGGTCTCGAGTTTTATGCTCCGGCTTACCCATTCCGAGACGTTTACTGGTAGTAGCTTCGGCTGTGGCAGCCGCGCAAGTTGCGCATACGCGGCCATAAAACGCCCAAGCGCCTCGGTGCGAGAGCGAATGATGCCCAGGCCCTGCCGGAGATCATCCAGAATCGCAGCAGACGCCTCGCTCTGCAATTCAGAAGACCTGGAGGCGCTCAGGAGCCCGCTCTCCAGGCCTTGAGCCACCGACTGGATGGGAGCGAGCGAGTTGTTCAACTCATGCCCAAGAACGCGAATGAGCCGCTGCCAGGCTTTGCGTTCTTCGTCACGGAGCGTGCGGCTCAGATCGCTCAGAACTACGAGGTGATGAGGCAAGCCCCCCTGGCGGAACTTCCCGCGACGCAGCCCCCAGCGCCCGGAGCCCCCCGGAAAGGCCAGCTCCATCGTGTGCGCGGCTTCGCCTTCCAGGCAAGCTCCAAGTCCCAGTTCTTCCGCCGTAAATCCCAGCAGGCGACCTTCAGGACGGCCCAATAAGCGTTCGCCTGCGCGATTGACCAGCCGCAGCATCGTGCTGTTGTCGAAGGTGAAGATGGCGAGATCAATCTCCTCTATCACGGTTCGCAAGAGGGCAGTGGCTTCCAGCGCTCCGAGGCGTTGTTGCCGAAGGACTTCACTGAGCGCATTGACTTCAATCATCACTTCGCCCATGGCATCGTCGCTTCGTGCACCGCGAGCGCGCATCGAAAAGTCTTCTTCGCGCAAGGCGGCCAAAAGATTCGAAAGTGTTTGCAGCGAGAATACAACTCGATGCCGCAGTGAGGAAGCAAATCCCAGCCAGAGAGAAAAAATGAGAAAGGCAAGTGTCCAGACGGCGCCGGAAGAATAACTTCCATGCCACAAAAGAATCATGGCGATCAGCGAACCTGGGAAACCCGCCGCTAGCGCGAGGAGCTGGATGCGGCGTTCATAGGTCAGTCGCGTCATTCGAGTCCATGTTTTTGCAGCCGGCGATACATGGCGCTGCGGCTCAATCCCAGAGCCTTTGCCGCCTGGCTCACATTTCCTTCGTGGCGAGAGAGTGTGCGCTGGATGAGATACCGCTCGACTTCATCGAGGCTCATTTCCTCCAGCTTGGCCGCGCCGCCAGAGGCCTGCGCGCGCAAACCGAGGTCTGCCGCGCGGACGGAAGGGCCAGGTGAGAGGAGCACGCCGCGTTCCACCGCATGATCGAGTTCGCGAACATTGCCCGGCCAGGCATGCTCATGAAGAGCCTTGATGGCGGCGGTGTCAAAGCCGGAAATGTTTTTGCGGTAGCGCTGCGCGTAACCGTGGAGAAAATGGTGTGCCAGGAGATCGACGTCCTCGCGGCGGTCTCGCAGCGGAGGGATGTGGATCTCAATGGTATTCAAGCGAAAGAGGAGGTCTTGACGGAACCGACCGGCAGCGGCCTCGGCATTCACGTCGGCGTTGGTAGCCGCGAGTACCCTAACGTTGACACGCCGGGTCGTGGACGAGCCGACGCGCTCGAGATCTCCCGTTTCCAGAACGCGCAAGAGTTTGGCCTGCAGGTTGAGTGGAACGTTGGCAATTTCGTCCAGGAACAAGGTGCTGCTATCGGCGAGTTCGAATCGCCCGACGCGATCGGCTCGCGCATCGGTAAAGGCACCTTTTACGTGACCGAAGAGCTCGCTTTCGAAGACACCTTCGGATAGCCCACCCGCATTCACGGTTACCATTGGCTTTGTCGCCCGCGCCGACAAGGCATGCAGGGTTCGAGCGACAACTTCTTTGCCAGTGCCGTGTTCTCCGGTGATCAACACGTTGGCCTCCGAAGGGCCGATCTGTCCAACGAGTTCCAGGACGGGCGCCATCGCAGGGGATTTCGCCAGAAATGTCGGCCGCGATTCGGCGCGCAGGATGCGGTTTTCGGCTTCGAGACGCGATGCCTGCCTCAGCGCCTGCCGCAAATCGATTTGTGTGCGTAGAATGGCGAGCAGGCGGGTATTTTCCCAAGGCTTCTGGACGAAGTCGCGCGCGCCGCGGCGCATCGCCTCCACCGCCACTTCGATGCTGCTCCACGCGGTCATGACGATGACCGGCAACGTACTGTCGAGCATTTGGATGCGAGTAAGCAGGTCGAGCCCCTCCTGGCCCGAAGTGGTGTCTCGTGCGTAATTGAGGTCCATCAGGACAGCGTCAAATTCACGGGATTCTATGGCGCTCAGAGCCTCGGCCGGAGAAGCCACGCCCTGTGTTTCATAACCCTCACGCTTTAGGAGCAGGCGCAGAGCGTCGCGAATGTCCGCCTGATCGTCAGCCAAAAGAACTCGATAAGAGTGCGGGTTAGTCGTCTTCATTCCCGTGTGTTTGTGAAGTTCATGCTACTGCAGTTTTCAGCACGGTGGAAAACCATCGAAGCGACGCCTTGCGCCAGCAAGCGACTGCTCAAGCGGGTTGGGCCGCGCCGACGTGTGCGCCGGCCGTGGCGCTGTCACTCACAACCCACCCGTCCTTCAGCTGGATAATGCGACTCCCATAGGCTGCGTTTCTCTCTGAGTGTGTGACCTGGATGATTGTTGTACCGGTGTCATTCAGTCTCTTGAAAAGCTGCATGATTTCGTCGCCTTGTGCGGAATGGAGATTCCCAGTCGGCTCATCGGCGAGGATCAACTTCGGACTAAGGATCACTGCGCGGGCGACTCCCACAAGCTGTTGTTGGCCGCCGCTTGTAGGAGAGCGGGACCTCCAGATTTTCGAAAACGGTCAGATTGTCGATGAGGTGATAACTCTGAAACACAAACCCAATGTTCGCTTTATGCAGTTCGTTACGCTTCTTGACATTGAGCTTGTGGACAGCTTCACCGAGGAAGTAGTAGTCCCCAGTCCAAGCGCCATCGAGCATCCCAATGATGCTCAGCAGAGTTGACTTTCCAGCGCCGGAAGGGCCCATGATGGTGACAAATTCGCTGGGTTGAATAGCAAGATTGATTCTGCGCAACAGATAGAATTTATTCGGACCGGCCTCGACAACTTTTTCCAGATTTCCTAGCTGAATCAATGGTTCCACATCGGCTCCTTGCGGTTCGAACCGCGAATCGCGCCTCTATCTTAGCGCATGTCGTTACGACAAGACTTCTACCTTACTCATACCGCAACGCAACTAGTGGATCCACGCGTACGGCACGCCGCGATGGAAGATAAGAGGCCAAGGTGGCAACAGCCGCCAACACCAGCGGAAGCACGATGAATGCGACGGGATCAGCGACCTTCACTCCGAAAAGCAAACTGGATAGCGCGCTCGCCAGAGCGAACGCAACTGGAAGTCCGATGCCCATGCCGATCAGCGTGAGCAATGCACCCTTTTTGAGGACCATTCGCTGAATGTCGTTTGCCGTGGCGCCCATGGCCATGCGAATGCCGATTTCGTTGGTGCGCTCGCCAACTGCATAAGACATTACGCCGTATACGCCGACCGACGCGAGCACCAGCGCGATGATCCCCAGGGTGCCCATCATAACCGCCACATAGGCAATACCCACGATCGAGTCGCTGATGACCTCGTCCAGCGGTTTGATGCTGTACAGCGACAGCTCAGGATCTACCGCGCCTACTTCGCTGCGAACATTATGGACGAGTGCGCGGGGATCTCCGGCGGTGCGCAAGACCAGCGAGGCATACAAAGGCGGCGCCTGCCGATAGGTCCGATAGATTGTTGGGATGTCATCTTTGTTGATCCAACTATAGTGCACGTCATCCACGATCCCGACGATCGTCAGCCACGGCGACTCGTCTGCGGCTTGCCCGACTTTCAGCCTTTTCCCCAGGGGTTTTTCTTCTGGAAAATACCGCCTGGCCAGGCTCTTACTGATAACTGCGACAGGGAGGGTGCCATCGCCATCCGTGTCAGCCAGTTCGCGCCCCTCGCGCAGAGCAATCTGCATCAATACAAAATAGTTCGGGCTGACTGTCTGGACGATCGCGGTGTTTGCTTCCGCGCGATCCCTTGTCGCGTGGCCTTCAGCGGAGAAGGCTTTGATGTCGGCTCCTCCCCCGTTTGCGTAGGGTACTTCGGTGACCATCGCCGCAGATTGAACGGTTGGAAGTGTCGAGAGCCGGTGCAGCACTTGCTCGTCGAAAGACACCCGGCTAGGCGGCGCTTTGTAGCGCAGTTCCGGCAGGATGAAGTTCATCGCGAGAATGGATTCCGGGTGATACTTTTCATTCACGTTGAGCAGCGCCGTAAAGTTTTTCACCAGCAAACCGGCACCCACCAGAAGGACGAGGGAAAGGGAAATCTCGGCGACCACCAGTGCGTTGCGCAAACGATGACGCGCGCGGCTGGCCGAAGATCCACGGCCGCTTTCCTTCAGTGTTTCGCTTAGGTTTGTGCGCGACGTCAGCAGCGCCGGCGCAATTCCAGAAAGGATACCGCTGAATAACGCGATGGCCAGCGTAAAAACGAACGCGTTTAGATCGAGGCTGATGGTCTTCCATCCGGCAACGAACTTGGCCACGTCTGCCGGCATGTGCGCGAGTATGAGAGTGATGTCCCATTTTGCGAACAGCAATCCTACCGCGCAGCCAAGCAGGGATAAAAGGATACTTTCTGTCAGCAGCTGGCTGACGAGACGGGCGCGGCTCGCTCCCATGGCCGCTCGTACGGCCAGCTCTTTTTGACGACCGGAAACACGCGCAAATTGCACGTTGGACACGTCCGCGCAGGCAATGAGCAGCACGAACCCCACGGCACCCATGAGCAGCAAGGTGAACTGCCGCGTGATATCAGTGGTCGCAAATTCGCGCACCGGCATCACGCGAAGCCGCCACCCTTTGTAAGAATCCGGATACGCCTCGCTTTCTCGTTGCGCAATTGAGGTCATTTCTGCGGCCGCCTGATTTAGGGAGGTATGCGGTTTCAGCCGGCCTAGAACCCACAGCCAGCGCGAAGTCCGCTCGGCTCGCTGCTTCACGGTAAGAGCCATGGGCATCCACAATTCCGCTGGCATCGGGAAATCAAATCCTTTGTTCATTACTCCTACGACTGTGAAACTCTTGCCATTCACCTTCACAGTCTTGTTGAGGATATTGGGATCGGACGCATACCGCCGCTCCCAGAGTCCATAGCTCAGAATGATCTCCTGATCTTTTCCTGGCTGTTCTTCTTCCGGCAGAAACGTGCGGCCCATTTTCGGTTGAACGCCCAAAAGGCCGAAGAAATTTGCCGTTACGTCAAATCCCTGGATTCTTTCCGGCTCGCGATTGCCGGTCAAATTCACCTCATCCCAGTTGTAGGCGCCCAATTGTTCGAACGACTTTGCCTGGGTCTGCCAGTCAAGATACGTTGCCGGAGACACGGGATTCGTCTCGATGTTCTGCTGCGGGCGCACATTCACCATGGCCACGATGCGGTCAGGGTTTTCGAATGGCACCGAATGCAATAGGAAGGCCTCCGCTACGCTGAACATCGCCGTATTCGCGCCTATGCCCAGCGCCAGCGCCGTCGCGCAGACCAGCGTTGCCAGGTGATGCTTCCACAGCATCCGTGCGCCGTACCGGAGGTCCTCGAAGATGGTGTGCACTTAGTAGCTCCTACTCGTATCGCAACGCGATCAGCGGATCTACGCGCATCGCGCGCCGCGCCGGGACGTAGCATGCTGCCAGCGAGACCGTCACCAGGAGCAAATTCACGGCTACGAAAATAAGGGGGTCCCTCATACTCACTCCGTAGATCATGCCTTCGAGTAATCTCGTCAGCAGCAGGGCCGCTGCAATGCCCAGCGCCACTCCTACAGCGACAAGCTTCAACCCTTCCGTCAGAATCATCCGCAGCACATCCGCAGGCCGTGCCCCTAGCGCCATGCGTACGCCGATTTCACGCGTGCGCTGCGATACCGCGTAGGAGATGACTCCGTAAATGCCCACACTGGCAAGCACCAGCGCGAGGCCGCCGAAGATGCTCAACAGCAGCATCATGAAGCTTCGCAAGGCCAGCGAATGCTCGAGCACTTGGTCCATGGACCGAACCGCGCCAGTCGGCACCAGCGGATCTGCCGCGGCCAGCGCTTCCCGCAGAGCTTGGTTAAGGAGCAGAGGGTTTCCCGTCGTTCGTGCCACGATGCTTCGCGGAAACCAGCCCTCGAAGAGGCTGGATGTTCCCAATTTAGCCTGCGCTGCGGGAATAAATGTCGTCGGTTCGGCGGGCTGATCCACGTAACTCTTCACGTCGCCCACCACGCCTACCACTTCACAAAGGACGCCGCTGACGTAGAGATACTTTCCGAGTGCGCCTTGCCCCTGAAAGTATTTGCGACCGACCGCTTCATTGATAATGACCACGGGGCTCGAGAATTCGGAATCGGATTCCGTGAATCCACGCCCTTGCTTCAAGGGCGTTCCGATGGCCTGGAAGTACCCCGGCGTGATCTCCCTGTAATCCATGGAGATCCATTCCGATTCCTTGGGCCCGGCAATCCTCACGCCATTATTCCCCCCGCGTTCGAGGGGCAATCCCGCCGCAACGACGCCCGCAGCAGTCACGCCAGGCAAAGCCGCAACGCGCTGCTCGACGGCGCGGTAGAATCGTGTAATTTCCGGTGTGGAGTTGTATTTCGAGCCGGTCATCCAGAATTGCATGGTAAGAACGTGGTGGGAATCAAACCCGGGGTTGGTATTCATCAATTTTGCGAAGGTGGCGATCATCAGACCGGCTCCGGCCAGCAGCACGAGCGATAGAGCTAATTCCCCGATCACCAATCCTTGCCGCAGCCTCGCGCGGCCGACTCCCGCACTGGCTCTTCCCTCGCCTTCCTTAAGCGTCTCGCTGAGATTGGTCTTGGTCGCATAGAGCGCCGGCGCAATCCCAAACACCGCGCCGGTCAGAATGGAAATTAGAAACGTGAATGCGAATGTCCACCGATCGACGTGGATATCGCCCAAGCGAGGCAAATTGCTGGGCGCCATCGCCAGAAGTGAACCCAATCCCGAGCCCGCTACAGCCAAACCGAGTGCTCCCCCCGCCAAAGCAATCAACATGCTTTCTGTGAGCAGTTGGCGGATGAGTCTAACCCTCCAAGCTCCCATGGCGACGCGCACCGCAATTTCTCGTTCCCGTGAGCTGCCGCGCGCGAGGAACAAATTGGCCACGTTGGCGCAAGCAATCAGAAGTACGAAGCCGATCGCGCCCAGCAGAACCAGCAGGAACGGGCGCATCCCCGCGCCGATCATCGCCTGATATGGCCTGAAACTCATGATGAGCTGCTGCCCCACCACGTTGGGATATCGGACTCGGAAATCCCGTGTGACCATGGCCATCTGCGACTGCAGTTGATCGCGCGTCACACCCGGCCTCAACCTGGCGATAACACCGATGTTTTCGCCGCTGCCTGCGGTCTTCGCCACCAGCGCCAGCGGAATCCACACCTCCGCCCGGACCCCAGGATTCAGCTCAGAATTGGCGCGCGGATCAAAGCCAGCGGGCATCACTCCGACCACGGTGTAAGCATCTCCACTGAGCAGAACGTTTTGGCCAATCGCTCGCTGATCTCCGCCGAGGCGGCGCTTCCACAGAGAATGACTCAATATGGCAACGCGCTGCCCGTCGGCTCGATCTTCTTCGGGAAGAAAGTCACGGCCGAGCGCGGGGCGAACACCAAGTACTTGGAAATATTCGGCTGAGACCGGCACACCACGAACATGCTCGGCTTCATTTCCAGTAGCAAGATTGAAGCCCACGTCGGTGTAGCCCGCGATATGTTCGAAGAGTTTGCCGTACTCCCGCAGCAGCTCCAACTGCTTCGCCGTTAAACTCATCTCATCAGATACTGTTTGGTAGCTCTCGGCAAGCTGGACGATGTGGTCGGGCTCGGGGAAGGGCAGCGGGCGGAGCAACACTCCGTATACAACGGTAAAAATTGCCGTGTTGGCGCCGATGCCGAGCGCAAGGGTCAAAACGGCGACAGCGGTGAACCCGGGACTCTTCGCCAGCACCCGCGCTGCGAATCGTAGGTCCTGCCAGAACGTATCCATGAGCCGCCTCGGTGTCAGGCGCCTACGTGCGCTTCCTGTGTTTCCTCAACGATTCGGCCGTCGAACAGATGAATGGTGCGCTCGGCGAAATTGGCGTAACGCTGGTCGTGCGTGACCATGCAAACGGTCGCGCCGTTGCGGTGCAGGTCGCGCAGGAGTTCCATCACCGCCTCGCCGTTCTTGGAATCGAGGTTTCCGGTCGGCTCGTCAGCCATCAGAATGAGTGGATCACCGACAAGCGCGCGGGCCACCGCCACACGCTGCTGCTGACCGCCGGAGAGTTGCGAGGGATAGTGGCGGAGCCGGTGAGCCATGCCGACACGTTCCAGCGCGTGCTGCACCTTTTGCTTCCGCTCCGCAGCGCTGGTTCCGCGATATGTCAATGGCAGCTCGACGTTTTCATACACGGTCAGGTCGCCGATCAGGTTGAAGGCCTGGAAAATAAATCCAATCTCGCGGTTGCGGATCCGCGTGCGCTCGCTGATCGAGAGCTTCGCGACCGGCTGTCCGTTGAGCGTGTACTCGCCACCCGTGGGTGAATCGAGAAGCCCGAGAATGGAGAGCAGTGTCGATTTGCCACAGCCCGAAGGCCCGGCGATCGAGATGTATTGCCCCTTCTTGATCTCCAGGTGGATCTCGGACAAAGCGTGCGTCTCGACCTCATCCGTATAGAACACTTTCTTCACGCCTTCCATCTTGATTAGTGTTGCGTTTGCGTCCGTCATTTGCTCTCCTTCTCGTATCCGATCTTGAAAGCTCTTATCACCTGCCCTGGGTCCGGGTGCTCAGCAGACGAAATCTAACTTGCGGCTATTCCTTACAAAGAAACGGTCACCCCTTTATTTTCAGCGCACTTTCATGGTTCGTCGTGGTTCGAAGAGCCATGATTTATTCGTAGCGCAGCGCCACGATGGGATCGATCCGCGTTGCTCGCCGCGATGGAAGGTAGCACGCTGCGAAAGCCACGAGGCAGATAATCCCCAACGATGCCGCATACACCGGAACGTCGCCCGCGTGCACCCCGTACAGCAGAGACTCGCTTAGCCGAGCTAGCCCGTATGCCAGTGGCAATCCCACCGCCGCGCCCAGCAAAACCATCCATCCGACTTCCTTGAACACCAGCCCTCTTACGTGTCCAGCCGCGGCCCCCAGCGCCACTCGAATTCCAATTTCCCGCGTCCGTTGCACGACCAGGTACGCCAACACTCCGTAAATTCCCAGTGCCGCCAGCAACGCCGCCAAGCCGCCAAATGCTGCGGAAAGCGCCGCGATCACGCGCTCCGCAAATATATCTTCGTCCACTACGCGTTGCACGGTCTTTAGTTCGTACACCGGCAAATTAGCATCCGCTCCACGAACCGTCTCCCGCAGCGTGTTCCCGATTAACAGGGGATCTTGTTGGGTGCGAACGTAAAAACTCATGCCGAAGAGTTTTCCGAATTGCGAATAAGGCTGATAGAAAAACGGCCGCTCGGCATCCCGGACGTGACCCTCTCTTACCGCTTTCACAACACCAACGACCTCTATATTTGGCTGGGCGCCATGTCCCCCGCCCAGCGCCAGGTGCATGCCAATCGGATTTCTGTTCGGAAAGAACTCTTTTGCCAAGGCCTCATTCACGACCGCCACTTTCGTGCTTGTCACGGTGTCTCCGGCGTTGAATTCGCGACCGGAAAGCAGCGGAATTCTCATGGTCGAGAAATAGTTCGGGCTCACCGCGTCATAATTCACGTGCTGGTCATCGGTATCTAGGTTTTGACGGCCCTCCACGGTAATGTTCCCGCCCATATCGGTCCCCGTCAGCACCGCAATCTGCGACGATCCTACACCGAGCACTCCGGGAAGCGCACCCAGCCTCTCCCTCAGCCGGTCGACCAGGGCCACCGTTCTCGACGCGTCATAGCCGCTCAATTGCGGCGAAATCGAAAACGTCATCAGGTTCTCCGTGCTCAATCCCAGGTTTTGCGTCCGCAGGTTCCACAGCGTCCGGGAAAACAGCGCCCCGCCTGTCAGCAACAGCAGTGTAAAGGCCATCTGCCCTGCAACGAGGTACTTGCGGAATCGCACGTGGGCCGGCCCCGCCGAGGTTGTTGATCCCTGGTCTTTCAGCATTTGCGAAACCCCGGTTCGCGTCGCGCGCCAAGCGGGGATCAGCCCGAACACCAGTGCCGAGACCGCCGTCGCTGCCGTCGCAAACGCCAATACGCTTCCATCGACCCGCGCCGTGATCCCCTGTACCATTGCTTCAGAAACGACGGCTTGGGTCAAAATGTTCATTATCCAGGCGCCCAGAATCAGTCCTAGAACCCCTCCACCCAGTGCGCAGAGGAAGCTTTCCACCAGCAATTGCCGCATCATCCGCCCCGGCGAGGCTCCCAGAGCTGAACGGATGGCAAACTCGCGCTGCCGTGCAGCGGCCTTTGCCAGCAGCAGATTTGCCACGTTGGTGCACGCAATCAGCAGCACCAGTGCCACCATGGCAAACAGCGCCATCAGAGCCGGCCCGGCATCGCGCTGTACCACGGTTCTTCCCTGTGCTCCAGGAAACAGCACAATCCTCTTGGCGAGAAACGTCTGACGCTCTTTGGCTCCCATATGGGGGTTGGGGATGGCCGCCAGCTGTTGTTCGAGCAGGCCCCGGTAGTCCACGTTGATTCCCGCCTGCGCTTGCTCCACGGAAACGCCCGGCTTCCGCCGCGCCAAAACTGCCAAAAACGAATCATTCCAGTCGTCCAGCCCATTCCGGATCGGCGTCATCTGCCCCTTCATGGTGATGGGCACTAAAATGTCCGGCGTCTGTCCCACCTGGATGCCGCTGAATCCTGCCTGCGCAACGCCGACGATGGTCATTTCCGTGTTGTTCACCAGAATCGTGTGATTCAAAACTCCCCTATCTCCGCCGAAATGCTGCCTCCAATAAGCATGGCTCAACACGAGTACCGGATGGGCCCCCTGGACATCGTCATCGGCAGCCGACAGCACCCGGCCGAGGGCCGGCCGCACACCAAGCACCTCGAAATAGTTCCCAGTTACCAGTTCGCCCGAACCACGGTCGGTCTGTCCATGACTCGCGATACTTGCCGGAAATTCATATCGCGCGAGCACCCCGTCAAAAACCGTGGTGTTTTTTGCCAGCCCCTTGTACAGCGGGTAGGCAAAAATCTCCGAATCATCGCCGTCACTCCACACATGTCCATGTTTGGGTCCGGGCGACTTCAGCACCACCAACTCTTGGGGATTCTCGACCGGCAAGCGGCGCAACAGAACTTGATTGAGCAGTGAAAAAATTGCCGTGTTCGCGCCGATGCCGAGTGCCAGCGTGAGGATGGCGATCGCTGTAAAGCCCGGATTCTTAGCCAGCATCCGTAGGCCATACCGCACGTCTTGATAAAGCTCTGGCATCCTCTAGATCCTCAAAATCCTTGATCCCAAACGGCCATCATTCGTAGCGCAGCGCCTCGATCGGATCGACGAGCGTGGCGCGCCGGGCCGGGACATACGCCGCCATGCCCGCAACACAAATCAGGAGCAAGCACGCTCCCGCGTACGACCATAGGTCCGTCGCCTTGACTTCAAAGAGCATAGTGCCCAGCAAGCGGCTACCCGCATAGGCGGCCGCGACACCTGCAACAATTCCCGCGCCAACGACGATGAACATGTGTTGCAAGACGGTGCCAAGAATGTCCCCCCGCTGCGCCCCCATGGCCATGCGAATTCCGATTTCGCGCGTGCGTCGGGCGACGGCAAAAGCCACTACCCCATAGAGTCCTACCGAAGCAAGCAGCGTCGCGAGCAAGCCAAATGCGCTCGAGAGCCAAGTAACTACCCTTTCTTGGGTCAGCGATTCTTCCGTTTGGATCTCCAAGGTGGTTGTTCCGTAGAGGGGTAGGTTGGCGTCCAGCTCTTTGACTTCGGTGCGCACGAGTTCTGTAAGCTTTCCGGGATCGCCCGCCGTGCGCGCGTGCAGCGTCATGTCAAAGAGGCGTGGTTGTTGCGCCATCGGAGTGAAAAAGTGGCGGCGGGGTGCTTCCTGAAGATGAACATACTTCGCATCCTTGACCACGCCGATGATTTCAATATCCGGCTGAGCTTTTGGATCGTCGTTCGTCCCGATTTTTCTTCCGATGGGATTGCTTGCCCCAAAGAAATAAAGGGCCATCGCCTCGTTGATGATGGCCACCATGGGATGCGCGGCGTCATCTTGGTCGGAGAAATCCCTGCCGGCGGCGAGAGGAATGCCCAGGCTCGCGAAATAGCTCGGCGAGATTACCGTTGCGTTGATGCTCATATCCTCGTCCGGTCGCGGCTGATAGCCCTCCACGCGGATGCCTTCCTGGTCCCAGCCTCCGGAAAGCGGAGAATCAGAAGCAAAGCTTGCAGCCCGCACTCCCGGCAAGCTGCCAACACGCATAAGCAAATCATGGTACAGGCCTTTGATGCTTTCCGGCGGATAGCCGTTCAGAGACGGATTGAGCTGCGCGAGGAACACATTTTCTTTTACAAAACCGGCGTTGATCCCGTGTAGGTTTTCGAGGCTGCGCAGGAACAGTCCGGCGGCGATCAGCAGCGGCAGAGAAAGGGCCACCTGCAGGAATACCAGAGCGCTTCGCAGACTGAAAAGTCGCCCGCCGGAAGCTACCGAGGGAGCTTCCTCCCTCAGAGCGCCCGAGACCGAGGAGTTCAGAAGCTGCAAGACTGGGGCGAGGCCGAACAGCAGACCCGTCATGAGCGAGGCCAGCAGCGTAAATCCAAGGACGCGCAAGTCCATCGGCGCATCCAGGTTTGCCGAATAACCGGCGGGCAAAAACCCAACAAGCGCACTTTTGGCCCAAGTTGCAAGCAGGATTCCGGCAAAACCCCCCATGGCGGACAGCATAAAACTCTCAGTAAGCCACTGCCGTATCAGCCTTCCTTTTCCCGCTCCAATCGCCAAGCGCACGGCGATCTCTTGTTTGCGCCTTTCCGTGCGCGCCAGCAGCAAGTTGGCAAGATTCGCGCACGCCACGAGCAGCACGATGCCGGTAACAATAAGAAGCAAAAGCAGCGGCCGTTCCATCTCTCTCTGCAGATGGGCAAACCCTTGTTCACCGGCGACCAGTTCAATTCTTCCGCCCAGCGCGCGCTTCCTATCATGCTCGGTCAGGTTAGGTGAATTCTGTCTGAGCTGCTCGGCGAGCGTCTGACGATAAAGCACATCGACCGCCGCTTGCGCTTCCGGTCGAGAGACCCTTGGCCTCCGGCGCGCCAAGATGGTCATCCATCGATGGCGCGGGTTCTCGAGCCGGTTGGCGGGAACCGGTCTGAAAACGGTCGCCATCATCATGGGAACGCGAACACCCGGATTACGCGCCAATTCCGTGCCGTAAAAACCCGGTGGCGTGACCCCTATGATGGTCATCGGTCTGGCATTGAGAATGATCTGCTTTCCAACGATCGACGGATCGCTGGCGAACCGCCGCTGCCAGTAGCCGTGGCTCAGTACGGCGACGGGATGCCCGCCGGGTACGCGATCGTCGGCATCGGTAAAGAGTCTCCCCAGCCAGGGCTGCACGCCCAGAGTCGAGAAGTAATTTCCCGATACCAGTTCACCGTAGAGCTGCTCGCTCTCGCCGCCATAGCCGACATTCAGTTCGACCGCGCTTCGCGCCAGCACTCCGGAAAAAGAACCGTTCTGGTCGCGAATGGCCTGGTACATCGGGTAGGAGAAATCTTCATTCAGTTGTCCTGATTGCGGGTCGGAGTATTTCAGGACCACCAGCTCTTCCGGTTTCCCGACCGGCAGACTCTTCAGCAGCACCGCATTCACCATCGAGAAGATCGCCGTGTTGGCGCCAATTCCAAGCGCGAGCGTCAAAATCACGACGGCCGTGAAGCCCGGACTTCTCGCCAACATCCGCAGGCCGTAACGCACATCCTCGAAGAGCGTGTGCACCTTCACTCCTCCTGCGAGCGCCCGTTGAGGTTGCTCCGGTGGACGCAGAGATCGGGAACCACTGATTCCGAAGCCCCGGCTAAGTTCAACACACCCTATTACTTCAAGCGGATCCGGTCAAAGTTGTCCCAGGCGGACATATCGGAGAGAATCACTTTGTCTCCGACCTTTAGTCCCTGCACCACGATTTCGATGGTGTTCACCGAACTCCGCCCTAACTTAACATTGACGCGCACGGCTTCCGATCCGTCATCAATAATCTTGAAAATTCCGATCGTGCTGTCCTGCTGCCCATGTACCGGCCGACCCACAAAAAGCACGTCCTTCAGATTCTCGAGAGTGACCGTGCCGTCCACGCTCAAATCCGGCCGCGCACCCAAGGGAAGGGGGTCGTCGATAGTCACGTCCACCGTAACCGTGCCGTTAACCACCGATGGATCGATTCGCGAAACGTGCCCGTTTACCACCCCGTTCCGCGTATCGATCGAAGCTATTTGTCCCGGCAGCACGTCTTTGGCTTGCGTCTCCGCAATCTTGATTTCCGCTTTGAGTTTCTTTGGATCAGCCACCCGCGCCAGGTTTGTGCCGGGAGTCACGTGCTGGCCGACGTCCACTGGCACAAGCTGCAATACGCCATTGATGCCCGCGCGAACATGTAGCGCATCCACTTGGCTCCTCTTCAGTTGATAGAGGGCCTTCTGTTCATCGATTTTCGCCTGCTGCGCGGCGAGTCGGGCTTTCGCAGAATCGGCAGCCACTGCAGTCCTTTCAGTCTCCAGCTTTAGGCGAATGGCCAGCTGTTCTTCCTTCACTCTGGAAAGATTCCTGACGTGATCAGACCCGATGCCCTCCTTGAATAGCTTTTCGTCTACGTCATGTTGCAGGTTGGCCTGCTCGAAATCACTGCGTACAGCGGCTTCGTTCGCCTTCTGGTTCATCAGATCGCTGTCAACCTGCACCTTGAGATTTGCGTACTCTGCTTCCGCGCCCTTGAGCTGGAATTCCGCGTCAAGCGCTTCTCGCTGCAACGTTGGGTCACTCAGTTCCATAATGATGGAATCTGGCTTAACGATAGCCCCGGGACGCAATACCCAGCGCTCCACTCGCGAGTCCGTCTGCGCGGGGATCCAGCGAATGTCTTCAGGAACCAGGGTCCCCAACCCATGCACGTCCCGCACCATGGGACCGCGCTTCACTTCATCCGGCCAGACCGTGGCCCGGTCCACACTGGGCGCCGCCGGCCGGAGCTTCGAGAGCCCATAGGTTACCCCTCCGACGAGGACCAGTGCGACGGTGCCGTAAACGATCCTTTTGATTTTCTTGGCGCGAGCGTTCGATGGTCGTTGGATGTCCATATATGTTGTCACCTACTAGACTGCCTGGTTTTTTCTCACCACCGTGCAATGACAGAATCAGTCCGGCCTGGCATTACTCTTCCTAGCGGGACGACGGCAGATTCACCCAAGCTGAGTTTTGACGAGATGATTCGAGGACTCCGGCGATGAAACGAACACCCGCTACGCCGTCCCCCACATTCGGTACCAGGAGCGATGCGGGCAATGGAGCGCGCCCGGCGTTCCGCGCAGCGATCTGCTCAGCCAAGTCAGCATACAGCTGCGCGAACGCCTCTAGGTATCCCTCCGGATGCCCGGACGGGATGCGGCTCGCGTGCTTCGCCGACGCCGTGGCCGCGGCTCCGGCGCGACTGATGGTAACCGGCGGCTGGCCATACGGCGCAAAACGCAGATAGTTGGGATTTTCCTGCCCCCACTCGAGTCCCGCCTTTTCTCCATAAACCCGCAGCCGAAGGTTGTTCTCGTTTCCTGTAGCCACCTGGCTCGCCCACAACATTCCTCGCGCACCGCCCTCAAATCGCAAGAGCACTTGCACGTTGTCATCAAGGCGCCGCCCCGGCACGAATATGGAAACTTCCGCCGCCACCTGATCGCAGCGAAGTCCAGTCACAAAACACGCGATGTTGTATGCGTGCGTTCCAATATCCCCAAGGGAACCGGCAGGTCCGCTCTGCGCCGGATCGGTGCGCCAAACCGCCTGTTTGTGCCCAGTGGCCTCAACCGGCGTGGTCAGCCAGTCCTGCGCGTACTCCACTTGCACGACGCGAATGCGCCCCAGCTCTCCGGCCAGGACCATCTCTCGCGCTTGCCTCACCAACGGGTAGCCAGTGTAATTATGAGTCAAGCCAAAAATCAGCCCGCTGCGCCGAACGATCTCGGCCAGCGCCAGCGCATCCTCCACCGTGGTGGTCAAAGGCTTGTCGCAGATCACATGAATGCCGGCCTCCAAAAACGCTTTCGCCGGCTGGAAATGAACATGATTGGGTGTGACGATCGAGACGGCATCAATGCGGTCAGGCCGCTGCGCTTCGGCCGTGGCCATTTCGGCGAAACTTCCGTATGCACGTTCCGGGGCGACATGCAGATCAAATGCAGCGGCACGGCTACGCGCAGGATCGGAAGACAAAGCCGCCGCAACCAGCTCAAAGCGATCATCGAGCCGAGCCGCCATGCGGTGCACCGCTCCAATGAAAGCGCCCGGTCCGCCTCCGACCATGCCTAGCCGGAGCCGCCGCTCTGTTGCATCATTCGCTCGTGGATTTCCGGTCATCGTTGTCGTCCCGCTTCCATCCCGTATCGCGTCCCGGGATGATTTCTAAAATTCGCGACTCGCAGTCAATTGTAGGAGCGGAGCCCGCCCCGCCCGTCCGCGTCAACAGCCATGCAGCGTGTTTGCTGGAGACTACCCTAGTCCCAACATGCGCCGATTGGCGCGTTGATCCGCGCCCGAACCGGCGAAGTCATCAAAAGTGGTGCTCGCAGACTGGATGATATGCCGCTGAATAAACGGCGCCCCTTCCGCAGCACCCTGCTCGCTGCTCTTGATGCAGCACTCCCATTCCAGCACCGCCCATCCCGGAAAGTCATACTGTGTCA
>WNGC01001042.1_pt1 | contig 17134 bp, 6 predicted proteins | sample 5400051 | NCBI WGS metagenome assembly WNGC01 (sample SAMN13153368, study PRJNA577476) | soil metagenome | isolation source: 20 cm soil or saprolite under grassland replicate 2 | place: USA:California | collected 2016-06-15
ACGGCTCTTTCCGGCTCGACATGTCCTACTTCGACTACGCGACCGGGCTGCGGATGACGAACAACGCGTTCGCGGAATTGTTCGGGGGACCGGCCCGCAATCCCCAGGACCCGCTAACTCAGCGCCATACTGACATCGCGGCATCGATCCAGGCGGTGCTGGATGAAGCGATGCTGCGGATTGGTCACGATCTCGCCGCGCGCACCGGCCAACGCAGGTTGTGCATGGCCGGAGGCGTAGCACTCAACTGTGTCAGCAATGGAAAGCTGCTTCGCTCGGGAGCCTTCTCGGACATCTGGATTCAGCCGGCGGCGGGAGACGCCGGAGGCGCGGTAGGCGCCGCCCTTGGTGCTTATCATTTAGCGCGGCCAGATGCGCCGCGTCCGACGATCAGTCACTCGTCGAGCACGGAACTGGACGGAATGAGCGGATCGTTTCTCGGTCCCGAGTACTCGCAAAGCGAAATTGAAATGAGGCTCAACGCCATCGGCGCACGATTTCTGGTGATGTCCGCCGACGAGATGATCTTGGCAGCAATCGACTCGCTAGAGCGAAAGGATGTAATAGGCTGGTTTCAGGGCAGGATGGAGTCCGCGCCTTGGGGGCTCGCTCGATTCTCGCCGATGCGCGCGACCCGGAGATGCAATCCAAGCTCAATCTCAAGGTGAAATTTCGGGAGTCCTTCCGCCCGTTCGCGCCGGCGATATTGCGCGAGTCGCTGGGCGACTGGTTCGAGCTGGAAATAGACAGTCCGTACATGCTTTTCGTCGCGGACGTCGCGCGCGCTCACCGAATTCATTCACCGGAAGAGAGCGGCGACCTGACGTGGGGCGACCGTCTCAGGATTCTTCGGTCGGACATTCCCGCGGCGACGCATGTCGATGGTTCCGCGAGAATTCAAACCGTTCACGCACAGACCAACCCCCGCTTCCACCAATTGATTTCCGCGTTTGTGGAGCGAACCGGTTGTCCAGTGCTCGTCAATACCAGCTTCAATGTTCGCGGCGAGCCGATAGTATGCACGCCCGAGGATGCATTCCGATGCTTCATGGGCACGCGCATCGATACGCTGGCAATTGGAAACTGCTTTCTCCGCAAGGACGAACAGGATGAGACGCTCGCCCGGCACTACCATCAGGGCATCGATCCAGACTGATTAGCGCTCACTGCCAGCGCGGCGGTCGTTAATTTGGTGTGCATGAGCGTCATTCGCACTGCCGCGGAGCTATTCGGCTTCATGAGGGAAAGAAAGCGTCTTTGGCTCATTCCGCTGGCGACAATCCTTCTGCTACTTGGCGGCTTGCTCGTGCTCGCCGAAGGTTCCGCGCTCGCGCCGTTCATCTACTCTATTTTCTGACGCCGTCTATTTTCCGATGCCATCAACGAGATCTGACAGGAAAAAAGAGGGGCGCGCCGATTAGGCGCGCCCCTCTTTTTTCCATACCTTCTTACCCGACCTCAATACGAAGTCGGATTCGGAAGGGGTTCAAAAGCTACATATCCGGGAAGGTTCCGCCGAAGGTGTATAGCGGCTTTCCAAGGACCTGAAGCTCCTTCGCGGGCACCGGCATTTGCCGCGGGGTGAGTGGTTCCAACCCGTCGATGCGACGCCGATTGAAGAATACCGCATCGCCCAGCCCCATCAGCTCGATATCCTGCTCGTACTGCAGCTTCGTGAGCAGGCCTGCCACCAAATCCGCCGGTGTCGCTGGCGGCAGTCCACCACGTCCAACGTGAGTGTTATTGATCAAGGTCGCGGCAGTTAGGAGATTGCCGCCACTCCGAATCAAGCCTTCCGCCCAAAGTAGATCGTTCTCAGTGGCTGTTATCACCGGGTCGATGCCAAATCCGCCGCCCGTTCCGGCCGGATCACTGAAAGACGCGTAGTCATACCGAATGTGCGTGATGTTGCTTTGGTGGTACATCCCTCGCGCGGGTCGGAAAATATTCTTGCTGCTCCACGCGAAGTCGGTGCCTGCGTTGGCGGTCTTCGGGGTCGTGAACCAGGTGGCCACGTCGGCCGCCGTCCCATACGATCCGTCACCCAGACGCTTGTCGGGCGAGTTCGGCTGCGGGTTGCCGTTGGGGTTTGGCCACGGATCGGCCTGCGTCACAGGATCCAGCATGTGAGCGACGCGGGTGTGAACTCGTTCCGTGGTGAGATCCTCGCTCCAGCCCTTCAAGTCGTCCCAGAATAGATTCCCGCCGTCGCCGGTGAACTGGAAATCGAATGCGCCACCAGTGCTGATACCACCGGAAGCAAGCGTAGCTACCCTGGCCCAATTGGTCGCGGCGTTCTCGGCGCCGTTCCGTGCGTAGTAGGCCAAAATGCGGGCAGCGTATGTGCGCGCGAGCCTCGCAATCTGAGTGTTGTCGTAGGACGTCCCGTTTGTCCAGCTCGCCGGAGTGCTGAATGCATTGGCGTCGGCGAGCGCGGCAGCTGCCTCGAGCTTCGCCACAGCTGTGTCACGCACCACCTGCCGATGCGAAAACTTCAGATTCGCCAAATCACTGTTCTCGTCCACAACGAAAGCCGAGTCGTAGTTGAGCGCAAGCTCACCCATGGTCATGCCCTGCATGAGCTCGCCTACGGTCTCGACCATCTTGGTGTTTGCAGCGTCGGTTATGATGACATTGTTCTTCCGAATCGCAGTCAACACATCGGTGGCAGACGACAGTGCGGAATAATAGCCGTACCAGTAGTGCTCGACCGCCGTCCGCTCCGCGTCCGCTGGATCATTTCTCCAGTAAGTGCGCGGCGCGCATCCAATGCAATTCGGTCCGTCGCTGGCTCTTACGCTCGACGAATAGAGCCGCATGTAGTAATTGTTCCACGACGCGGTATAGCTATCGGCCATCGTCGTGAGCGGACCGGCTCCGTCCATACCCTGGTGGGTATTAAACCAGGTGCGGAAGGTGCCACCGGCAATGGCCTGTACACCCTGTGGGTCTGATAAAGCGCGCCTCGCATCTGGCTCGTTTGGGTTTTGAACATCGAGTTTTCCGCAGGCGGAAACCGTCACGAGGGCTGCAGCCGCCCAGACCTCGGGGCGGCGCAGAAGTTTGCTCAGCAAAATGATAGTCCTCTTCATGTGTGGGTCTCCCGGTTAGAAAGCGAGCTCGACGAGGCCCGTGAACGTGCGGAAATTCGGGTACGAGAACGTATCGAACCGGAATGAATAAGGATCGCCTGCTAGACCCGACACCTCGGGGTCATACCCCGAGTACTTGGTCTTTGTCCACAAATTGCGACCGACTAAGCCTACCTTGACCCCGTTTGCGCCAAACCTCTGGAGTCTCGAGACGGCGCCTGCAGGGAAGGTATAGTTGACGGCCAGCTCCTTCAGTCGGACATAGGTGCCGTTCTCGACGAAGAAGTCGATTGCGTTGATACCGTTGTAGAAGAAGTTGTAGTATGACTGCGGCTTCCTCTCAATGGCGGGCTTCGAGCGCTGATCGTAAATGCGATCGCGGTTCTCGAAGAACGGCCACTGGCGCGTGCCGTTGTAAATGTTGCCGCCCTTTACCCAGTTGACGAGTGCGCTGACGTTGAAGCCGTGGGTGCTGAGCTGTGGCGCGAAACCCATGTTGAAGTCTGGATTTACGTCCCCGATCTGTACTTTTGATTCACCCTTCGAGTTGACGTAGAAGATCGGTGTCTCCTGGACCGTGCGCCACGTCTCACGCCGCACTACATAACCTTCTTCATTGACGACGACGGAGTCCGGGCTCCACCTCTGACCCGCTCCCGAGAGAGCCTTCTTGGTTGGATCCTCGTAGAGCTGCGCGAGCGTGCGAACTGTGCGATTGCCGTACATGACGCCGAACGTCTGGCCCGGGCCGATGCGGAAGACCTGCGTTTCCGTTCCGCCGGGACCCGTGAGGAACGTCGGCATGTTCAGCTCGGTGATGTGCTGACGCGTCCGGTCGGCGGTGATATTGAGGCGAAGCGTAAAATTCGGACGGGAAGCCAGCAGTCCGCCGAGCGCGGCCTCCTGGGTCCGCCCCTTCAGAGTGCCCGCGTTCCGCCACTGATTCTGGTATCCGGCCGCCGCCGAAAGCGGTACGAGCAGGATCTGATCACGTGTTGTCTTGTCGGAATTGGTATACTCGAAACGATAGCGGCCGAGGAAATCGAGGTTCAACCCGTACTCGGTTTCCGTCGAGTGGGCGGGCTGCAACAGCCGGTTCCCAAGCGTTTGCTTCGATGGGGACCCACCAACGATTGCGAACGTTTCGTATTGTGCGTTGAAGACGGGACGAAGGCCAGCGGTCCCCTTCGAGGCGCGAATACGAAACTCGTCAACGCCGGGCAGGTGGAGATTCTCAGAGACTCGCCAGGCGCCCGAATAGCGATAGTAATTCTTGCTGCGCGCCGCCGCGCCGAACAGAGAGGATTCGTCACGCCGAATGAGGCCGTCGAGAATGTAAGCGCCCTTAAAGTCCATGGTCGAAACCAGGAACGTTCCTCTTGTGCGGATAGGCTGGGTGCTGGAGCTCGGAGTCAGGCTGCTGTTATCTACAGCCGTGAATTCCGGTGTCTTGGTAACGGTGAGTTTTTGCGCGTTGAGCTGAAAACTCGTCAGGAATTGATCTTCGTATGAGTAACTCGCGCGGGTGGTGTTGGTGAGCGAGCCTAAAGTCCGGATGCTGGTGAGATTCGCGCCGGCGTTATAGCTGCGTCCCCTGTTGTCATGTTGAAACAGGTTGCCGTCGGTCGGAATTCCGGTTGGATCGAGAAAGCCGAACGGCGTGAGCGACTTGTACGAGTTCGACTCCTCGTCGTAGTTGAAGCTGCCGTCGCTAGTCAGCCAGTCGAAGACCCTGTAGCGCACTCTTCCGTTGCCGGTGAAGCGAGTGCGGTCGGTTGTGTTCTTTATGTTGGCAAGCGCATAAAGCGGGTTCGACGCGTTTGAGATTCGGTCGGGGATCGCCGCTCGGTAGGGCGTCCCATCCGGATTCGGAAGAAACAGGTTGACGTCGGGCTCGACGAACGTAAGCGCGAAGAACGGCGATCCCGGGCCCTGCGTGGTCTGATCGTTGTTGGATTTCGCGTAAAATGCGCCGTACGACGCATCGAGCCTGTCGTTGAAGACCTGATCCATGTTCACGCGGAAGTTCTGGCGATTGTAGCCCTTGATACCGAAAAGAATTCCGTTGGTCCGCGTGTTCTGGAAAGATGCATTGTAGTTGGTCGTCCCCTTCCGCTGCCCAACAGAGACGTAGTTGGTGAGGAACGTTCCGGGGTGGAGCGCCTCTTTCTGCGGGTTGTACACGACCTTGTATGGGTTGTCGGCAATGCCGTCGGGCTCGGCGATACGGTCTCCCCCCGGAGTGCGAAGGTAGTCGCCGGTAGCCGGATCAATCTGCCACGCGTGGGCCTCTGCCCTCGGTATCAGCTTGGGCACCTCAGAGCGGCCATACTCGTTGCGAACCGTCGTCACCAGCTCGCCCTCGGGGTTGTTTGCTCCGCGCTTCGTAAAGATCTGGATAACGCCGTTGGCCGCGTTCGATCCGTACAGAGACGACGCCGCGGCGCCCTTGACGACCTCAACTCTTTCGATGTCTTCGGAATTGATGTCGGCAAGCGTGAAGTTGCTCACAGTACCATCGATGATCACGAGCGGATCCTGCGTACCAGTAAGGCTCGTCGCGGCACGTAACCGGACCGCGGGCGGCGCACCAGGCTCTCCAGAGGCGTCGAGGACGGAAACGCCGGGGACTTTTCCAGCCAGTCCGCCGAGCGGAGTCACCGATGGAGTCTCCTTTAGCTGGTCGGCCGAGACAACTCCGACTGCAAACGGAATCTTTTTCGTTTCCGTAGCGCTGCCGGTACCAGTCACCACGACCTCGTTCAGCTGAACGACGTCACGCGTCAGGGAAAAGCTCGCGTCCTGAGTGCCCGCCGTCAGCGTCACCGGACGACGAACCGGAGTGTATCCGATATAGCGGGCGGTGAGTGTTACCGTTTGGCCTTTCACACGATCGGAAGGCACGACGATTCTGTAGCTGCCGTCAGCGGCGGTATTCGCTCCGAGATTGTAATCGGCGAAAAACACCGATGCGCCGCCGACCGGCCGGCCTTCTTCGGCTGTAACCTTTCCGGTGATGACTGCCGTCGTCTGTGACGTCGCGGTTGTCGCGACGCCGCCGAGAGCCCCTATCGCTCCCGCGAAAATCAAAAATCTTACGGAACTCGCTCTGATCATGTCGTGTCCCCCTCGAGGATGTCGTGCCGCACGCGTGTCGCGCGACACGCGTGCAGGAAAAAAAATATGGAGCGGTGATTACTTGATGCATCGAAAAGCACTGATCGTGTGCTATCGACGCGATCGACCACGAGCAAAGCCTCGACAGGACGGGTAGGCCGGGCGGGGGGTTGGACTCGCAGTTGTGACACGAAAAGTGAGAATGTGCACGGGTTTGCGCAATACCCAGCTGTGAGCCGGCTGAGCCGGACGGACCCGAGTTGACCTGTCGCAGAGGTCGGAGTTGACCTTTTATGGTTTGGTGATAGACTCAAATCATCCCCAACATGCAGGCGTTTATGCGGCAGAGAGTCACCCGACGCCGCACCGGTTTTTTGGCGGTTTCTGTCAACGAGGTCCCGGCGCTAGCGCTCCTGGTCATCTTGGCGCAACCGCTGCGCGCACAGGGCAGCGGCTCGATCGGCGGTACTACAATTGATGCCCAGAGCGGACTGCCAATAATCGGCGCTTCGGTCACGATTCCCACGCTGTCGCGGTCCGTCGTCTCCGACGAAGGCGGGCGCTTCCTGCATGCTACTCTCGAGGCGGGGTCGTACGTGCTGCAGGTCCACGCAGTCGGCTACATACCTTCGGCCAAATCGTTCGATCTCTCAGCAGGCCAAGCGGTTACACATGTCTTTGAGCTTACCACCGTTCCCTCGGTTCTTCCCGAGGTGGTAGTGAGCGCGAAAACCGGAAGCGTGGGAAGGAGGTTCGAGGATTTTGATCGTCGGCGCGCCTCGAAGCGGGGCCAGTTTCTGACCCGGACCGAGATTGAAGCGCGGAACGCGGTAAATCTTTTCGACCTCCTTCAGACAATGCGCGGCATCCGGACCGACTGTGTCGGCGGCTTCACCTGCGAGATAGCAACCGCCCGCTCGGGGCACGGATGCTCTCCGGCGTTTTTCGTCGATGGACGGCTGTCGACCACGTTTGGGCCGAGCACTCCAGTGGGGGATATCCAGGGAATCGAAGTCTATCTGGGACCTTCGGAAACGCCCGCCGAGTATCTTGGCCCAAGCTCCGGATGCGGAGTCATTGGGATCTGGACAAAGTCCTCGCCACACTGAGCGGCGAGCTCGCCGTCAGCGCGGCGCGAGTATGCGGACCCTTTGATCGCTGCGCCGGATACTCGTAGTCGTCTCTCTTCCTCCGGGCCAGCGAACCCAGACCGCGTCGGGGACGCCATCCAGGCCCATCACCTGCACGGGGGAATTCATCGACCAGTAGCCTGAACCTGCTTGTAGTTCGCGCGCGGGGCCGTAGCGATTTTCGGGATAATGAACCCGGATCAACGCCCCGATCGCCGCTGGGTTCGGCGGAGACCCAATCAACTGGACGAGCAATCCCTTCATGGCGCCGCGATTTTCGTAAAGCTTCGTCTCCCCGCCATTCTGTGAGATTGCGAGGTCTACCCTTCCGTCGCGATTGAAGTCAGCGATCGCCGCTCCGCGCTGGTCTCCGAACACCGCGATTCCCGACTCACGGTCGGATAAGGGGAGAAAATCTCCCTTTCCATTTCCGAGCATCAACAGACCGAGACCCGCGTCGTAACGCGGCGTACCTAACTCAGTCGGAAAAAAATTCTGCGAGAGGAAAATATCTTCCTTCCCGTCGCCGTTGAAATCCGCCACGCCGGCGTAGAAGGCGGGCGCAATCTGCGCCATCGCCGGCAGCCGTAATGCGGTGAAATGGCCTCCTTCGTTCATGAACACGACGTGATCGAGATCATTTATCTCCAGGTGCGCCGCGCGGTCCAGCGGCGGACCCAGCACTTTGCTCAGAGTTGCGGCGGAGTATTCCGCGAAAGTGGGCACGCGCTGGCGAACGTAGGGCAGCGCGGTCCCAAGGCGAGAGAGTGCCTCGAGCGGCGCAACGCCGCCGATCCTGTCGTCTCGTTGGGCCAGGAGCACGTCGAGCGAAGCATCGTTGTCGAAGTTTCCATAGTACGCCAGCAACGGACTCTCGGCGCTGGCGTGGTACTTCGTGTTGCGTCCCCAGCTCGTCGCGACGATGTCGAGGCGACCGTCTCCGTTCAAATCACCGGTGGCGATGCCGTTCCAGCGGCTGGACAACTGACGGAACCCGTAAGAAGCCGGAGCTTCGACGAAGCGGCCTTGCCGGTTGAGAAAAACGCGGAGATAACCCCACTCGGGAGCGAGAAGGAGATCGGGGTGGCCATCGCCGTCTATATCGGAGAAGAGCGCGGCTGAAATCATTCCCACATCGTCGAGTACGTGCTGGTTGGCTGTGTCGCGCACGTAAACACCGCGATCGAAGCGATACAGGTGGGAGGAAACAGGTACCGGGTACGCACCGGGCAGGACCCTGCCGCCGACAAAGAGATCCAGATCCCCATCGCCGTCGTAGTCGGCGGCTGCTAGCGGGCCGACGCTCGCGGTGTCGCCCGGTATGACGGTCCGCTGATGGCCCAATGAATTCGTCGCGCGAGAGAAAGACGCCCCGACCACTGACGGCAAAGCGAGCGCGTCCTGAGGGGACGCGGCCTCATAGCTCGATTGTCCAATGACCACCTCGTTACCCCCACGACCGTCCGGCACGACGAGGATCGTGGTTTGATCGCCCTCGGCCGTAGCTCCGGCGGCATCGTGGCGTTTGAAATGACCACCGCTATTCTCGAACAACGTCGCGCCGCCACCCTTTCCCGACGCGATGATGAGATCGTCGGTTCCGTCGCCGTTCACATCGTACCAGGTCAGTCCGGGACCGAGCTGACTCAGCTTGTTCGTCAGCAGCGGCTGACGCACGAAATCGTCGAACGGCGTTTCGACATGCGTGTGATGCAGGAGCGCGGAGACGTCTGAAAAAAGCGGCTGCACGATCTCCTTCGTCGATCCACCCCCCGAGGTCATGCGCGGTGGCTGGCGAATCTCGTACTCGCGGTTGGTCCGCATTCCTGTCAGCGTTGTCTCCTGTCCGTAACGCCACAGAATTTTTATAGTGAGCGTGTCGGCATCCCCGGCAGCGAAAGTGTACAGCGGATCTGAGCTCGAGAGATAAAGTCCGCCGACGGTGACCTCCTTCTGCTGCATCGGAAGCTTGCCTGCCATTACCTGAATCTTCGACCCGACCGCTTCTGTATTTGGCGCCGAGCCCAGAAGTCGCACCGCCACTCTCGGGGCGCTCGCTTCGTTTCGAAACACACCCGGCGAGCCATCGAGCCGGTTTGTGACGATGTCGAGATCGCCATCGCCGTCCAAATCCGCCGCGGCCATTCCGTGGGTGATCGCCGGCTTCGACGCGAACCCCCATTTCTCTCCGACTTCGCTGAAGGTGAGGTCGCGGTTGTTGTGGAATGCGACGTTACGAAGCGGCAGCTTCGGGAAGAGCTTGAACTCGTCGTGCCATTTGGGACCGGTGACCGAAGTCTTGATCCGCTCCCACGTGTCGGAGTCCATTATGTCCCAGAGATGCCCGGTGCCGATCAACAAGTCCTCGTAGCCATCGAGATCGACATCGAGAAACAGCGACGACCAGGACCATTCCGATGCGTCGACACCCGCCTGTGCGGCGATCTCGGAGTAAGTCCCGTCGCCGCGATTGAGGAACAGCGTGTTGCGCTGCATCTGCGGACGGTCGTCGATGACGCCGATTCGTTTTGGAAGCGGAGTATGAGTCGGAGATTGTGTTTTCCGCCGCTTGCTGTCGCGGCTCAGCATATCTGCGACGAAGAAATCCGGCTTCCCATCGCGATCGATGTCCGAGAAGTCCATCGCCATCGACGAATTACTGCTCGAGCGCAGGGCGAGACGTGGTGCGGGACGAAAGGAGCCCTTTCCGTCGTTGATCCAAAACTGATCCGGATCCTCGAAGTCGTTGCAGACGTAGAGATCGGGATATCCGTCGCCATTGGCGTCGAAGAAGCGGGCGCTGAGCCCGAAACGATCGGGCTCTTCCGCCAACGGCTTCCCATCCTCGTCCAGAAATCTCCCCGCGGTGAAAGGAACGTGCGTGAATCTGCCTCCACCGTCGTTGATGTAGAACCAATCGGGCTCAGCGCGCTGCGTCCGCACGACCGCGCCGAGCTCGGGCCGAACCTCAACGCGGTAGTGCTCGCGGAAGCGCGGGGCGATTTCGAAGTGATCGTTCGTTCTGCGCACGACCTGATCGAAGCCCCGCTCCTCGGGTGGGAAAATGTCCATGGCGTCTTTCGCCTTGTAGTTGGCGATGTAGAGATCGAGATCTCCGTCGCCATCCACGTCGGCGAGCGTCGCCGTCGTGCTCCCACGGCGCGAGGCGAGTCCCGCCACGTTGGTGACCTCGACGAATTTTCCGTGACCGTTGTTCAGGAACAGCCCATTGGGGCCGCCGAGCGCGGTGAGGAGCAGATCGAGATCGCCATCACCGTCGATGTCAACGAGCGTAGCGCCGAAAGACTTTCTGCCCTGTAGCTCGAGCCCGCTTTCGCGTGTGATGTCCTTGAATTTCCATCCACCCAGGTTCTTATAGAGGCCGCTCGGCCCGCCGGCGCTGGCGAGGAAAATGTCAACCAGGCCATCGCCATCGACGTCGCCGAGCGCAACCCCAGAGCCGAGGGCGAGCTCACGGTTCTGGAGCACCGAGTCCTGCGGCACATCGTCCTTGAAGGAAATGCCGATTCGCGCTGCTGACAGCTCGGTGAAGCCGACGGACTTCCCTTGCGGAACGGCCAGCTGACGCCAGCGATAAGTACTCTCATCGTGCCAGGCAGAAAGCGGCGTCGATTCGCGGGCGCAACTTGCGAGCAGGCAAATGACGACGCCAGCCGACGCCATTACAGCCGGAATCGAAAGTCGATGCGAATTAGAGATGCGAACGCGCTGTGCGGGGATAGGAGCCAGGAATGTGCTCGGGGTGCGCTAGTCTATGAGCCAGCAAAAATGACCGCAAGAAGAAACCGGGATTGGGCTCATGGCCCAATCCCGGTTTCATTTACTCCCGAGTAATCATCTCTCGAGAGCGAGCTCGCGCCGCTCACCGAGAATGCCGTCCCTAGATCTCTTCCGGAACGGCAACCGTCTCGGGAAGCACGAGGTCCGTGTCCGTGTCGCTCGCCAGGATCTCGGCGATCGTCGGCTCCGGCGGAAGCTCCGGTGCGGGTGGCACTGGCGCTCCCTCGATTTCCACTTCCTGGTAGCGGTACATGCCTGTACCGGCCGGGATGAGGTGACCGATGATGATGTTCTCCTTGAGTCCGAGCAGCTCGTCCCGCGCGCCACGAATCGCAGCGTCGGTAAGAACGCGTGTCGTCTCCTGGAAGCTCGCCGCCGAGATGAACGACTGCGTCGTGAGACTGGCCTTGGTGATTCCGAGCAGGAGAGGCTCCGATCCCGCCGGTATCTCCTTTTTCTTCTTGGCCCTGTCGTTCGCTTCCCGGAAGGTCTGCTTGTCGACGTGCTCGCCCTCGAGGAACTCTGTCTCTCCGCTCTCGAGCACGCGCACCTTCTGAAGCATCTGCCGGACGATCACGCCAATGTGCTTGTCGTTGATCTTCACGCCCTGCAGGCGGTAAACCTCCTGCACCTCGTTGAGCAGATATTCCTGAACCGCGCGCGGTCCCTTGATGCGAAGAATGTCGTGCGGATTCACCGGGCCTTCGGAGAGACGGTCTCCCGCCCTCACCCAGTCACCGGCGTGCACGCGAAGGTGCTTGCCGGCCGGAATCTCGTACAGCTGACCCGGATCCTCGGTATCCGCCGGCGTATCCTTCGGCACAACTCTGATCTCGCGCTTGCCGCGCTTGATGTCGCCGAACCGAACCTCGCCGTCGATCTCGGAGATCGTGGCTGGATCCTTTGGACGACGCGCCTCGAACAGCTCCGCGACACGCGGCAGACCGCCCGTGATGTCGCGGGTCTTGTAGGCCTCGCGTGAAATCTTGGCGATCGTCGTACCGGCACTGATCTTCTTGCCGTCCTCGACCGTGAGCTGGGCGCCCACCGGAATCACGAAATCTCTCAGGCGACGTTCCTTGCCGCCCTTGATCTCCACGATCTCGATGTGCGGGTGCAGCTTCTTCTCCTTGTCCTCGATCACGACCGTCTGGCGGAGACCGGTGAGCTCGTCGAGCTCCTCGGAAACCGACTCGCCCGGAATCAGGTCGACGAAGCGCAGAGTTCCCTCTACGTCCGCGATGATCGGGTTCGTGTACGGATCCCAGGTGAAGATGATCTGATCCTTCTTCACTTCGTCGCCATCCTTGACCATCAGGGTAGCGCCGAGGGGAACCTGGAGACGCGCGCCGACTGAGGCGTTGCGCTCGCCGGAGCTCTTGATCGTCAGCTCACCCTCGTACGAAGTAACGATCTGCTGTTTCTCCGCATTGGTGACGACGACGAGCCTGTCTCCGTACTCGATCGTTCCGGCGACCTTCGACTTGCGCGCCGTCTGCTCGGCGATACGCGCCGCGGTTCCACCGATGTGGAAGGTACGGAGCGTCAGCTGAGTGCCGGGCTCGCCGATCGACTGCGCGGCGATGATTCCAACCGCTTCACCCTTGTCGACCATTCCCATTGTCGCGAGGTTGCGGCCGTAACACATCTGGCAGAGACCACGCTTCGCCTCGCAAGTGAGAACGCTGCGGATCTTTACCGTCTCGAGACCTGACTCTTCGATACCGCGAGCCATGTCTTCGTCGATGAGCTGACCAGCCTCGACCAGCAGGGATCTCTGGCCGGACTCGTCTATCTCATGGACATCGTAGATATCCTCTGCTGCCACGGTGCCGACGATACGCTCGGCCAGCGGCTCGATGATGTCCTCGCCTTCCTTCAGCGCTCCGACCTCGAGGCCGAGGATGGTTCCGCAATCTTCCTCGGTGATCGTCACATCCTGCGCGACGTCGACGAGGCGGCGGGTGAGGTAACCGGCGTCCGCGGTTTTGAGAGCGGTGTCGGCCAGGCCCTTACGAGCACCGTGGGTCGAGATGAAGTACTCGAGCACGGATAGACCTTCACGGAAGTTCGACTTGATCGGGCTTTCGATGATCTCGCCGATGCCTCCGGTCAATTTCTTCTGCGGCTTCGCCATCAGTCCGCGCATACCGGCGAGCTGACGGATCTGGTCGCGCGATCCACGGGATCCGGAGTCGAACATCATGAAGACTGGATTGAACCCGTCATTCGAGTCGCGCATCGCGCGCACCATCGCGTCGGCAACGTCGTTGTTGGCGTGCGTCCAGGTGTCGATCACCTTGTTGTAACGCTCGCCGTTCGTGATGTTGCCGGTCTGGTACGCCTTCTGAAACCTGTTGACGCGCTCCTCCGCCTCGCCGAGAAGTGTTTCCTTCTCCGCCGGAATGTGGAGGTCTTCGATTCCGATCGAGACACCGCCGCGGGTTGCGTAGCGGAACCCGAAATCCTTCAAGCGATCGAGGAATGGAACCGTGCCTTGCAACCCACTCTTGCGATAAGACTCGAAGACCAACTCGCCTAGTGCCTTCTTCTTCATCTCCCGGTTCTGGAACGCGATTTCGCGCGGGACGATGGCGTTGAAGAGAACTCTTCCCACAGTTGTGTCGACCCAGCGGTTGCCTTCGATATCCTGCACGAAGAACCGGATCGGCGTATGGAAGGCTACGCGATCCTGCGACAGCGCCAGCTCCACTTCGGCAACCGTCGAGTAGTTCTTGATGTTCTTGCCGGTCTTTCCGTTCTTGCCAAAAGCCTGATCAAACGCGGGAGGCGCTTTGGTCGCGAAGTAGCAGCCCAACACGATGTCCTGGCTGGGCTCGGCGACCGGACGTCCGTCCGACGGCTTGAGAATGTTGTTCGATGACAGCATGAGCAGACGGCACTCGAGCTGCGCCTCGAACGACAGCGGAACGTGCACGGCCATCTGGTCACCGTCGAAGTCGGCGTTGAACGCCGCGCAAACGAGTGGGTGAATACGAATGGCCTTTCCTTCGACGAGGACCGGCTCGAACGCCTGAATGCCCAGGCGGTGAAGAGTCGGAGCGCGGTTCAAGAGCACCGGATGATCGCGAATGATTTCTTCGAGAATCTCGTAAACTTCCGGGGACTCTTTTTCTACTATCTTCTTGGCGCGCTTCACCGTCTCGGCGATTCCCTTCTCGACGAGCTTGTGGATGATGAACGGCTTGAACAGCTCCAGCGCCATCGCCTTGGGCAGACCGCACTGGTGCAGCTTGAGCTCCGGACCGACGACGATGACCGAGCGGCCAGAGTAGTCGACGCGTTTGCCAAGCAGGTTCTGACGGAAGCGTCCCTGCTTGCCCTTCAGCATGTCGGACAGCGACTTGAGCGGACGCTTGCCGCGACCACGTATAGCCTTGGAGCGACGACCGTTGTCGAACAATGCGTCGACCGCTTCCTGGAGCATTCTCTTTTCGTTGCGGAGAATGACTTCGGGCGCGCGGTGCGAGATCAGTTTCATCAACCGGTTATTGCGGTTGATGACGCGGCGATAGAGATCGTTCAGATCGGACGTGGCAAAGCGACCACCGTCGAGCGGAACGAGCGGACGCAGATCCGGCGGAATCACCGGAATGACGTCCATGATCAGCCACTCGGCCTTGTTGCGCTCCTGCCCGGAATCACCGGAGTTGCGGAACGCATCGACGACCTTGAGCCGCTTGAGCATCTGCTTCTTGCGGTGCTGCGAGCCTTCGTCGACGAGTCCGGCGCGGAGCTCGTCGGCAACCTTGTCGACGTCGATTCTCCTGAGGAGTTCGCGGACAGCGGGCGCCCCGATGTCGGCGAGGAACGCGTTGTCGCCCTCGTCCTTCGCCTTCTGCTTCAGGTTGAGGAAGGTGTCCTCATCGAGTAGCTCGTTGGCCTGCACTTCCTGCTTGCCCGGCTCGATGACGACGTAATTCGAGTAGTAGATGACCTTCTCGAGATCACGAAGCGTCAGGTCGACGAGGTTGCCCATCGGACTCGGCAAGGTCTTGAAGAACCAGATGTGCGCGACGGGTACGGCGAGCTCGATGTGACCCATGCGCTCGCGACGGACGCGGCTCAGGGTGACTTCGACGCCGCAGCGATCGCAGATCACTCCACGGTAACGAATTCTCTTGTACTTGCCGCAATGGCATTCCCAGTCCTTGACCGGACCGAAGATCCGCTCGCAGAACAAGCCGTCTTTCTCGGGCTTGAACGAGCGGTAGTTGATGGTCTCGGGCTTGAGAACCTCGCCCCACGACCACCAGGTGCGGAGACCGGCCATCTCGAGGCGCTCGCGCTCCTTCGAATCCTTCGGACCGCGCATCTCTTCCGGAGAAGCGATGCGGACCTGGATGTAGTCGAATGAAGACGCGCGCGTCTCGCGCGTGCTGCGGAAATCAATCATTAGTTATCCCTCCCCCCCGCTACCGTTGCCGTTTCTGGAGCCGATGTTTCCGACGCCGTAGCCGCTGGTAGCGTTCGCTCCCATGCTGACGTGGATTCCCAGCGCCTTCAGCTCCTGAACGAGCACGTTGAAAGACTCTGGAATTCCCGGCTCGGGAAGGTTCTGTCCTTTCACGATTGCCTCGTAAACTCTGCTGCGGCCGTTCACATCGTCCGATTTGACGGTGAGAATCTCCTGCAGCGTATGTGCAGCGCCGTAAGCCTCGAGTGCCCACACTTCCATTTCTCCGAAGCGCTGGCCGCCGAACTGCGCCTTCCCGGCGAGCGGCTGCTGCGTAACGAGAGAGTAGGGCCCGATGCTACGCGCGTGAATCTTGTCGTCCACCAGGTGCGACAACTTGAGCATGTAGATCTCACCAACCGTTACCGGGTTGGCGAAAGTCTCACCGGTGCGGCCGTCACGCAGCCTGACCTTGCCTCCGGCGGAGATTCCCGCCAGACGCATCAGCTCCATTGCCGCCGCATCGACGTCGACTTCGGACTTTTTGGCGCCAAGCGCCGCCGCGAGAGCGGGCAGCTCCTGACTGGCAAGCACTGACGCGGGATCAGTATTTCTCTTCTTCTCGATTTGAGTAGCGGCGGTCTTGTACTGCGCGCGCGCCACCGGCTCGTATTCCTCGTCACCTGCCGCATGGCTGTGGAATGCGATCTGGTTATCGATCTCCGCGGTGTCTCTGCTCGCGAGCTCGCGGGCAGCGGCCGATACGAACTCGCGGATGCGGTTGTAGACATCGCGCGTTTCAGCGGACACGCCTCGAGCGCCGAGGGCGTCGATCGTCGCATCGCCGAGAAGCTCGACCCGCTCACCGTAGTGCGCGGCGGCCTTGACGTCGGAGAGAATTCCCCGGATCTCCTCGTCCGTGATCTTGACGCCTTCGACCTTGAGGTCGAGTGCATCGCGAACCCAGGCAACCGCGGCGAGCTTGAGCAGCAAGCCGATCTCGCGCTCGTTCGCGCCCTGGAATACGGGAGTCTTGGCGTAGAAGCCGAGCAGACGCGCCGCCCATCCGAGATGGGTCTCGAGAATCTGTCCGACGTTCATACGACTCGGCACGCCGAGTGGATTGAGAACGATGTCGACGGGACGGCCGTCGGGGAGGAACGGCATGTCCTCCTCGGGAACGATACGGGCAACGATACCCTTGTTGCCGTGGCGTCCGGCCATCTTGTCGCCGACCGAGACCTTTCGCTTTTCGGCCATGTAAACCTTCACGAGCTGAATCACGCCTGGCGGCAGCTCGTCCGGCTGCAGCACGCGGTCGATCCTTTCTTCCGCCTTCTCCTCGAGCTTGGCCTTCTCATCGTTGGCCAGGTCGATGATGCTGCGGATGCGCTCGTTCATCTTATTGTCTTCGACGCGGAACGTCTTGAGATCGAGTGAGCTGATCTTGGTATCGCGCAGCATTTGGCCGGTGAGCTTGGTGCCCGACGGAATTGCTTCCTCGACGGTGCCGGACTTGAGCGCCAGCGACACAGTCTGACCTTCGAGCAGGTCGAAGAGCTCGACGTCACGAACTT
>WNGC01001853.1_pt1 | contig 17134 bp, 11 predicted proteins | sample 5400051 | NCBI WGS metagenome assembly WNGC01 (sample SAMN13153368, study PRJNA577476) | soil metagenome | isolation source: 20 cm soil or saprolite under grassland replicate 2 | place: USA:California | collected 2016-06-15
GATCAAGAAGCGGTTGATGTCGGTCCAATAAACGGCCTTGTGCGCCGCATGCCAAACCGCACCTTCTCCGCATACATCGCCTGTTGGCGCAACACAAACCGGATTCTCGCTCATTGCACTCCGATACCGGGTAGCAGTCAGTCCGCCATGCACATTGTAGATTGCACCTTTGGAGGCGGCCTAAGCCGCCTCGCCGAACTGGCATGCGCATCTCCGAACGGACGCAATGTCGAGAATGGACCCCCCGCCGCGTTTCTTCATCTCGGGAATGCCAAGATGCGCCATCAGATACATGTACATGCTGCCGACGTTCATCATCATGCATTGGTTCCGAGTGTCAAGATCTGTCTCTGTCTCGAGCACCGTACCGAAGCGATGAATGGTGGCAGCGTTGACGACTATGTCTAGGCCTCCAAACAACCCTAGCGTTTTTGCAATGACCCGCCCGCACTTGGTCACGCTGGGTATCTGCCCACCGCAAGACGATTCGCAATGGCGCGGTCAATGCACTTGGTACCCGTCACAATGGCAACTTGCGCGCCAAGCTCTTCCATGTGAGCTTCCTCCTTAGTGTGCACGACTCGGGCTTGCCGACTCGGAAGTATCCGTGAAACTCATCATTCCTGCGACAGATTGATCGCGGCTCCAGACCTACCTACGATTGGCCCGACCGATCGCTGTAATACTTATCAAGTTCGGCATCGATAACCCGCGTCAACTCGGCATTTAGTCGGTTATCAAAGGTCTTGAGTGCTTGTCTCCGGAGGCGTCCCATGAGACTCCGTCGCAATGAATACTGTCCTATCCATCGATCGCGCCGCTGCTGCGGTCGCGAAACAAGGCACTATGCGCGCAGCCTACAGCCTGGGATTCGACGCATCGATGATCCGCATCACCCAAGGGGATATCGGGAACTCAGGTCACCGGCGGAAATGCGGAAACTCCTGAAGCGCAAAGTCGCCGAACAGAACGGAATATGCGCAATCTGCCACGAAGAGTTCACGGACTACAACGACGTTGTGCCGGACCACGAAGATCCCAGAGCAATGGGAGGCGCGTAGAGAGATGACCATCCGGACAACATCGGGGCGGTTCACTGGTGGTGCAACTCGGAAAAAGGATCAATCAGAATTGGCGACTGACGGCCGATCAGTCGAGCGAGGAGGTTGAGCACTCAAGCAATGGGAGAGCGCAGCCTAAACGTCAGACGCCGCGTTCATACAGGTAATCACGCCCGGTCGCAGTAATCACCTGGCAGGAATGACGCAACGTGTAGGAGCAAACCTATAGGCGGGAATTACCGCTGGCTAACCGTAGAACCTTGTCTTTGGAAATATAGATGTGGTCACACATCCGTTTGCGGGCAAGCGCGGCATCCCGATTCTGAATCGCTTCCACAATACCGCAATGCTCACGTACTGGTAGTTCTCCGTAATACCCCGCATCGATCGAGGCATACATGATCCGCTCCATTTGAGATCGCATGTCGGCAACGGCACGGATCAGTAGTGGATTGCGCGTCAGCTGGGCGATCGCATTATGGAACGCCGTGTCCGCCTCGATAAAACGCACATAGCTGGCCCGATCATCTACCTTATGTTCTGTGTTGGCCAGCTCAGCCAAGGGGTCCAACGTCGCCTGGTCCCAGTTCTTCTGCGCGGCTAATTCCGCTGAGGCCCCTTCAACAGCGGCTCGGAACTCGTAGAGCTCATTCACCCACTGAATCGTAATGTGCGTGATGAAGTATCCACGATTGGCCACGATCCTCATCAGGTGTTCCTGCTGAAGACGTACTGCCGCCTCCCGCACCGGCGTCCGGCTGCCGTGATATCGTTTGGCCAAAGCCTTTTCACTCAGCGCTTCCCCCGGCTGGTACTGGCCCGTGATGATGTCCTTCTTGAGCGCCTGGTAGACTCGCTGACTGAGCGTCCCGTTCGACTCGCCTCCCAGAGCGGTCGTCCCCATTTTCAGGCCCCCTGTCCGGTGCGAAGACCCACCCTTCCTTCTCGTTTTGTCCCGAGTCAAAGCCTTCTTTTTCATGGATTTCGTTTTAACGAACGGGCGGGCCGGTTGCTGGCCCGGCTCGCTTCTTTTATGCCGTTCTGCGCCAAACGACCGCTTGCCTGTAAAGAAATATACATTGGATATATCATTTAGGACACATTTGCCAGGCCCTCCGGCGCCGGGCGTTTCAAGTTCGGCACGTGTCGATGTACCGATTGTATACCAGCGGTAATCTTCTTGACATACATACGGGTCTCGGTGTAGGTTGCGCACCTATCCAGGGTATCGGGGAACCGCAAGGGGGTGACTATGTCATGGGACCGCTTTTCTGGAATCGCTTTGGTCGCAGTCGTGTTATTCGCCACAACCGGCTTGATCGCTCAAATCTTCCCCGGCCGGATTACCGGTACAGTGCGCGACGCTCAGGGAGCGGTCGTTTCCGGCGCCAACGTAAAACTGCAGAACACCTCCACCGGATTGGAGCGTTCCGTTGACACCAACGAAAACGGGGAATTCAACCTCCCCCAGCTCGCCCTCGGCACCTACCGGATCACCGTCAGCAAACCCGGCTTCCAGACAGTTGTCCTCATTGACATCACCACTTCGCTGAGCCAGGTGAACACGCTCTCCCCCGTTCTTCAGGTCGGTACTGTAAGGAGCGAAGTTGAGGTGATGTCGCTTCCCCCGCTCATACAAACCGAAACGAATTCCGCCGGCGGGCAACTCTCGGAAGCGCAAGTTATTTCCCTTCCCATCGGAAACAGCGACTATACGCGCCTGGCCTTGACCCTGCCGGGTGCCACACAGAACAGCAACTTTGCCTTCGCGCAATACACCATTAACGGCTCGCGCTCCCGATCCAACGCCTTTTTTGTGGACGGAGCCTCAAACACCGATCCCTCCACCTACCTGCCCTCCCTCAACGAAGGCGGCAACTCCGCCACCGCAGCCACCCGTCTGCCGCTCGATGCCATTCAGGAAGTGAGTGTGGTCAGCGGCGGCGGCGCCGACACCGGCCAGAATGCCGGCAGCGTGATGAATGCCATCATCAAGAGCGGGACCAATCAGATTCATGGATCCGCGTACGAAGTGCATCGCGATGCGGCGCTCGACGCGGCCAACTTCTTTGAAGATTTGGCGGGCAAACCGAAAGCGCCCTTCGTCTGGAATGAATTCGGCGCCACCATAGGCGGCCCCGTGGTGATTCCCCACGTGTACGATGGCCGCAATCGCACCTTCTTTTTTGGCGGTTACGATGGAAGCAGGCTCCGGCTCGGAACTACATTGCGCGGTCTCGCGCCCACACCGGCACAGATTCAGCAAGCTGAGGGTCTCCTCGCAACCCAGAACATCCCGGTAAATCAGCTGGGGTTGAGCGTGGTAGGACTCTACTCGAACCTCGGCCTCTCAGGCCCATTCGTCGTGGATAATCGCGGCCAGCAGTCTCCGAACAGCATGGTCGCGAAAATGGACCATCAGATTTCAGAGTGTGATTCTCTTTCCGGCCGGATGCTCTACGCCAATGGCGAAGATGAATTCCCCGGCGGAGGTCCCGGACCCGGAGGTGGCTCGCAGTTGAGTCCATGGTTCGGCGTGACTCCCACTCACGTCGCCAACTTTGCCATTAGCGAAATCCATATCTTTTCGCCGAATATCGTCAACACGCTGCGTCTGGGTTATAACCGCTTCAGCCAATTCCAGAAGGGCCGAGACGCCAACGTCGATCCCGCCTCAATCGGCCTGAACACGGGTGTAGGCCCGGAGAGCTTTGGCATCCCGGAATTCGACATCGGCGGTTCGGCCTCGGATCGATTCGCGAACCTGGGCTTGCAATATGGGGCTGGCGGGCGCGTCGCCACCACGTTCCAAGTTGCCGATGATTTCAACCTGACTCACGGCTCACACGCTCTGAAGCTCGGCTTTAACTACTTCCACAACTACTCGGATTACACGGTGGTAGGAAGTCGTGGTTTGTTTTCGTTCGACGGTTCTCAACTAGGCGACACGTTGACAACGGATGGTGGACTCGCAGGTCTGGTCGACCTACTGGCCGGATTGCCTACTCCGGGAAACACGTTCATCACCCGGGTGGGCAGCGACCGTGCCAACATCTATCAGAATATCCCCAGCTTTTACGCGATGGACACCTACAAAGTCACGAGCAAGCTGACCCTCATTGCGGGCATGAGATATGACTTTTTCGGAACCGTCGGTGAGTCGCGCGGCCGTTTCTCAGCTTTCGATCCCAACCTGGGCTTAGTCATGGCAAGCCATCTGCCCGGAGGAAAAATCTACGACGCCCCCAAGCGAAATTTTGGCCCCCGCATCGCCCTTTCCTGGGCTCCCCCGGTTCAGTTGATTCCCGGACGGCAAACCGTAATTCGAGCGGGATACGGCATCTACTACGACACCATTCCACTGAACAATTTCGAGGAAGGCATTGCCCAAAATCCGATCGGACCTACTGGCGGTTTCATTATTACCCCGGCAGCGCCCATCCCATTCGACGTGGGCGTACCTATATTTGGCGCTGGTGCTCCCCAGCCTCCCTTTAACGTCACGAGCATCGATCCTCACTTAAGGACTCCGAACACCCAGCTCTGGAACCTGAATCTCCAACAGGAACTGGGTCTCAAATTTGTGTTGCAAGTGGGCTACATCGGCAACCGGAGCAACCACCAGCTTCAGCTGCTGGATATCAATCAGCCCACCCCCGGCACCAACACCGCAACCAACACTTCTCAATCGCGACGGCCTTACAACACGCTGTTCCCGACGCTGCGCCAGATCAACACCATCTCGTCGAACGGCTGGTCCGATTACCATTCGCTCCAGGCGGTCCTAAAGTCAACCGATTTCCATGGCCTCACCACACAGGTGGCTTTCACCTGGTCGCACAATATCGACACCGCGTCCGAGGTTGAAGATTTTTTCGGAACCAGCGGCTACGTCCCGCAGGATTCACGCAACCTCGCAGGCAGCGTCGGAAACTCGGAATTCGACCAGCGCCGCGCACTGATCATCACCTACGTTTATCGGATCCCCGGTCCGAAGATCGGCAATTTCGTTGGCACCGCCTTGAAAGACTGGCAGCTGTCAGGAACTACAACTTTCCGCGACGGTCTGGCCTCGCCGGTGTTGACGTTTGGCGGAGAAAGCGGCGTGGATAATTTCCATGAGCGTCCGAACTGCATAGGTCCCATTCGCTATCAATTGACGGATTTCACGCAGCCCTACGTTCTGCCCGGAGCGTTTGCTCCCCCAACTCCCGGGACATTCGGAAACTGTCCTCGAAATCCCATTGTCGCGCCGGGTCTCAACGACTGGGACATCTCCCTCCAGAGGACTTTTCGACTGGGCGAGAGGGTTTCCTTTGAGTTTCGTACCAGCTTCTTTAATGCGTTCAATCACCCGAATTTTGCCGAGCCTTCCCCCGACTTAAGTACCACGATTACCGCAACCGCTGACGATGGCAGCTTCGATTCTCACTTCGGCGTCGGCGGTCCCAGAAACATTCAGTTCATGGGGAAAATTTCCTGGTGAAGCATAATCTGAAATGCGGAAATTCTTGAGCACCGGAGGACGGGTGGTCGCCAAAAGTCGCACGCAGTGGCATGTCGACATCTGGGTGTGTGCCCTCCTCGCGACGGTCTGTTCGCAAGCCAGGGCTCAGAATCCATCCACACGGCCTATAATCATTTCTGTCGACGCCACTCATGCACCGCAGAAAATCCTCCACTCTGAACTCCAGATACCAGCTTCCCCCGGATCTCTCACCCTTTACTACCCAAAGTGGCTACCCGCCGACCACTCCCCCGACGGTCCCATCTCCAATATCGCCGGTCTGAAGTTTTCTTCTAACGGAAAAGAACTCCCCTGGCAGCAGGACGACGTCGACATGTATACCTTTCATCTCGATGTCCCCAAGGGTGCAGACTCCATCGATGTTCACTTGGATTTCCTGCTCTCCACGCCGGGCACCGCCATCGACTTCAGCGCTTCTGGTTCATCCAAGCTGCTGATACTGATGTGGCATGAGGTGTTGCTCTATCCCGCCGGTTTGCGTGTCAATCAAATCACATTCCATCCCACGCTGCAGCTGCCCCCGGAATGGAAGTTCAATACCTCGCTGCCCGTCTCTAGTCAGTCGGGCAATACCATCAACTTCGCCCCCGTGCCTCTAGACGTTCTCGTCGATTCTCCCGTGCAATCAGGCGAATTCACGAAAGTCATTCCTCTTACGCCCGGTGACAAACTCTCACACGAACTCGATGTCGTCGCCGACGACGTCTGGGCACTCGACATTCCATCCGCACTCATTGACAATTACAAGAAGCTCGTGGCGGAAGCCGGCGCTCTCTATCAATCGCACCACTATCGCGACTACCATTTTCTGCTCACGCTCAGCGACAACACCATCAGTCTAGGGCAGGAACATCACGAGAGCAGCGACGACCGCGTTCCCGAGCGTACGCTCGCCGACCCCAGCAAGCGCCTTCTCGAGGCGGGACTCTTCCCGCACGAATTCACGCACTCCTGGAACGGTCAATTCCGCCGCCCGGTGGGGCTGGCAACTCCCGATTTTCAGCAGCCGATGAAAGGTGAACTCCTGTGGGTGTATGAAGGGCTCACCACGTACCTGGGCACGATCCTCACGGCGCGTAGCGGACTGTGGACGCCCGCTGAAACGCGAGAATACCTGGCGACTGTGGCTTCCTCGCTTGATCATCGCGCCGGCCGGACATGGCGCTCGCTCCAGAACACAGCCAACGCAGCCCAGATCCTTTATTTCGCGCCTTCGGAGTGGACATCGTATCGTCGTGGCACGGATTTCTACGGAGAGAGTGTGCTGATCTGGCTAGAAGCTGACGTGACCATCCGCAAGCAGACCCAAGGCAGGCGCTCTCTCGACGATTTCTGCCGCACCTTCCTCGGTGGGCCGGACGGAGCGCCCGTCATCAAGACTTACACCTTCGACGACCTGGTCTCAGCTCTGAACGCGGTCGTGCCTCTTGACTGGCGCACTTTCTTCCGCGACCGGCTTCAGTCTGTCAATTCCCACGCGCCCCTCGGTGGCATCACGGGCGGAGGCTGGCGCCTAGTCTACAACGATGAACCGAACGTTATGATCGCCGCCAGCCAGGACGCATCTGGCAAAGGCGATTTCACTGCCTCCATCGGTCTTATTGTTAAGGCCGACGGGGCGGTTGAAGATGCTATCCCCGGAATGCCCGCGAACCAAGCCGGGCTCAGCCCTTATATGAAAATCGTCGGTGTGAGCGGTCATCAATTCTCGGTCGATGATTTGAAACGCGCCATCCGTGAGTCGAAGGCAAACCCCGCGCCCATCAGCATCATTGTTTCGAATACCGGATCGCTCGAAACCCACGAGATCACGTACCACGAAGGCCTGCGCTCTCCCCACCTCGAACGCATCGAGGGGGCCAACGACTATCTGAACGACATCCTGAGGCCGCTTGCCAATTCCTCTTCCGCGCGTGCTAGGTGATGCCGATGATGTTCGCGATCAACAAAGAAAACTTTGAAGGTCATCGTGAAGTGACCTGCTGTTCGTGCCATCACGGGGCCGCAAAGCTGGTGCCAATGCCCGTGATCAGCGATGAAGAGAAGCCTGCCACTATGGCGGAAGCGACAGGTGCCGCAGAAGACGAATCCGCTGCAAACTTGCCGACACCGGATGAGATTCTCGGCAAGTACATTCGAGCGCTGAGCGGCGCGAGCGCAAGTGGCGACACCATCACCGCCTTCGACGGGAAGGACGGCTGGTTAGTCGCTCCCGGCCTGTTATACGCGACGCTAGAGAATTCGCAGAGGGTCACCGTCGGCAAGTTGTAGAACTGAAAGAGTCGCTCTTGACATCAGATCACAGCTCAATATTGGCGATTCGCTCCCAGTTCCCTGTCTTCGAGCGAAAGGTATACCTCAATAGCTGTTCCCAAGGAGCGCTCTCAAAGCGCGTGGAAGCCGCCTTCGGCGAGTATCTGCGCAGTTGGCACGAGCAGGGTTCGCCGTGGGATCTCTGGGTTGAGAAATATGAGGAGGCGCGCGGGCTGTTCGCCAGGTTTATTGGCGCCGAGCCTGACGAGGTCGCTCTGGTGGCAAGTGCATCAGCCGGCGTAAATTCCATTGCCAGCGCCCTTTCGTTCACAGAGCGACGAAAAGTCGTTCTGGGCGAATTTGAGTTTCCCACCATGGGGCACATCTGGCTGTCCCAAGCCAGGCGAGGCGCGGAGATCACGTTTATCGACGCCGAGAACGAACGCCTCACAGTTGAAGCCTACGAGCCCGTGATCGACCGCAAGACGCTGATCGTGCCGCTTACACACGTCTGCTTTCGCAACGGCTTTCGCATGCCGGCGGCGGAGATTGCGAAGATCGCGCATGACCGTGGTGCGCTGGTACTGCTGGACGACTATCAGGATTGCGGCACGCGGCCGATGGACGTCAAGGCGATGGATCTCGACTTCTATGTGAGTGGAACTTTGAAGTACCTGCTCGGACCGCCAGGGCTGGCTTTCCTTTATGTGAGGAAGTCGCTTGCGCTCTCGCTGCTTCCGTCGATTACGGGATGGTTCGGCCAGGCGAATCCGTTCGCTTTCGACGTCAAGCTGCTCGAGCCCGCGCCGAATGCGCGGCGTTTCCAAGCTGGCACGCCCGCGATTCCTCCGGTGTATGGAGCGAGCGAGGGCGTCAGATTGCTGCAGGAAATTGGGCTTGGCAATGTGGCGGCCCAGGTTGGCGCTCTGACAGCCGCACTGCTGAAGGAAGCAAGCCAACTAGGGATCCACGCAAAGACACCGGCGGACAGCGTGGGCCCGCTGGTGGTGCTGCAGGCAAAGGACTCAGATGCGCTGGTGAAGATCTTCGCGGAAAACGGAATCGTCGTATCCAACCGGCATGATGGTTTGCGGATTTCGTTTCACCTGTACAACACGCTCGACGACGTGAAGGCGGTTCTGCAATTGCTGGAAAAGAACGTCAGCCTGCTGGTCACCTCGAAGGAGTTGAACACGGCTACGAGCAAGCGGTGGCAGAAAGAGGGGAAATCATGTTGCCCTGGATAGGGCGTGCGACAAAGAGAATGCTGGGGGCAGCTCAGGTCAACGTCTGTGTTGTATCGCGTCGATCGGCGTGTTGTTATTTGCGATCGCTTCTGCCCCCGCTCAAACAACACCTGCAGCTCAGACCATCGTGATTCGAGCTGGAAAACTCTTTGATGCCAAGTCGGGCCGCCTGATCGGATACAGAACTCAGGACGTATGCACATGCGTGTGCCCATAATCTTCAACGTGCACGGTGTTTCGCCGGCGCAAATGGCAACCGTCTTGGCGGAAAGAGACATCGGGGTGCGCGATGGAAACATGTATTCCCCGTGCCTGCTCACGCGACTCTCGATTGCACCGGAGAGTGATGCGGTACGCGCTTCCCTAGCTCATTACAACTCTTTCGAGGAAGTCGACCGTTTCCTGGGTGCACTTCACGAAATTGCCGGTGAGTAACTTTTCTCTCTTGTGCGAAAGTTCTTCCAATTTGCGAGATTTGTTCCAGTTCAAGAAAAAGGCATGAATCGTGCCTAACCGTCAGAGGCACTTCACGGCCGAGGTCGACGCCGCCTCGGGCATTGTCCGCGAACAAGACGGATTGCAGCGGAGACTCAGCCAGCGGCAGCTAACCATGATCGCGATCGGAGGCGCGATCGGTGTCGGTCTCTTCCTCGGCAGCAGCGTAACCATCGAACTTGCCGGCCCCGGCGTGATCGTTACCTATCTTCTAAGTGCACTCATCGCCATGGTCGTCGCTTATTCGCTAGCGGAAATGGCCGTGGTGCACCCGGTTTCCGGTTCTTTCGGAATTTATGCCGAAAAGTATCTCAGCCACTGGGCGGGATTCTGCGTCCGGGCGACGTATGGCCTAGTGCAAATCATCGCGATCGGAGCGGAAGTCACCGCGGTGGCGATCTACTTTGCGTTCTGGTTCCCGAGCGTTCCGGGCTGGACTTGGGTGGTTCTGGTTTCTGCTGGCCTCGTCGTCGTGAACTCCATGCAGGTGGGCAACTTCGGCGAATTTGAATACTGGTTTGCGATGATCAAAGTCGTGGCCATCCTCGCCTTCATCGCCGTCGGATTAGCACTGATTACCGGCCTGGGCTCAGGGCACGCCATTGGCTTGGCCAATTTGACGCAGAACGGAGGCTTCTTTCCCCACGGCTTGCGGGGGGTCTGGCTGGCTCTAACTCTGGCCATCACCAGCTACATGGGAGTGGAAGTGATTGCGGTAACGGCGGGTGAGGCTCAGGAACCGGAAAAATCGATTCCGCGCGCGATGCGGACGATTGTGTTTCGGCTGATCTTCTTCTATGTGTTTGCGATCGCAGTCATGCTTGCGATGACCCCGTGGAACCGCACCGGGAGCACAAGTGTGAGCGGAAGTCCCTTCGTACGCGCCTTCGCGACCGCGGGAATTCCGTATGCGCCAAGCATCATGAATCTGGTGGTGATCACGGCGGCGCTCTCGAGCGCGAATACCAATCTGTATCTTTCCACGCGGATGTTATTTTCACTTTCGCGTGGTCAATATGCGCCGGCCTGGCTGAGTCGGCTGAGCAGCAACGGCGTACCCCATCGCGCGCTCGCCATTTCCGCAGGCGGCATGGTGGCAGCGATCCTTTTGGCAATATTCGCCCCCAAGGGCGCGTTCCTGCTTTTGTACGGCACTGCGGTCGCAGGCATGTTCTTTGTGTGGATCGTGATTCTGCTGACGCATCTTCGCTTCCGGCAGTCCATCAGCCGCCAAACACAGAAAAACTTGCCTCTTAAACTGCGCGCACATCCCCTGCCAACGTTGGCGAGCATTGCTGCTGTAGCCGCAATCGCATTGAGCACGTTCTGGGTGGACGGACTGCGCTACACGTTGGTTACGTTTGCGCCGTTCCTGCTGGTCATGTCGGTGGTATACGGAAAATATCGAAACCGATCGAGCAAATCTGGTCTTAAGTAATTAATCACCGCGCCATGTGGCCGAAGCCGGATAAACATTCCCTTTACAAGAAGATGACACTTACTTGACACTCGCTTGTTTGCGCTGTGCAAACTGCTCTAGGAGGGAGCACCCGGTTGGAGAGAGTCATGAAGATGACTTCTGTGTTGTTGCTCATGATACTGTGCTTTCGATGCAGATACTGCTCCCCAAGGCTGCCTCTTCGCAGCCTGGAGTTGCTACTCAGACGGTGGTGGCGACCTAAATCAGTACAAGCAGTTGGATCGGGAAGCGCATTGCCCCGGATATCAGCAGGGATACCACGGTGAACCGGAGAACATAGAGACTGCGAAGTTTAGCCCCAGTGAGTGAGCAAGCCAGTGTAACAAATTTCTGATCAGTCTTCGACTCGCGCACGGCCGATGAGCGATTGGGACTCGCGGCAGCTCTGGCCCATGCTCTGGAACATCAGCACGGCCCGTTCTTCCGCATGGACCGTGCCAGCCGGCGGATTTCTAAACCTCAGTTCCCAGCGTCGCGGACCGTTTCTGCGGACGAATGTTCTGGTTCAGGCGGAAGAGGTTATCCGGATCGTAATGTGACTTAATAGCTACCAGACGCTCCCAGCGTTCCTGGTACGCTTCAGGAACCCGGTCGTCCTCGTCGCCACTCATGAAGTTGACGTAAACGCCTGGAGTCATTGAGGGGCGGAGTAGTCTGAAGAGGTTTCGAACCCATGCGATGTTGGCAGCGTCCTCAGAGGCGTCAGACCAATTGCCAAGCACGTTCACAACGAACGGCGAACTGCGGTCACCGAATGCTGTCTCGGCTGCGCCAACTCGGGCCGCAGCTCCACCCAGATAGGCAAGCTCAATCTGAGTCATCGGCGAGGGAATGCTAGCCAGCGCCTCAACCATGTGGTCAATGCTGCTATCGTCGAGAGTCTTGAAGTAACCGGACTTCGTGTAATACCGCCGGCCATGGGGAAACTCGGCGTCGGCCATTGTCTGCAGAGCGAGAAAAGATAGGACTCTTCTAGTTATTTCTATAGGCTTGCAAATGGAGAGCGCGTGATCGAGGTAGCGGCGGCTCTCTTTGGGATTTCCGGTCCAAAGCACAGACTGACTGAGCACCGGACGCTTACGTACACGCTCAGGCACGTTCTCGCTGTCGAGAGCGAGTCGCAAGGAGAGATTCCACTTCAAATCGTCGGGCGCCTGTGGCATGAAATCTCTCCAGTGGCGCAGCAGCCGAGGAATATCGTCCCCGAGATACAGGCTTTCGCCGAGCACCACGGATTTCAAAGGGTGGAGTTTCACCTCGAATTCAGTCACGACGCCAAAGTTGCCGCCCCCGCCTCGCAAAGCCCAGAAAAGATTCGCATTGTCTTTCGAACTGGCATGAACAACTGACCCGTCAGCAGTCACCAGCGTGAGGCCTTCAACATTGTCACAGGACAGCCCGAAACGCCGGGTCAGCCACCCAAAACCTCCACCCAGGATCAAGCCCGAAGCGCCCGTATGCGAAACGACACCGGCGGGAAATACGAGTCCGTACTTTTGAGTAGCGACGTCTACCGAGCCGAGCAGGCAACCCCCCGCGAGGCGGGCTCGACGGGCATCGCAGTCAACGGTGACCTGGCGCATTCTTGAAAGTTCAATGACCAAGCCGTCGGCACAACTGCCGAAGCCGGCCAAGCTATGTCCACCGCAACGCACGGCCGTGACAACACCTATAGTCGAGGCGGCACTGACGGCAGACTGAATGTCAGGGACATCGGCGCAGCGAGCAATAAGGCCAGGCCTGTGGGCTACCATTGCGTTCCAAATACCTCGGGCAGTCTCGTAGTCATCGTCGCCCGGACGAATCAGGTCTCCCCGAAACTGTCCCTTCAGTGAAGAGTAGACCTCTTCGATGGCCTTGGTCATACCCTATGTGTCCTTAGGTCTGTGAATGCAGGTTTGTAGCTACACCCGGAGAAATCGTGCGCAAGATGCGTGAATGTGTGCCCACTCGATAAGGCCGGGGAACACCGGATGGACATTGGGACAGATCATGTACAGAGAATTGAAGGCCATCGCACGGCGTCACTGCCGCTGATAACCCGGCCACTGGGACTCGTCCCCGAAAGGATTTCACCGAGCTATCGCCCCATCGAATTGTCCGCCAATCGAAAAAGGACTTGGCTGAAGTAGAGTCATGCAACCAGTAGCAGAACTATTTGCATCTCTGCCGTGCTGTTGCTCGCAAACCCGACCAAAAAGAGCCAGCCCCCGGAGGGAATCGTGGCCATCTCTTTCCGCAGAGTGCCCATGCGGCTAGCGACCGCTGTCATCGCAACAGTGTACCTCTTGCCGCCGCCGTCAACCCGACTGCTATCGCTGCAGGCATTGGCCGCTGATACGACTAGCTTCACGCGACAGGTGTCACCGAGCTCCGAAACCAACGCCACCGAGCCGTCCGTTGCGGTGGATCGATCCGATGGCACCGAGTGGGTCGCCTGGCAAGCCAGCGGAACGCATGTCGCCCGTTCCGACGACGGCGGGCACACCTTCGTACAGACGCCCATTTCGAACCTGTTCGGGTCTGATGTCGGCGATGTGGACATTCGGGTCGGCGGGCCCACGCCCTGCAGCGTAGTAACAAGTAGCTGCTCGCCCGGAACGCACCGTGTGTACGTGTCATCCCTGGAGAAGCTGCCCCTCGTTCTCCAGACCCATGTTGCCTACAGCGACGACAGGGGCGCAAGTTGGACCATCAACAATCTCGCTGCAGTCAATCCTTCTTTCATCGACCGGCCATGGTTGGCCGTTTTCGCAAGCAAGGCATCGGCGAATCTCGATCAGGTCTACATCTCTTACCACGATTTTTCCGCCAGCCAAATCAACGTGACGGCCTCGAACGATGGTGGGCAGACCTTCGGTCCCTCTGTGGACGTTCTTGCGCAAAACGGCATGGCCGAAACCCAATCCTTCTGCAATACGGTTCCGAGCGGGATTGAGGTCGATCCGGAAACTGGCGAAGTGTACGTCGAATGGATCACCGCGGACCCGGTCGCGAACACGACCCAAGGCTGCAACATCACTCAGATCGAAAGCTTCCACCAGGTTTGGATCGCGCACTCACCCCCCGCCAATGCCAGCACCCTGACGGTTTGGGATGCCCACCTAGTCTTCGATGGAAATATCGGCCGGACTTGGCAGACAAACACCGACAGGATCTTCGCCACTCTTGCCGTTGATGATTCCCAACTGGCTGGTGTCCCGGGCAACATCTACTCTGTTTTTACCGACAACCTGGTTGCGCCTGGCGTCAACGACATCTGGTTCACGCGTTCCAGCGACAGAGGAAATTCGTGGGCACGGCCGGTAAAGGTCAACCACGATAAAGGCACTCACTTCTTCCCGTGGATCGCGGCCGGAACGACGGGCCGGGTCGATTTCATCTGGCTCAGCACCCCGGACCTCAGCCCTTCTGATGCCGCTCTCTCGCCCTGGACGGCGATATTCGGCCAGACCACCAACGGCACCTCGGGGACGCCTAGCTTCAGTCAGACGAGTGCCTCGAACAAGGTCATGCACGTTGGCGGCATCTGCACCGACGGCATCTTTTGCAGTGTTTCAGGCGGCAATCGCGACCTGGCGGATTCGATTTCCATCACAATCGATCGTGGCGGCAGCGCTGCCCTGGTTTGGACGGATCAAGGCAGTGTCCTCAATGGCCCGACACATATCACCTATGGATGTATCATCGCAGGGCAATCTGCTCTGGCGGGAGCGAAACGTGACCTTAGCTGCAAAGGCCCGGCCGGTCCTTAGACCTAACAACGGAGAAGATCAAATGAGGTACTAGCGGTTTTGGTGCCAGCGACTGTGTTCTTCGTTGTCTGCGCGCTTCCGCTCTCTGCTCAGGTCACTTCTGCAAAAACGACACTCCAAGGGGGCGCAGGCAGAATTGCCAGCCGATCCACAGTGTTCGCTGCACTCCATTACTCCTCCCGGCAGAATTGAACATAATTACTCAAGCTCCCTGTCGGCTCTCCCCGGAGAGCTGAGTTGTGTTTTAGGGATCGCGTTGTTGATCAAGACGGAATACGAGCTGCGAGGCTACGAGAATCAACTTGGCTACGGGTCAACAATTAGCATGGCGGAAGCAGGCGATTCCTCGTCTATTCCCGGTTGACAGCCGGGGTGATTCCCTACGAGTTTGTCGAGCGATTGTTTACAATAAGACGGCTTGCTCATCCGGGCAGTGCATTGGGCTGCCCCCTGCTTTTGCGGACTATAAAAACTTGGAACAACCTAAGCAAAACCTGCGCCCTGCTTCGCCGGTTTATTGGCGTGTGGAAGGCAGTCTGCTGGACCTGACGACCGTCAGGCCAGTGGCGTTCTTCACTTGGAATGCGCAGACATTTACTGAACGCTGGATGCGTCGCGGGCTGGTGTTCGCGATGGCAGTGATGCGTCCGTTTCTTTATGGCGCGAACCGGATATTTGCGACTCGTGTTGTGCACACCGTTTTGCGGGGGATCAGCCGCGACCGACTCGATTTGCTGGGCGAAGAATACTTCAAGTACAAGTTGCAGCCCCAGTTGAAAAGCGATGGTGCGCGTCAGCTTCAGACGCTGGTCGATTCCGGCGTGGAGGTCGTGCTGGTGAGCCAGGGGCTGGAGCACGTGATGCGTCCGCTGGCGCAGAGCGTTGGAGTGAAATGGCTGATTGCGAATCGGCTCGAGTTCCGCGACGGAATTGCAACAGGAAGGCTTCTCGAACCAGTCATTCGGCCACGCGGACTGTTTGCGCGGGTCACTGGCGCCGGTGCGGACGGAAGGAGAGCGGCGGAGCAGCTAATTAAGGATTTGGGATGGGCAGAAGCCGAGATCCCTCGATTCGCTGGAGATCGGCGTAAAGCCGGAGTGCATAACGGGGCGGCTGAAACGGTATCGCCACGACATGATCCTGCCGACCTCTTATCGAGTGCGGCGTTTCCTGCGACACGCGCTATCCCTGTTTTGCAGCGACCGATCGTGCATTTTTACGGAACTCCTCACCCAGGGCGGCTTTCGGTTAGACGTGCCTTGGCGGGGAAGCACGTCATGCTCATCGGCGTGACTGGATTTATCGGCAAGGTCTGGCTGGTGACTACCCTAATGGATTTGCCGGACATCGGAAAAATCTATTTGCTCGTCCGGCGGCAGAAGTCGAATCCCGCACTGAAGCGATTTGAGAAACTCGTCGAAGACTCACCAGTATTCGATCCTTTGTACTCGCGCTACGGTGGAGGGTTGCCTCAATTTCTGCGGGAGCGGGTTGAAGTGGTGGAGGGAGACGCTACTCAGCCCGGGCTAGGGTTGGATCCTGGCGTCGCCGAATCACTGCGGAACAGTTTGGATCTGGTCATCAATAGCTCGGGGCTTACGGACTTCAATCCAGACCTGCGCGAAGCATTGGCAGCAAACGTTGACGCAGTGGTGAATGTTGCTGATTTTGTGCGCGCGTCGGATCACGCGGGATTATTACATCTCTCGACTTGTTATGTTGCCGGAGCACGCGATGGGCGGGTAGGTGAGGGCGTGCGCACCAATTACACTCCGGCGGGGATCGCCGGTTTTGATGCCGAGAGCGAATGGCGGTCTCTGCATGGATTGGTTAAGGAGGCGGAGCGGCAAGCCGAAGGTCCTGAGATGACCGAGCAACTTAAGCGGCAGGCGCTAAGCAAGGAACATGCGGCAAAGGACCTACACGGCACGGCTCTGGAGAATCAAATTCGCAAGAATCGCGTGCGCTGGCTGCGAGATTATCTGACGGAAGCAGGCACGAATCGCGCCAAGGAATTGGGCTGGCCGAACACTTACACTTTGACGAAAAGTCTGGCTGAATCCCTGATTCATAAGTATGGAGCCGGGCTGCCAGTTGCGCTTGTGCGTCCGGCTATTGTCGAGACGTCAGTTGAGAAGCCGTTCCTGGGTTGGAATGAGGGAATCAATACCTCAGCCTCGCTCTCTTATTTATTAGGGACGGCATTCCGTCAGTTGCCAACCAATGAGCGCAAGCGGCTGGACATTATTCCGGTTGATTCGGTTTGCCGGGGAATCACCCTGATCGCTGCCGCCGTCATTGAGCGGCGGAACGAA
>WNGC01000990.1_pt1 | contig 17133 bp, 18 predicted proteins | sample 5400051 | NCBI WGS metagenome assembly WNGC01 (sample SAMN13153368, study PRJNA577476) | soil metagenome | isolation source: 20 cm soil or saprolite under grassland replicate 2 | place: USA:California | collected 2016-06-15
CGCCCGGCGTGATGCGGCTCCCGGAAGAAGCCCTCAATGCCGAAGAAGCCTGGCCAGCCATTGAACGGGCGCTGCGCGCCGCGCTCGCCGATTTAATCAAAATGCGAGAGCGCGAAGGCAAACATCTGGCCAAGGATTTAATCCGTCGTCTGAAAGCGATCCGGAAAAAACTCAAAGAGGTTCGCGCGCTTCATCCCGACGTTGTGAAGAGATATCGCTCTGCGCTCCTCGAGCGAATCCAAAAAGCCGGGTTGCCGATCGCCAGCGAAGACGAACGCGTGCTCAAGGAAATTTCGTTCTTTGCCGACCGCGCCGACGTGTCGGAGGAGTTAACGCGACTCGAGAGTCATCTGGCCCAATTCGCGCATCATTTGCGCCGCAAAGAGCCGGTTGGGCGCACATTGGAATTCATAACCCAGGAAATTTTTCGCGAACTCAATACCCTGGGCGCAAAAGCGAATGATGCAGCCATCTCACAACGCGTCATCGCCTGCAAAGCCGAATTGGAGAAGATTCGGGAACAAGTTCAAAACCTTGAGTAACCAGTTCAGCCGCCACGGAATTCTTTTCGTCATCTCCGCGCCATCGGGCGCAGGCAAGACCACGCTGGTCGAAGCAATCCGAAAAACTCCGAATCTTTTTTATTCAGTATCCTGCACCACCCGATCACCGCGCGCCGGTGAAATTGACGGCGAGGATTATCGATTTCTGTCCGATACGGTTTTTCGCGAGAGACTCCAAGCCTGCGATTTTTTGGAACACGCGCAGGTCCACAGCGATTATTATGGAACATTGCGCGAGCCGGTGTTGACGAATTTGCAAAACGGAGTCGACGTCTTAATCGACATTGATACTCAGGGCGCAGCCACGATCCGGAACTGTGACGATCCATTAATTCGCCGGGCGCTGGCTGATGTTTTTATCATGCCGCCCGATCTCGACGAATTGCGGCGACGCCTGCGCAATCGCGGGACCGAGACCGAGGAGCAGATCAATCGCCGTCTCGACACTGCGGTACGAGAAATGGAATTGTGGCGCGATTACCGTTACACAATCATCAGCGGATCAGTCGAAGAAGATCTGGAAAGGTTCCGCCACATCATGGCGGCAGAGGGCTATTTGAGCCGGCGCTTGCTCTGTACGGGACGCTGTTAGCGTCCCGATTCGCAGAAGTAGCTATCGGCTTCCCCTACAGCGGATTCGCGATTAACTTGTCGATCTCGCATGGAAAGGAACTTGAGAGCAAAACGCGAAAGAACGAGCGCGCGAAAGGTTGTGCGCATTTCTTCCGCGAAGAAATCGATCGTCCTTGGTGTCACCGGATCGATCGCCGCTTACAAGTCTGCTGAGCTGGCAAGCCTGCTCGTCAAACAAGGCCACGATGTTTTCGTCGTGATGACACAGGATGCGACGGAATTCATTTCGCCGCTCACGTTACAAACGCTCTCGAAAAATCCGGTGACGACAAGCTTCTACGATGAGAAAGAAAGCTGGCGACCCGGTCACATCGATCTCGCCGACCGCGCGAACCTTCTCCTGATTGCGCCCGCGACTGCGCACATCATCGCCGAGCTGGCGAACGGTCTGGCCAGTCACCCGCTTGCGGCCATCGCGCTCGCCACGCGTGCGCCGATTCTGCTCGCGCCGGCCATGAACGGAAAAATGTGGCAGCATCCAGCGACGGTGGAGAATGTGGAAAAATTGAAAACGCGCGGCGTTGAATTTATTGGACCGGAGGAAGGAATGCTGGCGTGCGGTTACGAAGGCCTGGGCAGGCTTTGGAAGGTGACCGACATCGCGTTCCGCACGGAGTTTCTGCTTGCGCGCCAGGACAATTTGATCGCGTGAGAGTTCTCGTCACGGCCGGGCCCACCCGAGAGCCGATCGATCCGGTTCGTTACATTTCGAATCGTTCATCGGGAAAAATGGGTTATGCGATCGCAGAAGCCGCGCTTGATGTCGGGCACGACGTCATTTTGATTTCCGGCCCGGTGAACCTCGGGCCGCCGGACGAGGCAACATTTGTTAGCGTGTCCACCAGTGATGAAATGTTCGATGCCGTGCACCGGCATGCCGACAAATGCGATGTATGCGTGATGTGCGCCGCCGTGGCGGATTACAAGCCGGCAAGAGTTTCAACCGCAAAAATCAAGAAGCGCCGCGAAAAGGTTTCACTCGAATTAATTCCTACGCGCGACGTTCTCGATTCATTAGGCCATTGGCAAGGTCGCCAATTCCTTGTTGTCGGTTTCGCTGCGGAAACGAGTGACGTTGAAGAAAACGCCGAGCGGAAACTGCGCGAGAAGAATTGCGACATCGTAGTCGCGAACGACGTGAGCAGCGCGGATTCTGGAATGGATAGCGACCTGAATGAGGTGACGATTGTCTCGCGAAATGGTGAGCGACGGAAAATTTTGCGCACGCAAAAAAAAATCATCGCGCGCGAGCTCGTAAAAGTTTTTGTAAAATCTGCAACAAAAATGTTTGACAAAAAAAATGTGACGATTACTGAACCCAATTGAGTGAAGTCATTCCCAACTCTTCACCAGCTCCGCGCGTTGCGGATTGAAAGGGGGGAATTAGTCGATGGCTAAAAAGAAAGCAGCAAAGAAAAAAGCAGCGAAAAAGAAAAGGCACTAAGCCAATCGCTGAATTAACGGCTCCGGATTTCTTCGGAGTCACAACCCTAACTTTAACCCGGGAGGAGAATTTATTTTCCTCCCGGTTTTTTTGTTGTGAGTAACACCTGGCTTTAGCCAGGTGCAGTCGTGGGCGTTCTCTCGATCAGCCGTTTTAACGGCTTTTGGTGTCTTCATTAAGCCGTTGAAACGGCTCCCGCTTCTCATCGACGAAAGCAATGGGCTGAAGCCCAATGTTAATGAAAACAACCAGATGACAGCATCGCCCTCGCGGCTGCAGCACTTTGATTTCCGCTGTGCACTTCGTGCGCTTTGTGCGACGTAATGTTTGATGAAGCACTATCTCGATACCGCCGAGCAGGCTGCGCGCGCGGCCGGAAAATTGCTTCGCGAGAATTTTCGGCAGCGGCAACGGGTGAATGCAGTCGCCGCACACGATGTGAAATTAGAGATCGACGTTCAGACGCAGGAGTTGATTACAGATTTGCTGCTAAAAGAATTTCCCGGGCATGCTCTCTACGGCGAAGAAGGAGTCGCGGGCGATCAAAACACCGAACATCAGTGGGTGGTCGATCCGCTTGATGGCACCGTCAATTATTTCTACGGCATCCCTCATTTTTGCGTCTCTATTGCGCTGCGACTGCGCAGCGAGATCATGGTGGGCGTTATCTACGACCCAATGCGTGACGAGATGTGGGCTGGACAGAAAGGCGAGAAGCCGAAATTAAATGGCCAGCCGTTTCATGTAAGCGATCGAGCGGAGCTCGCAGAAGCCGTGATCTCCATTGGACTGGCCAAGACCGGAGAAACGATCAACGCGAATTTCCCATTGCTGCAGGCAATGATTCATCGCGTGCGCAAGTGTCGCGTGCTCGGCAGTGCTGCGCTCGACATGGCTTATGTCGCATGTGGGCGCTTCGATGCATACATTGAAACCGGGATCAGCTTATGGGATATCGCAGCGGGCTGGCTTCTAATTGAAAATGCCGGTGGAACTGTCGATCTTCGCCCGCTCGAGCACATGAGTGAGAAATACAGCATCGTCGCCTCGAATGGCGTGATTGATTTGAAACTGCAGTTATGAATGACGAAGCCCAAATGACGAATGCGCGCTTGAGAGGTTCATCTCGTCATTCGGATTTCGTCATTGATTCGTCATTCGTCGTTCACCATTCGTCATTTGCGCCATGATTCGTTGCGGCATCGGCTACGACATTCATCGTTTCGCGGAGGGACGAAAACTGGTTTTGGGCGGCATCGAGATTCCGTACTCGCGCGGGCTGGAAGGACATTCCGATGCTGATGTGCTATCGCACGCGATTGCCGACGCCTTGCTCGGAGCGATCGGCGCCGGCGACATCGGCCAGCATTTTCCGGATACCGACGAGTCGATTCGCGGTATCAGCAGCATCGAAATTTTGAAACGAGTGAACGAATTGCTCGCGCAAACAAGCGCGCGCGTCGTGAATATCGATGCAACGCTTCTCGCCGAAGAACCAAAATTCGCGCCGCACATTGCGGGGATGCGAAAAGCAATTGCGGACGCGCTCGACACTTCGGATTCGAACGTAAGTGTGAAAGCGACGACGAATGAAAGACTCGGCACAATTGGACGCGGTGAAGGAATTGCCGCAGTCGCGGTGGCGGCGGTAGAAATGGAAGGTAGCGGCGATTGACCTCAATCGCCATGGCGGTTCGGTGAACCGGCCGCTACCATACCGTTATGGCGCTGCGCTTCTTTAACACGTACTCGCGCGAGGTCGAAGAGTTCGACCCGGGCGATCCCGTGCGACTCGTCAAGATGTACGCATGCGGGCCGACTGTTTACAGCCGCGCGCACATTGGAAATTTTCGTGCGTACATCTTCGAGGATTTGCTCCAGCGGCACCTGGAAGTGCGCGGTTACAAGGTGCATCGCGTGACGAACATCACCGATGTGGACGATAAGACGATTCGTGGCGCGCGCGAAGCTGGCGTGCCGCTGCGAAAATTCACCGAACAGTTCAAGCAGGCGTTTTTCGAAGACGCGGATACGTTGCGCATCAAACGCGCGAACGAATATCCGGCTGCAACTGACCAGCGATACATCGACAGAATGATCGAGATGATCAGCACGTTGATTTCGAAGGGGCTTGCATATCAGGCCGAGGACAAATCGGTTTATTATCGCATCAACAAATTTCCCAATTACGGAAAACTCGCACACTTCGATCTCAGTCAATTGCAAGCGACCGGCCGCGTGAAGCATGACGAATACGACAAGGAGCACATCGGCGACTTCGCGCTGTGGAAAGCCTGGGATGAAGAAGATGCCGACGTGAAGTGGGATTCGCCGTGGGGCCCGGGCCGTCCCGGCTGGCACATCGAATGCAGCGCGATGTCGACCGCACTGTTAGGGGATCAGCTCGATATCCATTGCGGCGGCGTCGACAATATTTTCCCGCATCACGAAGCGGAAATCGCGCAGAGTGAAGGCGTCACAGAAAAAAAATTCGTCCACTACTGGCTGCACTGCGCCCATCTGCTCGTGGACGGACAGAAGATGGCGAAGTCGCTTGGCAATTTTTACACCGTGCCGGATGTCGTTGCGAAGGGGTACACCGGTCGCGAGCTTCGTTACGCGTTGCTGCGCGTGCACTATCGCGTGCCGCTCAATTTTACCTGGGACGGAATGAATGAAGCGCGCGAATCGCTGGAACGCATTGATGAATGGCTTGCGCGATTGCGGGAAATCGCGGACGAAGAAAACGTCCAACGCTCAACGTCCAACGCTCAACGTCCAACGCAGAATTTTGAAGAAGCCCTCGATGACGACCTGAACATTTCTGCAGCACTGGGATTTCTATTTGAATCCATTAGCGAAACGAATCGCGCGATGGACGAGGACAAACTCGATGCCAAAGCTGCGGCCGCATGGCTGAACTGGTGGGAACGAATCAACCATGTCCTCCGGTTGGAGCCCGGTGAGCCACGTCCTCGGGTGCTGGTTGCGCAAACAGGTGAGTTAAGGCTAAGTGGCACGCTCGTCGCAGAGAAGATTCCCGCGGAAGTGACGCGACTCGCCAAAGAACGCGCTCAAGCGAGGCTTGCAAAAGATTTCAAAAAAAGTGATGAGTTGCGTAACGAATTAAGCGCTCGCGGCTGGGAAATGCGTGACACCAAGGATGGGTACACGATCACGCGACGTGATGCTGGTTAATTTGCAGTAAATGTTCAGACCCGTCGATTTCCTTGACCTCGAACACACGGCCCATCCGAAGTTGTTCGAAAACCAGAATTACGTCTGGGACGCACTCAAACAAATTGCGAGTTATCTGCAATTTCGCTTAAAGCCCGCGATCCTCGGCGAGCTCATGGGCAAGCCTTTCATCAGCAACCATGTTTTCATCGGCAAAGGAACGATTGTCGAGCAGGGCGCCATGTTAAAAGGCCCGGCGTGGATTGGCGAAAATTGCCGCGTCCGCAGCGGATGCTACGTGCGCGAAAACGTGATTGCCGGCAATGGCGTGGTCATGGGGAACTCGTGCGAGTTTAAGAACTGCATTCTCTTCGACGAAGTACAGGTCCCGCACTTTAATTACGTCGGCGACTCCATTCTCGGTCATCATGCGCATCTGGGCGCCGGCGTCATTCTTTCGAACGTGAAACTCGATCACGGCGAGATCGCGGTCATCACACCCGATGGCGATATCGCGACCGGTCTCAGAAAATTCGGCGCGATCCTTGGCGACCGGACGGAAATCGGTTGCAACGCGGTCATCAATCCCGGCTCAGTAATCGGCCGCGATTGCATGATTTATCCCGGCGTAAACTTCCGCGGTGTCTTGTCGCATGGCAGCATGGTGAAATTACGACAAGAACTGCAAGTGCTGGAAAGGCGCTAAGAATCCCGCGAAGCGCGTAAGCGCAAAGCAGAGATGCTTACCAGGCAGGAATACGCACGGACCGCAAAATACTTTTCTGATTGCTTTTTCTTCCTTTTTTGCTGAACAAGAAACAATAAAAAGTAGATCATATGTCCTCATTCAAACCTCCCTCCGCTTCCGCCGCGCAATGCAATGGCATCCCTTTCGTTGAGGCTGTCGATGTCGCGCAAGAGAACAAAAAAATCTTCGATGATTTCGATCAAACAAAGGCGAGGAATGACCCGAGCAAGTGCAAAGCAATTCTCAGATTTCCAGACGGCACGATTTTTTGGAGTTCGAAAATGGCTATCGATGCCGATGGTCCCGCGGCCGGGCCGAATCGTTTGCCCGGTTCGAAGCTAGATATCGATTCTGGACAGGATGATACCTCCTTCCATTTTCCTGATTCAGGCAAAGGATTGCCTAGTGAGAGTATTCCCTATGTTGTTCTTCCAGGCGGAAGCTTTTGCAAAAATACCGGTGTGGCCTTAGGCGACCTTGCAACGGTAATTTTTAAGGACAAGGTCACTGCCGCGATCTGCGGCGACACCGGACCATCAAAGAAAATTGGCGAAGGTTCGATTCGTTTGCATGAAGGGCTTCACCCGCCGGCTCCTGATCCTTGCTCGCTGCGAAATCCGGATGGCAGTTGCAAAAGAATCCTGAACGCAAGTATCGAGGAGGACGTGCTCTTTTTTGTTTATCCGGGCTCGGCCTTCGATGACGATCTCACGCTCCAAAACTTGGAGGCGAAAGTGAAAGAACGCGCCTACGCGTTGTTCAACAAATTACGCGGTGCCAGCTGAGCTTCGTGGTTGATCAGCGGGGACAAGCAAGAAGCGGGAGGTGAAGCGATTATCCAAACTGGCGGATGGGGGGGGATTCGAACCCCCGGTGCCTTTCGGCACACACGCTCTCCAGGCGTGCACAATCAACCACTCTGTCACCCATCCATTTCAATCCTGCTCGTGCTCCTGATCGTAATCGTAATCGTTCTGGATTGAAATCGATTACGAGCATGAGCAGGAGCGAGAGCTACATTTGCAAGCGGCGGAACAATTCGTCGAGCGGCAATTGGATACCGATGTAAAACTCACCGAAATCCGCGTACTCAGCGCTGACCGGATCAAAGCGCATTTTGTAAACAATGGCTTTGATCTGAAATGTATCGCGCGAAAAGAGCGTCACGCCCCATTCGGCATCATCGAGGCCGGTCGAACCGGTGATGAGCTGTTTTACCTTGCCGGCAAATTCGCGCCCGACATTGGCGTGCCCTTTCATCAATTTTCGGCGCTCATCATAGGGAAGCGCGTACCAGTTCCGGTGTTCGCCGCGGCGTTTGCTCATGTTATAGAAACAAACCACCGGCCAATCGGGCAGAGTGGGATAAACCCGCTCCTGCCGGTAGTGTTTCATTCGTTCGCGAAACGTGGCCAGTGCTTCTTCGAGTTTCGCAGGATCGGTGCGGACACTCGACTCGAGTGTTTGCTCGTACTCCTCCTCCGTCGTGATGTATTCGCTTTCCTCGGTGAGCGATAGGTAACTGTAAACCGGCGTAAGCACGTCTGCGCCGAGCGAGAGTGAAAGTCGTTTCTCGATCCGGTTGGCGTTGTGCAGATCTGGCGTGATCAACATGAACCCTATGTCGGTTTTCGGTGTGACCATGCCGAGCGTGAGCAATTGCGTCGAGTCCATCGCACGCACTTCCTGCACGAGCGACGATAAATTTGTTTTCGCCGCGTTTTGTTCGTCTCGGCTGAGCAATTGCCATTGGCCGTACTCGGCCCGGTAAAACAGATGCAGACAATGCCAGCCTTCCTCTGGAACGAGCGCGGTGTTCTTGTCAGTCATCGCGCTAGTTTCATCGTCAGGAGTTCTGGGTCAAGCGTTGTAGCGGCGTTTGTGTCAAACGTCGAATGTCAGCGCTCGCCGCGGCGAGCGCCTCTACAACGAATTTCCACTCGAGGCGGTTTGCGGTTTCGGCAGATGGACGATGCAGTATTCCTCGCCGTCGCGCGCGACGCGGAAATCCAGATTCGGATCGGTCAGCTCCGTGGCGCCGCAGACCGCGCAGCGATGCAGCGCTTCGTCCGCGTTGCGCGAGTGCGTTTCAAACCGTTTTCGCCGTGTTGACACTTCATGGCGATGCGTGGCCTGACGAACAATTTCGGGACCGAAAAATATGAGATAATTCGCGAACGCTGCTATGAGCGCGGCGCGATAAGAATTCGAATTCAACACAAATCCTAGCAGCAAGAACGCGGCGAAAACCCAGGCGAGCCATTTGATTTTTACCGGCAGAATAAAAAGGATGTAAATGACCTCGTCGGGATAAAATCGTGCAAAGGCAAAGAACAACGACGCGATGAGCATGCCGTTCGAAAAATTGCTGCCGAAGAAAAACGCCGCAACCGTTGTGCCGATCATTCCGACAAAGAAATAAAGTGTAAGCCGGAAAGGGCCCCATGCGCGTTCGAGACCTTCGCCGATGAACCAGAGAAACCACAGAGCCAGCACGATCCAAAAACTGAGCGTTTGCGGAACGAAGATATAAGTGACCAGCCGCCAGACTTCCCCATGCCGAATGCGCGCAGGATCGAGATCGAGGGCAAAACGAAAATTCGGATTTAACCACATCAACGCCCACACCAGCGCTGTAAAGGCAATCACGATTCGGATTAGCCCCGGGATAGCGAGAAAACCGAAGCGCCGTTCGAGTTTGTCGAGCCAGATCATCGTGTGCCGACTTTAATTCCTCGGACAAAGAACACAAAGGACACGAAGCCAGGGAAAGGTTTCCTATATAATGCTGTGTCCTTGTTAGCCGTCGTGCGTGACAGAAGCTTTACCCACCTTTGATTGGCGGGTAGTTTGGCGCGTGAGCGAAGACGCGCAGAGAAAAACGCCGCTTTACGATGAGCACGTGCGGCTCGGCGCGAAAATCGTCCCGTTCGCCGGCTGGCTCATGCCGGTGCAATACACCAGCATCGTGGAGGAACATCGGAGCGTGCGAAACAATGTCGGCATCTTCGACATATCGCACATGGGACAATTGATTGTGGCTGCGACGCCCTCGTCGAAGAAAGTCGGTGGCGAGAGCGCCGTCGCCACCTGGCTCAACACGATGCTCACGAATAACATCGACAAACTCGATATCGGCATGGGTCAATACACATTTCTGCTCAACGAGCGAGGCGGCGTTATTGATGATTTGATTGCGTATCGGATCGGGGAGCAAAAGTTTCTGCTCGTGGTAAATGCCGCGCGGACGGACGATGATTTTACCTGGCTGGAAAATCATCTCAAGGAGGGGCGCTCTCCAGATCGCGCCAGCGGCGGACTAGACACCGCCGATCCTTGTAATCTCACAAATCGCAGCACCGATTTTGGTGGAGTGGCGATTCAAGGCCCGCGCGTGGTGGAATTGTTTCACGCGCTCTTCGGCAAAGATATCCAGCCGCCACCGCGAAACGCGATCGCTGACGTTCCATTCGATGGAACTACTGCTTCCGTCGCGCGCACCGGCTACACCGGCGAGGACGGCATTGAGGTTTTTTTTCGTACGGCAGACGCAGTGAAGTTTTGGAATGGCGCGCTCGAGAGAGGCAAAACGTTCGGAATCAAACCTTGCGGCCTGGGCGCGCGCGATACATTGCGCCTGGAGATGTGTTACCCCCTAAACGGCTCTGATCTGTCACCGCAACGAAATCCGATCGAGGCGGGATTGGGTTTTTTTGTAGATCTAACAAAACCACATTTCATCGGGCGGGATGTTCTTTTTCGCGCGAAAGAGAACGGCACGAAGGAAAAGCTCGTGCCGTTTCGAATGAAAGAAAAAGGTCCTCCGCCGCGGCCGCACTATGCGGTTTTCTCCGGCGGCTGCCGGAGCGAGCGGATCGGTGAAGTAACTAGCGGCACAATTTCTCCGAGCTTGAACTGGGGCGTAGGAATGGCGTATGTCTCGTCCGCGCACGCGAAGATCGGTACAGAAATCGACATCGAAATTCGCGGCCAAGAATTTCCGGCCACCATTGAAAAGAAACCGCTCTACAGAAAACCCGCACCATGAATGTTCCCGATGATTTGCTTTACACCGACACACACGAATGGATTAAGCGCGAAGGCGAGAATGTCCGCGTCGGAATCACCGATCACGCACAATCGGAATTGACGGACGTGGTTTATGTCGAGTTGCCGAAGATGGACCGGCAGGCGAACGCAAAAGAAGCGATCGCTGTTATCGAATCGGTGAAGGCAGCGAGCGACATCTATGCGCCGGTGAAAGGCACCGTTGTCGGGGCGAACAAGGCGCTCGAAGCCGACCCAGGCTTGATTAACCGCGAACCGTACGGCCAAGGGTGGATATTCGTTCTTAAGATCGAGAATCCCGACGATCTTAAAAATCTGAAAGACGCCGCCGCTTACAAAACGCAGATCGGTTGAAACCGAAATTTTTTCGAACGCCCGAGGATTTCCGAATCTGGCTGGAGAAGAATCACACGACGGCGACTGAGCTTTGGGTCGGGTTTTACAAAAGGGATTCGGGAAAGCGGAGCATCACATGGCCAGAGTCGGTGGATCAAGCGCTCTGCTTCGGCTGGATCGACGGAGTTCGGAAGCGCGTTGACGAAATCAGTTATCAAATTCGGTTCACACCGCGTCGGCGCGGAAGCATTTGGAGCGCGACCAATATCAAACGCGCGAAAAAGCTCGTTGAACAAAATCGAATGCGACCGACCGGCTTAAGGGCATTCGCGGCGCGGATCGAGAACAAGTCAGGCATTTATTCGTACGAACAACGAACCACAGAGTTGGAAGAGTCGCACGCAACGCACCTGAAGAAGAACAAAGCAGCCTGGAATTTTTTCCAGATACAGCCCCCATCGTATCGCAAAATGATCAGCTGGTGGATCGTCAGCGCAAAGAAGGAAGAAACACGAATGGCTCGCCTGGCAAAATTGATCAGTGAGTCTGCGAAAGGAAAACGCCTGCTTTGACAGCGGTCAGCTTTTGCCGAAAAGCAGCCCGGCTATAACAGACCTGACACAGTGTTGATCAGCAGCGCCAGAATCATTGTGTTGAACCCGAACGAGAGAACGCTGTGGAACAGAGTGATACGGCGCATGCGGCGCGAGGTAATCTGCACGTCCGACACCTGACAGGTCATACCGATCACAAACGAAAAATAAGCAAAGTCAAAGTAATCTGGCGGCCGATCGCCGGGGAAAATCAGTCCGCCAGCATGCCGATTCATGCCAGGTTCGTCGCTATCGCCGTAAAACGCATGCGCATACCGCAAACCATAAACCGTATGAACCAGCATCCAGGAAAAGACCACGGTCATCAACGTGAGCAACAGATGAATAATGAAATAGCCGCCGCTTTGACTCCTTTTCACGCTGACGAGAAATCCGACTGCCAACAGGGCAGCGGATGACGTGACCACGACAAAAATGAAAACCAGCAGGCGGCTGAGATCTTGCTGCTGCGCTAATTGGCGTATTTTACGCTGCGGTGTCGTCCAGATTATCACCCAATCAAGCGTAAGGATAACGACAGCGACTGCGTTCCAACCTGCAATTGCCGCACTCCAGGGCCGAAGATGTCCCCGCGCGGCAAAGAAAACCGCCGCACCGGCAGCCAATCCCAGGACGAGGCGATGCCGCGCGTCCTGGCGCGAAATAAGATCGACAGGGCGCACGTTAGCGGTTGGCTTTCTTAATCGCGAACCCGATGTAGCCCCAGCGGCCCCATTCATAATGCCACGTGCGCTGTTCATCGCGGCGTCCGGTTTTTCTATCGTGCGCGTACGTGCTCGCGATGAATTCTGGAAACGCGGAGTTCATTTGCACGTCGTGCGAGACAAGCAATCCGCCGTCGCGCAGGCGTGGCCAGAATTGACGAAATTCCCACAGCATGTGGCGATAGCTGTGCGAGCTATCGTGCAGGAACATGTCGATGGACTCGGGCAGTTGATCGCCTTTGAGAAAATCTTCGATTCTGCCGCGCATCGGGACAAACGACGCTCGCAATTCTTCCGGAATTAAAGCGCCTTGCTGGCAGTCTTCGCTTAGCTCCACGCTGTAAAGTTTGGCTGCGGCGAGTTGTTCATCGGCGAGCGCTTTCAAAATAAACGCCGAGGACATGCCGATGAATCCACCCGACTCCACCACCACCGCCGGCTGGAGCCAGCGGGTCAATCCGTAGAGCGTTGCGCAATCCAGTGCTCCCATCACGCCTTCACTGCCGTACGCGTCGCGGCGCCGGATCATTTCCCCCATGAAATCGCTGGCTCGAATCTCCTGCGCGAGACGCGCCACGGCGTCCCACATCGAGTAGAAAGATGAAGGCTGAATTTGATCGCCATTATTGGCTTGGCCTTTTCCAGACGACTGAAATACGCGCATCGTAAGGAATCGCAACATTGGCAGCACTTTGAGTCGAGGCGAATGTTAATTTCGTGCAGCTCATTCCCGCAACTCGGCTTTTAATCCCGCTTAAGCTGTGGTAATCCTTGGGTTTTCCCCATGAGCAGCAAATCAAAGCCGCGTGAGGCAGAGCTCAACTTCGAGGGCGCGATGGACCGGCTCGAAAAAATTGTCGAGCAGATGGAGTCGGGTAAATTGCCGCTGGAAGATCTGATCGTGCGCTATGAGGAAGGAATGAATCTGGTAAAAATTTGCCAGGAGCGACTTGCTAATGCCGAGCAAAAGATTGAAATCATTGCTCGCAATAGCGCAGGCAAACCGATAGTTAAAGACTTCGAGCCAACGCCCGAGACGACCGCGCCGGCGACCGGTGCCGATGACTCCCAGGATGCAAATGACGAAATCAAACTCTTCTGATAGTTCTCAGATCGCCGAGGCAACAGCCGCGCCCAAGCGTCTACTCGATGGAATCCGCTCGCCTGCTGACATCAAGGCTCTTCGCGAGCAGGATCTGCCGCAGCTCGCGCAGGAAGTGCGCGATGAGCTGATCAAAGTTCTTTCCCAAACCGGTGGACATCTCGGGCCGAACCTTGGCGTGGTTGAGCTGACGATTGCGTTGCATCGCGTGTTCGACACGCCACGCGACCGCTTCGTGATGGATGTGAGTCACCAAGGGTACGTGCACAAAATGTTTACCGGGCGGCTCGATCGTTTTCACACGATGCGCCAATTCGGTGGACTGAACGGCTTTCTTTTACGCACCGAGAGCGAACACGATTGCTACGGCGCGGGCCACGCGGGCACAGCGCTTTCTGCGGCGCTTGGAATGGCGGTCGGGCGCGACCTGCGCGGCGGCGATGAGAACATCGTCGTGGTCGCGGGCGATGCCGCATTCACCTGCGGAATCAGCTACGAAGCGCTCAACAACGTGAAAGCGCATACGAAGCGATTCATCGTGGTGCTCAACGACAACGAATGGTCGATCGCGAAAAATGTCGGCGCGATCGCGAGCTACCTGAACACGATCGTCACCAGCCCGACATTCGCTCACCTTCATGACAAAGCGCGCAATTTCGTGCAGGCAATTGCCGGAAAATCAGTGGCGGACTTCGCACATAAAGTTGAAGAAAGCGTCAAAGGCTTGCTGGTACCGAGCGTTATCTTCGAGGAACTCGGGTTGCGTTACTACGGCCCAATTGATGGGCACGATATTCCCCTGCTCATCCGGACATTTGAGTTCTTAAAGACGCAAGAAGAACCGGTGCTGCTGCACATTCTCACCCAGAAAGGCAAAGGCTACGCGCCGGCCCTCAAGCAGCCTGATAAATTCCACGGACTCGGCAAATACAAGATCGAAAGTGGCGAAACCGCCCCGACGCCTACGCCGACCTATTCGGAAATTTTCGGCAAGACGCTGGCGAAATTCGCGGAGACAAATCAGAAGCTGGTCGCCATCACCGCGGCGATGCCGAGCGGCACGGGCCTCTCCCATTTTCAGAAGGCGCATCCGGGTCGCTACTTCGATGTCGGCATCGCGGAAGAGCACGCCACGCTTTTTGCCTGCGGCCTTGCCACGCAGGGGCTTCAGCCTTTTCTCGCGATTTACTCGACGTTTTTCCAGCGCGCGTACGACATGGCGATTCACGACATCGCCATCCAGAATCTCAACGTGAAGCTGTGCATGGACCGCGCCGGCCTAAGCGGCGACGACGGCCCGACGCACCATGGCTTGTTCGACATCGGTTACCTGCGGCACGTGCCAAACTGGGTGCACATGCAGCCCAAGGACGAAGATGAGTTCGTCGATATGCTCTGGACGATGTTGCACTACAACTCCGGCCCGATCGCCATTCGTTACCCAAGAGGCTCGGGGACGGGTGCAAAAATCAAACCGGAACCGAAGCTTCTCGAGATCGGCAAGGCCGAGGTCGTGCAACACGGTCGCGACGTCGCGATTTTCGGTTTGGGCGCAATGCTTGAAGTCGCCGAGGAAGCCGCACGCAAACTTGAAGAGAAAGGAATTTCCGTCGCGCTCATCAATCCGCGCTGGATCAAGCCCATGGACACCGGCACGCTGGAATTTTTCGCGCGCAGCGTCGAAGTCGTCTGCACGATTGAAGACCACGTTTTGCACAACGGGTTCGGCTGCGCGGTGATGGAGCATCTGCACTCGCAAATGATCAATACGCCCGTGGTGCGCATCGGCTGGCCGGATCAATTTATCGAGCACGGCGCTGTTCCAATCCTGCGCAAGAAACACGGCATCACAGCCGACGCGCTCGTCGAAAGAGTTCTGCCGTTATTGCGCAAAAAATCCAGCCTCCGCCCATCGGTAGCCTGATAAAAGCGAAGGGCGCCTTCGTTTCCGAAAGCGCCCTTCATAGTTTCGATGGCGATAAGCCGAATTCTGTCGGCCCAGCACTTTGCTAGCAAGGTGCTGGACGGATGATCATTCATCTCATCCGGATCTCTCCGAATGCCCCGGCGAATTTTCATCCGCCGTGATGCGACGATACCCGAGGATTAAATCGGGCCGGCTACCCTTCCTCTGTTTTGTCTTGCACCGCATGGGGTTTTTCGTGCCTCGCGAATTACTCCGCGAGCGGTGAGCTCTTACCTCGCCTTTTCACCCTTGCCTGTGCTTTTCTCAAAGAACCGGCGGTGTCTTTTCTGTGACACTTTCCGTCAACCCAGACTTGGGTCGGGGTTGCCCGCGTATTCTACGCGGCATGCTGCCGTATGGTGTTCGGACTTTCCTCCAGTGAACCTTCCGGTTCACCAGCGATCATCTGCCATCGGCCTTAACTTTATCACAATACGGAAAGCAGGAAAGCAGGAAGAGTAGTCGGCACCGCAGCGGTCCCTCTACATTAGAATGGTGACGGAACAGCGATGAGGAAAATCGTAATCATCGCAAGCGCGATGATGAGTTTGCCAAGCATTGCGCCCAGATTTCCCAACAGACTTCCCCAGCCGGCGCGACCGGCGTCGATCATTCGTTTGCCGGCAATGAACTCGCCGGCAACCGCGCCAATCACGGGCCCGACAAACAACCCGATGATTCCGAAGAAGAGACCAATGAGCGCGCCGATGATTGCGCCGAACGCACCCCACCTTGTCGCGCCAAAGTATTTTGCGCCGAAATAGCTGCCGAGAAAATCGAACACGTAGGAAAGAAGCGTGAGCAGCACGAGAACAACGATCGTTTTCCAGCCGACACTTTTCTCCGCGCCTACCATAAGGCGATGGATGACTGCGGCAGCGAGAATGATCGCCGTGCCAGGCAGGACCGGTGCGATCGTGCCGATCAGACCGACTGCGAAAAGCACAATTGTAAACAGCCACCAGAATAATTCCATTTGACGGGATCGTAAGCCACGGATGAACACAGATGAAACACGGATGTTTCAATCGTAAGAACCTTCTTCCCAGTCACGAGAATTATCTGTGTAAATCCGTGTTAATCTGTGGCCGCAGTTCCTCCGTAAACTTTTTGACCACTAACACGTCGATCTTATAGTGAATTTCCCCTCTGAACTCGAACCGGAGGATTGTTTATGCCACTTGCTGTTGGAACCAAAGCGCCAGATTTCACCTTATCCACGAAGACAGCTGAAGGTCCAAAGCAGATCAGGCTCGGCGACAATCTCGGAAAGAGAAACACTGTGCTGCTTTTCTTTCCCATGGCGTTCACCGGCACGTGCACTCAAGAGATGTGCGAAGTGAGCGCGGGTCTGAACGCCTACACATCTTTGAACGCCACGGTTTACGGGATTAGCGGCGATAATCCGTTTGCGCAGGAAGCATGGGCGCAGAAGGAGAAAATCACCGTGCCGTTACTGAGCGATTACGAGCACAAAGTCGCACAAGCGTACGGCGTAATGTACGACTCGTTCCTGCCCCAAATGAACCTCGGAATGGCCGGCGTCCCGAAACGTTCCGCGTTCATCGTCGATAAAAACGGGATGATCCAATACGCCGAGAGCAACGACGACGCAAGGCAACTACCGAATTTCGATAGGATCAAGGCCAAACTTGCGGAACTGAAATGAACCTTTTGTCATTCCGAGCGGAGTCGAGGAATCTCTCGATGTTTCTGAAGAAGGTAGCCAGAGATGTCTCGACTTCGCTCGACATGACAAGCAGTTGAATGCACGACGA
>WNGC01000991.1_pt1 | contig 17131 bp, 30 predicted proteins | sample 5400051 | NCBI WGS metagenome assembly WNGC01 (sample SAMN13153368, study PRJNA577476) | soil metagenome | isolation source: 20 cm soil or saprolite under grassland replicate 2 | place: USA:California | collected 2016-06-15
CCGAGGTGCCGCCCGGCTGCGTGAGGTAAGCGCGAATGGTCGACGCCCCGGGGAGGAGCAAGCTCGTGACCTGGATGCCCTGGTTCGCTCCCACCACCTGGGCACTGGATTCCGCCGTGGGTAAGGTTTCGCCGAAGGCGTTGCGTTGCGTGACGACGAGCAAGTAGGTGCCGGCAGCCAGGGTCGAGCCGGTAGCGGCGACGACCGCAAACGAGGCGGTGGGAGGAGGCAGCGTCGGGGGCAGGTCCGGAGCCTGCGCGCGCATCGCGAGGATGGGATCGCCTACCAGGGCCACGGACTAGACCTCCTTGGCAAACGGGCGCTGCGGGTGGCTCGCAATCTCGCTCGTAGCGTGCGCGAGCACGTTGCCCGAGTCCGCGTTGACGACCGCCATCACGTCGAGCATCAGCGTGTGCAGTTGCGAGTCCGTGAGCAGGTGCCCCTGGGTCTCGAGCCGCTTGCGCAGCGCGGCGACAAGATCCTGGGCCGTTGCGGAACCTCCGAGGTTGGCCATCGTGTACCTCCTTAAAAAACAAAAGAGACTGGAGCTCCGCGAAAAAGCCCCAGCCCCTTAGGACGCGCTACCCTGCTAACCCAAGTTTAACTGACTCCGGAAACCTCCAGGTCGAGCTTGGCCGTGGTTCCCGCGCCGAGCGTGATGTCGACCGACACCTGGTTGACGTTGATGTCGACGATAAAGGGTATCAGGAAATCGGCGCCGCCGGGCACGACCAGGCCGGCCGCGAGCGACCCGCCGTTCGTGTAGGGCGAGCCGGACGACGCCACCACGGAAAAGACCAAGGCCGTCGCCGGGTTCCAGCGAAAGAGTTCGACGAAGGTGGTGCCGTCGGTGACCAGCACATCGAGCAGGATGAGCGACGGCGTGCCGGCGGCGAAGCCGTAGACCTTCGCGCGGATGTAGCCGCGCGAAAGGGTCGGCGTCAGCCCCGAGAGCGTGTAACTGGCCGGACCTACGGCGACCGACACGTTCGAGGTGAGAAACAAAGTGTCGTTCTGGAGCGGACTGCCAAAGCCCGGCACCACGCTCGGAAGTCTATTCGTAAAAGACATGCTCGGTTCTCCTTACAGAATGTTCGTGATCGACAAAGCTGTGCGCGGGTTGACATTCGTCAATTGCATGACGACCACGACCCTCGAAACCACCACTTCTTGGTTTGAAGCCATCAGCCAGGGCCGGATGATGAAGTACCCGCGGTTGTGGTAGTTCATCCAGAAGTAACTCGAGTTCCACAGGAAGCCCGTGCCCGCCGCCGCGTACTGGTCGGCCAGCACCGTCGCGTTGTTGAAGCGGAAGTGATAGCGGATGGAAGTCTGCACCGGCTCCTTGTCGCTCATGTTGTCGACCGAGCGGATGATCGAAGTGGTGGTCGACGATACCGACGTGAACTGGATCTTGAAGTTGCCGTAGTCGGTGTTGTTCAGGATGAGCGTGTCAGGTTCGTCGTAGCCGAAGACCACCGACTGGTAAGCCGCCTCGGCAACAGCCACCGAAAGGTGCGCGGAACCCGCCGTGACCGAGGCGGAGGGGTTCCAGGCCGTGACCGTCGCGCGGTTGATGCCCGCGAGGGTGTTGTTCTGCGTGCCGATCCACGCCGGGATGCTGTCGATGTCGATCGAGGTATTGTTCGGCGCCGTGCCGTAAGAGGCGCGGGCTAGTTTCGGAAGGAGCGAGGCGGCGCAAGCCTGCATCTTCGCCTTCACCACGTCGATCGCCGAAGCTCCGCCCGAGCCGAGGATGATGTCGAGCGTGGGGATGGCGCAAACCTGGTAGTACGCGCGCCACACCTGGTTTGCCGGTTGGATCGAGTCGACGACGGCGGTGTTCAGCACCTGGTCGCCCCAGAAGGCTCCGCCCGTCGGCTCTTCCTGGGTCAGCAGCGGGAAGACCAGTTCGGCTCCGGTGACGTGCTTGCCCGAGCGCTGGAAGGCCCAGTAGGTCGGCGAAGGCTTGAGCACGATGTCCGAGAGGAAGGGCGCGATTTTCTTCTGGGACACGGCGTCAAGGGTATTGACCATCAAGGCCGAGGGCGACTGCACGCCCGTGCCGGTGACGCCCGCCGCAAGCGCTACGGGACCCGAATAGTCGTAGGAGTCGCGCGCGACGACCTGCATCGACTCGAGGTCGATGACCACGCGAGTCGAAATTCGCCTGGTGAGTTGCTTGTTGTCGGGAATCATCGCTTGGTTCTCCTCTTGGCTTTCTCGTCTTCTTCTTCGGGTTCTTCCGTTTCGGCCGCCTCGCTTATGGCGCGCTCCACTTCCGCAGTCACAAAGTCGGCTAGTTCTGCGGAAACGTGCTGGAGTTCGCTCCCGTTGAGCGACACTCCGTGGTTCCTGAGCACGCGGTCGACGACGCTCAGGGTGCGCGCGTGGAGTTCCTTCGTCGTTACGCTCATGGTTTAACCTTTGCGGCCGCCAGCTTGGCCTTGAAGTTGGCTTCGGCTGCGGCCATGCGGACATCGCAATCCTGGCGCACCAGCGCGGTTTCGGCTTCGGCTTGCTGCTTGATCGACGCAATGAGCGCCTGGCCGTTCGTGAGGGCCGTCGCTATCGCTTGCTGCGCCCGCGCATCGGCAGCGGCGTTCAAGCCTTCTTCGATCCGCCCGCAATCGGCGACGAGCGTGGCCATCGCTTGATTGATGGCCGTCGCCGCCTGCGCCAACCGGTCGCTTAACTGAGACATCCACTGTCACCCGTGTGTGCTACGCCGCCCCGAAATCCGCCGGATTGCTGGCGCCAAGATCCGCGAGCATCTGCGTCAGTTCCTTGTCCTCGGCCACGTCGTCGCCGAGTCCCTCGAGGCCCTTCTCGGCCACGTGACTCTTGTCGGGTTTCTTGGGACCCGAAGCCGAGGTGGGCCGCCCGGTGGCCGCGAGCCGTCCGCGCATCTCGCCTTCGCGGCGCCCGCGCTCGAAGGCTTCCTGCATGGCCGCTTCTTTTTCCGATTCGGCCGTCAAGTCGAGAATCGCCCGTTCCACCGAGGGCAGGCCGTGCCGGTCGAGCAGTTTATGTTCCGCGGCGTAGTCGCGCACCTGCTCGTAAGTCATGTTCTTGTGCTTCTCGATCTTCTGAAGCCGCGGCTGCAGACGGTCGAACTGCGACCTCCAGCGGTCTTCGGCCCAGATGGTCGTGGCCTTTTCCATCGCGCCGGCCAGCTTCGTGACCGTCTCGTTCATTTTCTGAACGGTGTCGTTTATCGCCTTGAACTTCTTGCTTGCGGGCTGCCAGAAGGGATCGCTCTCGAACTCGTCGTCCGAGGTGGCGCCGCGCTCCCTGCCGTGGTTGTTCTTCTCAAGATCCGCGACCTGGCGCTCGTAAGTGGCCTTCAGTTCGGCGGCTTTGGTTGCGAGATCCGTGACCTCGCGGAACTTGTCGTCGACCACTTTGCTTTTCTTGGCGACTTCCGCTTCCATGTCGGCGCGCGCCGCGCGCAACTCGCCGAGCGTTACCTTGTCATCGCCTACCGCAAACTCCAAGGTGTCGGGGTAGGTCTTCGCGTCGTCGAGCACCTGCTTCAAGTTCTTTGCCATGCGTCCTCCTTAAAACTGCCGCGGCATGCCGCCGCCCTCGCCGCCCGGCGGAGGCTGCGCCGCGCCCATCTGAATCGGGTTTCGAACGGCGGAATTTACACTCGCGGCTTGCTGCACTTCCTTGATGACGCGGTCGATTTGCGGGATGAGTTTGTAGATTTGGCCGCTGACGTTTGGCAGGCGTTCCATGTTCTGCACGGCCATCACGGCGAAGATGCTCTTGAGCTTCTTGAGTTGCGCCATCATCTGTCCGGGGTCGGCGCCTTTGAGCTCACTCACTTGCTGCGCATAGGCTTCACCGGCATCGGGTCCGCCTGGGCCACCGGGACCTCCCGGCCCACCACCGCCAGGAGCGGCGCCGGGCGCTCCGCCCGCCGAGCGGTTCATCAGCGCACGCATCACCAAGGAACTAAGCGGATTTTCCCCAGCCGCCACTTACTTCCCTTTCCGGCCCGTGCCCTTGCTCCCGTCCTTCTCGATCGAATAGACCAAGCCAAGCGGGTCCGGCAGTGAACTGCCTTCGACAAACGGCGGCGCCAGTTCGCGGATGTCGTTCGGAGGCACGAGCTTGTCGCCTTCGTTGTCGACGTTCAGCGGTCCCAAAATATCGGGCAACGCGCCGGGAACGGCTTTTCCATAATCGTCGGGATACATGCTTTTAGAGTTTCTGGCCATGGGCGTCCTCCTAGGGTCCTAGCTTCTTCACCCCGCCGGTCTTCTCTACCGAGCGGCGTGTTCTATCGGTTCCGTACCTGCGCCCGTGAAACTCGGTGTCGGACACTTCGTCGTGCTCCGGACACAGACCCAGGTTGTTCGCGGGAACTTCGCCGGCAAAGGCGGGGTTGTGGGCGAACTGCTTGCCCTTCCAACTGTCGAGCGCCGGCGAAAGCAAGACCACGCGCTGATCGGTCTTCATCGGCGCGCGGTTCGTCAAACCCTTGTGGTTATCTTCCATCACGATCCTTTTGAAACCGGGGGGAGGACTCCCTATGAAAAGCCCTCCCCCAAGTTTTCGGGCTAGTGCCTTTTGCCGCGACGTCCACCGCGCTTATGTCGTCTTGCCATAAGGTTGCTTCCTCCTTCCTCCGCCACGCTCAAACTTCAAGCGGAGCAACAGGCGGACAATTCAGTAACGGGAACTTTTTCTGCCGCGCCTCTTCCCGCGTTTTTTCATGCGCTTCCCCTTCCGCGCCCGTTCAGGCACGGGCACATCGTCTTTCTCGATGTCTGCGCCCGCGTGTGGTTCCTTGTGCATTTACTTCCGGATGCCCCGGCGGCCGTGCAGACGTGCCGCGCGGTTCAGGCGTTTTGCCTGGGTTTTCGTGCCCATGCGGTGCGGGCCGAAGCGCTTGAGCGCGTAACCTCGCGTCCTCATCTGCGCCTCCCGGCCCGGAAGCGGCGCTTGCCGTGGTCGAAGCGCTTCGCTTGGGTTTTCGAACCCATGCGGTGCGGAGAAAACCGTTTCGGCGCGTAGCTCCTCATACCTTCATCTCCTCGAGTCCGATCATCGTGAGCGATTGCGCCTGGAGATGCTTCAGGAACTCTTGTTCGCCGAGGCCGTGGACGTTCACGTGCGGCTCATAAAACGGAGGATACTTCCGCCCGTCGATCGCGAACTGCACCAGCCAGTTTTCGCCAACCTTTTTCAGTTCCAGGAGTTCGAAACGGTGTCCGGAAGTCTCTAAATCGTTGATTTCGGAGAGCACGCCCGGATTATCGGCTTAGACGAGGGAGGGCTGTCTAGCCTGGGCCGTCTTGAATGTCTGGTATTCGTGGGTGGGAACGCCGATCAGCCAGTGACCGGTCTCGTCGCGTTTGACCTGGTAACCGAGTTGGAAGGGGAACCCTTCGTGACACCAGCGCGTGATGGTTCTCGAGGTTCGTCCGTACTCTTCGGCTACTTCCGAGACCGGAACCCAGACGACGTGGATGTCGGGACGAGGTTTCACCGCGGCCTCGCAAGATACGCGCGAGCTTTTTCCGGCCAATCAGGGAACTTATCTACACGTTCAATCGAGTGGTTGCAGTGCATACAGAGAAGGCCGCGCCGCTTCCCCGTTTTGTGGTCGTGGTCGACGTGTAGCCGTTTGTTGAATCCGATCACCGGAGGTTCTCCGCAAATCGCGCACACGCCACCTTGCTCTGCGAGCATCGCGTCATATTGCTCAGGAGTGATGCCGTGCCGATACTTGAGAAGACTTTTACGGTGCTCCATGCGCTTAACTTCAGCGGGACGGGCAGTACGTTTCTTGCCACGTTCAACCCACTTCGCTTTGTTCTTTTGGTAGTATTCGCGGGCGTACTGTTTGAATTTTCCAGGATCGGCGGCACGTCGTCTGCGGGAATTCTCCAACTTCGCCGCCTTGCGTTCAGGCTGCATGTTACGATAACGGTCTCGCTCTCTGATGTTTGTCAAATATTTTGAGCGATGCTTCACATCGGCGGCTGCTTTATATCCTGGATGTGAAGCATAGAATTGCCGCATGTATTCCGCGTGTTTGGCCCGCTTTTCTTGCAACTTAGCAAGCTCTTCTGCTGTCAATTTGTTTTCATGCTCGTGGCGCTTGCGATCACGGTATTTCTGCGGATTCCTCTGATACCGTAAACGCGCTTGCTCTCTGTGTAACCCTGGAATGTATTTACTCATTGCCATCACCTCGGCCGGCGTAGCTTGCCCATGGCACTGAGCTCGAGCTCGCGTGTGCGCTCCTCCGCGAGCTCCTCAGCATTAGGCAATCCCAGTGTTTCGTACAGGAAGCGTGTCGGCAGCAGGTTGGCCTTGCCCATGGCGCTCACGATTGAGCGCAGCGTCGCGGCGCTCAAGACCTGGAGCGAGCCTTCGTCGAGTTGCGCTTCGTAGTCGTCCACGTTGCCGATGGGATCCCAGCTTGAGAAGGTCGGCTCGCCGCGCTCGGTCGACATCAGCCGGTCCGAGATCGAGCGGTAGCGCGCGTCGATGTAGAAGATCATGCTCGCGAGCCGCTGCAACTCCTCGGCCAGCATGCGTCCCCGGAGCCGCGTCATCGGCTGCGACTGCCACAGGGTCGCGTCGAAGAGTTCCGCCGAAGTGTTGCCCGGTGTTCCCTGGCCCTGCCGCGCGGCGTTGTAGCCCTGGAGCTCCTTCTGGATGCCGAGCAGGGTCGCGGGCAGGGTCAGCATGTGCTGCGGCAGCGCTTGCGGGTTAATCACGACCGGCGGATCGGAACCCTGGTTGATCATCAGCACTTCGCCCGGAAGCCAGCCGATGCCGGTCGGATCGAGGCCGGTGTTGTTCTTCATCACGATGACGCCGTTGTTGGTCCGCACCACGTTCTCGAAGAGTTGCGTGTAGAGGCGCTCCGACAGGCTTTGCAGTTGCCGGGTGAGTTTGATCGGCGGAGGCCCCCAGAAGTTCGTGATCGTGGGCATCGCCGGAATGCGCAGGAGCGGGAAGGTTCCGAGGTCGTCGTCCGGAAGTTGCGGACACCAGTTGTTGCCATCGGCGAGCACCACGCCTTCGCACTCGGTAATCCAGCGTCCGTTCGGGTACTTGTACTGGAAGCGCGGATGCACCAGCTCGCGGATGTCCGCATCCGCCCCGGCGTAATCTCGCACGCGCTCGCGCGTCGAATCGAAGAGGTAGAAGGTGCGCTTGCGGACGCGGTTGTCGCGGAAAATTTTGCGTTCCTGCGTGCCTTGCGAAGAAAGCGGCGAGGCTTCGGGAAATTCGAGCGCGCCCGAGACGCTGCCGAAGGGCTCGGCGTCGGCCATGTAGAGGTGGGGCCGGACGTGGCGTCCCTTTTCGGGAAACTCGCGGTAGATTTCGTCGATGTACGGCCAGTCTTCCCAGCCAATCCAGGACCAGTCGCGGTCGCTCTTCGCATAGGGGTCCGGGAAGACGCCTTTCGGCTCGCGCATCGCGACCCAGGTCGCGCCCTTGCCGCGCCGTGCGCGCGGGTTGAAGCCCACCTGCAGGAAGCCGAGGTTAGAGAGCATGGCCCAGATGAACGATTCGAGGATGCGGTTGTTGAAGAAGCGGTCGCGCCACTGCTCCTGGAAGTGCTTCTCGCGTTCGCGGTCCCGCTGATCCTTGTGCATGATGTAGATTTTCGGCGAGGCGTCGGTGATGTCGGTCGCCTCGTTCAGCACCAAGGTCTGCAGTTGCGGGATCGTGACGCGCGGGCGGAAGCTAATCGGGGTGGCGGGGTCTTCCTCGAGTTGGTAGAAACTCTCGATTTCGCGGAAGTAGTCGCGTCCTAAAATCTTGTCGCGTTCGTAGAGCGAGATGCGCTCGAGTTCGTCGAGTTGCCGGGAGATGGCCTTGTCGTCGACCATCCAGTCGGGTTGTGACTTGGTTTTCGAGCCGGTGGATACGGCTTCGTAACCCACGAACAGAGGCGCGGCCACTTAGGCGACCTTTTTCTTTGAGGAACGCCCCGGCGCCTCGTCAGACACCGGAGCGCTCCTCTTCTTGGTTGGTTTAGCGTCTTCGCCGTTCAGCCATTCGGCGAGAAAGTCGCCCGGCGCCTGCTGCGTGCCGGCCTCGCTTTTGCGGAAGCTCTCGATTTCGGTCATCATGCCGATCAAGTCTTTGGGACTCATGAGTCCGGCGCTGATGAAGACGTGCGCGTTCAGCGCGAGTTTGTCTTCGAGCGACGCCCAGGCGCCCGAGCGCCCCTCGTGCCGAAGACTGACGAACTGCTGGCCGATGTCCTGGAGGATCGTGACCGCCTCGGCCCGGGAAACTTCTATGCGGTCGGCGACCGCTCTTTCCTTATCGCGTGCAACATCTTCATCTGAGCGATTTTCTTCTCCGCTCGCGCCAGCATGTCCTCCGTGAACGGCAGGCTCACGGAGGGCGGCGGCAGCGGATTCCCGTTCGCGGCGGGATTCACGTTCACGGGACTCGCGCTCACGCTCCTCGCTGGCTGCACGGACGGCAGCGCTGCCGGTCTTGCTACGGATGACGGACATTCAGCCTCGATCACGCACATCCAAGCGTGTTTCGGGTCGAAGCGTAGCACAATCTCGTCTTTTCTGTCATCGAGGTCTTCGACGAGGCGAAAGGATTCCTCCTGTATCTTGCGCATGGCGCTGCGCTTAACGCGCAGCGAGCCGCCCGCCTTCCGCGCGAGCACGGCGATGATCTGCGTCAGGTAACGGATGGTCGCTTGCGGGCTTTGGTCAGCCGGTGGCATTTGATGCCTCCTGCGCGCCGGGTACGCCTAAAATGCGCTTGGAAATTCTTGTTTGCCAGTCAGGATCGGTCTTTCCGTGGCTTTGTATACGCTCATCCCAAGCCTTGAGTAACGCTGCCAGTTGGGCAGCACATAGACCGGCCCCTCCTAGGTATTCACCACGGGCATCTGCGTCGCGCCATTCTTCAACCAACGACCACAGTGGATTGAGTTCTGTACCATCCATCAAATCCTCCCGAGCACCGAGTGGTTCCGCCGTTCTTTATCGCGAAACAGGATGAAGTCGAGGTCGCGCTTGAGCGCCGTCTGCAAAGTCGCCTGCGGTTTGAGCGCCGCTTCGACGCTGGCCTGGCGGCTATCCTTCGTTTCAAGGTAGTTGCCCTTGAAGTTCGCGATGTTGGGTGGAGGATACTGCGCGCAGGCGACGACCGCAAGCAGCGCGGCCATGAGCACGTCGTCGTGGCCGTGCTCGACTTCCCAGCGCATGCCGACGCCCATGGTCGCGAGGTCCATTTGACGGAGCAATTCCTCGTCCGAGATTTCGAGTCCCCCGGGGATGTTTTTCATGCCTTCGCGGAGCTTCCCGCGGAAGGTTGAATACAGCAGGTCGCGGGTGCGTCCGGTCGTTTCCCAGCCGAGCGAGTGGCGCTTGCCCTTGCCGGCGGCGGCGTCGTCCTTCCCGCGCCACACGTACAGGTTCGGGTAGTAGTAGGTGTCGCGCATGATCTTCTGCGCCCAGAGACCCAAGTTCCCGGTCAACTCGATGTTGACCATGGCCATGTTGTACCACCGCCCGGCCTTGTCGAGGTCTTCGGCAATCTGTTCCGGGTTGACCCAGTCCGAGAACACCGCGGCAATCTTGCCCGTCGTGCCGTTCAGCACCACGTAAGCGGCAAAGTCCCCGGTAGCCGACCCGGTTTCCGCCTCCATGCCGCGGGCGCAGTCGGCTCCGATGTAGTACCAGCATTTCGGGCGGGGCTTCTCGTACACGAGCAGCTTGCCGTTGCGCACCTCGATGAAGTTGAAGGCCGAGCCCGAGCGCTCGAGGTGCCCGGAGCAAAGCGGTGGCTTGATGGTGCGCCGCGCGTACTGCAATTCCTGGCTGTTGAAGGCCGGATCGCCCGAAGCGACGAAGGCCACTTCCGGGGTCCAGGGATATTCCTGGCTGTTGTGGCAAGTGATTCCGGAAACCACGAATTGGTGGTTTGGCTCAACCGTAAGGTCAAAAACTTCCGCCTCTCCGTCCGGGACTACGGAAACAACCTGGTCGGTAAGCGTCAAGGGGAACGGGCGCTGCCCAACTCCGCAAGGATTACGCCCTTCCGATGACCGATTCTTGAATATCGGAACGCATGAATTTTTCCTGGCCCCAAGGAATCCTACTTCATCAAAAAACGCGCCGGCTTCCTCGCCGCGCATGAGCAGCCATTCCCCGCTAACGCGGCTGCTGATTCCAAAACCCAGCAAGAGCAACTGCACTCCTTCAAGGAGGGCGGGGTGGTTGGAAAACAATCTGACGGAGTTTGCGGACGGAGAGCCATCTCCCTCGAAGGCCGCCCTCAGAAATTCCCTTACCACATTTTTGGGAGAGCGGAAGATCGCTTCGGGCACGCAAACCCTGCGGTGCGGCCTGGTTTCGTTGAAAATTCCGAAAGCCCTGGCAAAGTAAAGGAAAGGCTTGTGGCCAGCCCTAAGCTCCCAGCAATTGGATTTGCCGAACTTTCTTCTCGGAGGTTTTCTGCCAATAACACGCTCCATGTCTTTCGAAAGGATTTCAGCTACGTCTTGATCTTTCAAATCTCCGACCAAGGAAACGGCGTGGTGGTAGGACGAACGCCGGTCCTTGTATTTTCCGATATAAAAAGAACCGTCCGTGACGAAGTATCCAAGGAAACGGGCGCAAGACTCGTCAACGTCCACGACGTCAAGATCCGGAATCTCGACGCGGCAGATATGCTCCGCAAACCTGGGAATGCCCAACCGCACTCTCTGGCCAACGCATTCGGCCGCATGTTGGAAGCCGTTACGTACCGTGAGGATCGGATGATTCGGAGTGCATCGCAGGGTATATCCATTTTCCGTGGTAACGCGAACGACCGGCGACACGCCGTTATCGAATCGTTTGGAAACCGCGCCGGACTCGGTTTCATCTCCCTCTTGCGCTTCAATGATTGGGACCAGGCCGTTCTGGGTCGAGACTCGCTGGTCTCCGGTGACGCAAAATTTCGCTTCGCTTCCTTCGCACTCGCCCTCGAGCACCAGCCGCATCCAGGCAATCTGCCCGCGCGTGGCGCGGAAGACCTTCATCAGTTCGCGTTCGAGGTCCGTCGCCGGCGCGTCCGGGGCTTCCGAGGCTTCCCTCTTGCAGGCCGGGTCGTCGAGCCAACTGAGGAAGATGGGGGTGTAGCCGTTCCAGGCGGAACCCTTCTTGTGCGCGCGGTTCCAGAAGTCGTAGAAGGTTTGTCCGATGCCGACGCGCCCAAAAGCCGTAGATTCGAGCGCAATGATCGTATCCGGCGCCTTAGAGACCGCAGGCAGGATGCCAAGGAACGAATCGCTGCCCGGGTACTGCGCCGCCTCGGAAAGGTGCAAAGCCGTGAGCGTAAGTCCACGGCCGCCGCCGACAGAGCCCGCAGTTGCGATGTCCAGTCTGGATTCGCCGTCCTGGTGGTGGAAAAGGATGTCGCGGGTGCGCACGTCGCAGCATTCGGCTTTCTCATTGAGCGCGTCTCCCAGGTCTCGCGGCACGCGGAAGAGACCTTTTTCACTGACTTCCTTCAGGTGCGCGACGATTTCGGCGTGCGCCTGCGGCCGCGCAAGGCAGTGACAGAAGAGGAGAGAATCCATCATGCTCGACATGCCGACGCGCCTGGCCTTGGTGCAGATCACCCTGATCCATTTGTGCCGTTCGTAGTGCTCGGAAATGATCTTAAAAGCCTTGATCTGGTTTGAGTTGAAGTGGAAAGGCACGGATATGTTCGCTTCTCTATCTTTGATTATCAGTTTCGAGAGAAGCAATCTTGCCCTGTCCAAGTTCACTGATATTTTCTCCGGTGGATTGCGTGGCACGGGGCACAGAGCCAATCCACCTCTAACGGCTTACGGTGATTCCGGTGATGAGCATGCATCCCGGAGCGACCGTCTTTCCTTCGTTTCGGGATCTTATGGCAAGCGGTACACCGTGAAGGTCTAACTAGTACTCCAGCTCTGATCGCCTTTCGGACAACTTCATGGGCTTTAACTTTTCCTGGATTCCTTCGTCTCCACCGTGCGGTAGATTCACGAAAAATCTGCCGAGCTTTTGGATTAGTGGCCATCCACTTTTCGGCAATCGCGTTGCGCTTGCTTTTGAACTTGGTTGTTCCTCTTACCTTGAGCACACCGCGAAGATCAGAGGCAGCCTTACGTTTTTTATATTCTGGATTTTCCCGGTTGCGTTTGCGGTATTCGCGGCAGTAGCGCCTCAACCGTTCCTTGATTTCGGGTTCGTTTGCGTGTCTGCGATACCAACGACGCACTCCTACCGTACTCGGATTCTGTGATAGCATCAGTGCCTCGAAAGTCCACGAATCGGTCGCAATTTCTGGTACGACATAAAACAAAGCATTGAGCAACAATAGATAGATTTTATCTTCCCCATTGGTTCGCCTTCCTCGCGGTACCCGTCATCAGCGAAAGCTACTTTCGCGCGATCTGCCATGGTTCGTTTGCACTGCGCCACGGCGGTTTTCGGCATGTCGGGGCGCTCGCGGTTGTCCCACACCCAGCAGTGCAGCGGCTCCGGCGGGAGTTGCGACTGGCGCTGCAGCACGATCTGCGCAGCCCTGTCGTACTCGCGCTTGAGGTTGTTCAGGCGTTCGAGGGCTTGAGAAAGCGGAACTTCCCACCAGTCGAAAATGGTGACTGCGGTGGTCTTGGGGAAGGCCGGCGGACCGACCAAGGCGGTCGTAGCGTTTGACGGCGCCTTGTCCATCGACAGTTCGGTCGTCGCGGTCGCGACCAGGGCTTGCTGCGCCTTGAGCCGGTGCTGCTCGTAGTTGTGGATGCGAGTGGCCCTAGCCTTCGCGCGGTCGGCCTTGGTGAACTTGTGGGGCATCTTTCTTCTCCTGGTGCCGGTCCCCGGCGTGATAGTTCTCGTAACGCACGGTTCCCTGGCACGCGCAAATGTACTGGACGACGATAGTCTTACCCTGGTCGTCGAAGCGTTCGCGGCACTTCTGCATCGGCTGTAGACAATAAGTACACGTGGGCGGGGAGAGCGGGATCACGGCTGGAGGTCCGGCGGCCTGCCCAGGATTTCCTCGGCGTTGATTTGTTCGTCGAGCCGCAGGATCTGCAGGCACGTGCTCGGGTCGCCGTTAACGCCAATGATCCAGCCGCCTTTCGAGCCCGGGGGCATCAGCGGAACTTCCGCGTTGCCGAGTCTCGCCAAGTCCGCGATCCTCACGCGCTGGATGTCCACGACGAACAGGAAGTGCGCGGCGGGTTCGAGCGAGTAGCGCGCCACGCCTTCGGCGACGGCGACGGGAGCGAGCGCGACAACGGGGACGGCACGCTTGAGCAGTTCGCGGCGGTTCATTGTTTCCTCGGGTTCGCTAGCGCCGAGACGACCCGCGCCTCGCCTTCTTCCTTCATCAAGCGCGCGCCGAATTGCACGGCGGCCTGGTTGGTCTCCTCGTTCTTGAGTTCGCGCACGGCTTGTTCGAGCATGGCGATCGCGAGTTTGAGCGAGGGCACGGCTGAAACGTCGATCTTGCAGCGCAGCGTTTGCGATTCGACGAGGGTCACGACCGCTACCGGTATCACGGCTTCCTCCAACCCCGCGCCGGGGCGTAGAACTTGACCGCTTGGCTCGCTTGCTGGCGCTCGCGGCGAGTGGCCTCGCGGATGCGCTTGGTGCGCACTTCCTCGCGGGCGCGTCCGCGCGTCTTCGTCTTCGACCAGATCCAGCACAGTTTGCAGCACTTGCAGAAGAAGGAGTAGTGGGTCTCGGCCTCGCCGAGCAGCACGAGTTCCGACCGTTCGCAGCGGCCTTCCTTGAAGTTAGGACACGACGGGATTTCGGCCATCGGATTCCTCTTGGGGAGACGCGCCGTTATCGGATTCCTCGTTGCCGGACTGCGCCTGGAAAAACGCCTCGATGATCGCCAAGAAGAGGTAGTCCTTGACCCGCTGGGATTCCCGCAGTTCCTCCCAGGGCACGAAGCAAGGGTGCTCTTTCTTTTCCGGATCCTTCACCGGGCCGTACTTCCAGCCTTGCGCTTCCTTCTCTTTGAGCCAGTTGACGTGGGACTGCCGGGGCGAAGTTTGCGCGCCGTATTTCAGGGCGCTCCAGTGGAACTCGACGCCGTGGATGGCCGAGCTGCGCTGCCAGTCGGGCGCGTCCTCCCACTTGGGCTGCGCCTCTTCGCCGAGCAGTTCCGACCACGCGCGGTTCGCCTCGTGGCATACCTTCGCGATGGCCTCGACATCGGAGCTCGTTGTAGCTTCCGTTGCGCGCGTTGCGGTCATGGTTTCACCTCTCCTCGAACTTCTTGCACCCGCACAAGTAGCAAGAGCTTTCGGCCGTGTGCGAGGCGAGTCCGTGTCCGCACCGGCAGACCGGCTCCTGGTCGACGCCCGTGCGGCCCGTGAGCACGTCATACGGATCCGGCAGGCGGTCCGGGAGGTCTTCCCTACGCGGCATGGCGGGCCGATTCAGGATCGGAAACGAGCATCATGGTCGGCTTGTGGCACTTCCAGCACACCCAGAAGGCTGCGGGATTTTCGTGCTCGAAGAGCTTGTCGCTATCCTCGGCCTCGCATTCGGAACACCGGTAGTGGACTGTGCGGACTTTCATGGTTTCCTCGCGCCGCGAGAGGGGAGAGCGGGAGAAGTGCCCCCCCGGCAAACCTTACGCTCTCCCCGCCGACGGCCATTCAACGGGTCATTCAAGCCGAAAGTCTAGTCTCGCGAGATTCTGCTTGTCAAGACGAAAGCCGCTTTGGTAGGATGCGCGGCATGGCGACGGGAACCCAAGAGCAAGTTGCCAAGGTCGAACTGGCCTGGCGCTGCTTCTACCAGAGCGCGGTGGTTCCCCGCTACCTCATGGAACAGGACTTCCGCGCCTTGATTCCGCAGGCTTTCGACCGCATGGTCCTCCAGATCAATACTATGGTGGCGGGCGAGCGCGTCCAGGAGATTCGCTACCCGGCCGACTGGTGGCAAGCGTTGCGCGAGCGCTGGTTCCCCGGGTTCTGGCTCAAGCGCTTCCCGGTGCGCTACCACGAGTGGCACGTGGACCTGCTTTATCCCATGATCCAGCGTCGCCACGTGGGCAAAGGACAATTTCCGACCATCTCCGTGTATTCGAGCGAGCGACCGCGCTCGCCGGGTTTCCTGCCGAATCCCCCCGAGGACGAAGACCATGGATGAAGAAGCGCTGCGCAAGTACATGGCCGAGATCGGGCGCCGGGGCGGGCGCGCGAAGTCGCAGAAGAAGCTCGACGCCTGCAAGCGCACGCTCAAGAAAGCGAACGCCGCACGGCTGAAGAGGAGGCTCCCTGGTGGATCCACTAACAAATGAACTGGCTCGTCCCCGGGCGTTGACGCCCTCCTACAAGATGGAGCGCGACGTGCGGGAACTCATCCAGAAACACGTCGACGAGGCCAAGGAAGAAGTCGTCAAGATGGCGATAGAAGAATTTACGCGGCGCGTCCGCAAGATAGCCGCCGAGACCGCCATCATGCTGCAAAACTACTACTCGGTCGAAAAGATCGGCCAGGAACTGATTATCCGGGTGAAAATTGACGATGGCGCAAGCAAGCCTTGAAGAGTACAAGAAACTGATAGCCGACCGCCCCGAGAAGTTCACGGAGGAAGAGGTCGGCTACCGCAAGGCCGACGCGGGCGAGCCGCAGTGCCGGGGGTGCCTGCACTTCTTTGAGCGGCGGCTCGACAAATTCGCGGTCTGTGAAATTATGAGGTCCGAGCGCACGGACGAAGAAGGCGTGAATCCGACTTGGGTGTGTAATTTCCAGACCGTCGACATGGAAAAGTTCCCGTTATCTCGTTCATTGAAGGAGAAGTAGATGCCCTCCGGCGAGATGCCGCTGCTCTTCAAGGTCGAGTTCGTGCAGTTGTGGACCGGTCTCTACCGCAAATACTACGGACAGTCGACCGGCTGGATGGCGGGCTTCGTGCTCTTCCAGGCGAACCTGCAACTGGGCGCGGGGCGGAACGCGGTCTCGCTCACGGTTCTGAACTTCAACGTGATCGCCAGTTGGAACGCGCGGTACTTCTCGTCGAAGAAGATTATTGAGATGCCCGCGCCCGAGCGGGGGCCGCGGATCGAGTTGCGCTGCCTGCTGTGCGATTCGCCGGCAAAAGCCATGGCGCCGATTTGCGAGACGTGCGTCGAGGCGGTCGCGGACAGGAAAAGTGGCCGCGCAAACTGAACTGACGCACGGTTCGCTGTTCGCGGGGATCGGGGGTTTCGACCTTGGCTTCGAGCGTGCGGGATTTGGAACTGTATGGCAGGTTGAGCTTGAGCCCTTCTGTCGCCGAATCCTGGAAAGACACTTTCCCCGTGCGCGACGGTTCGCGGACATCCGCAGATGCGGAAAGCGCAACCTCGAACCCGTCGCCGTCGTCACGGCGGGCGTCCCGTGCCAGGACGTCTCGGTCGCGGGAAGAAGAAAGGGACTCGCCGGGGAGCGCACTGGACTCTTTTACGAGTTTGCGCGAATCCTCTCGGAGCTTCGACCCGCTTGGTTTGTGTTCGAGAATGTTCCCGGACTATTTTCTTCCAACCGGGGAAGAGACTTTGCGGAAGTCCTCCGGGTACTCATGGTCGAGTGCGGGTATGGGGTATCGTGGCGCGTGCTCGACTCGCGATTTTTCGGAGTCGCCCAGCGCCGTCGCCGTTTGTTCCTTGTCGGACGTTTTGGAAAGCCGTGTCCCGCCGAGGTTCTTTTTGAGTCTGCGGGCGGCGCGGGGAATCCTGCGGAGGGCGGAGAAGCGCGGGAGGGTATTGCCGGGCCGCTTGGAGGAGGCGCTTACGGCACTGGCAGGCGGGACGAAGACGACCCAAACCTCGCCGTCACGCTCAGCAGTGGCAACGGTGCCAATAGCAACAATCCCGGACGACGGCGCGAAGACGACTTCAACCTCGCCATCGCGAACATGCTCCGCGAAGCGGACGGGCATCACGGGCGAAGCAGCCCGCGAGGAGACGGATGCGACAATCTCGTCGCCTTCGCCGAGAACCAGCGGGGAGAACTCCGCGCAAGCGCGGTTGCCCCTCAACTCAGCGCCGGAGGCGGCAAGCCGGGAAGCGGATACTCCGCAGTCGCCTACGAAGAAACCGCAGGGACCATTGGGGCGCCGAGCGGCGGGAGAAGGACCACGGACCTCGACGGGC
>WNGC01004579.1_pt1 | contig 17123 bp, 16 predicted proteins | sample 5400051 | NCBI WGS metagenome assembly WNGC01 (sample SAMN13153368, study PRJNA577476) | soil metagenome | isolation source: 20 cm soil or saprolite under grassland replicate 2 | place: USA:California | collected 2016-06-15
CCATGAGGCGCTTCGTGTGCTGTCTGGGTTCCCTGGGCCTGCTGGTAGGCTCAGGTTTGGCGCTTCCCGGCGTTGCGTCCGCGACCAATTGCGACCCTCTGACCGCCGGCGGCGTTGTTCTTGGGTATTCCATTTCGGAGAGCACCTCTTTCCAGGTTAGCACCGTTAATCCCGAATCATTTGCGTGCATCCTGCCCTCTACCCTCAGCCTGGCCCCTGACCTGTTTGATTTGTACAACGGCCCCGTCGCGAACGGCATCGTGAGTGACAATGTCATTATTTCCGTGGGACCAAACCAACCAAATACTGTCTCCCTGGTTTCTGACCCCAGCACCATCGAAGGCGGCCTGTCATCTCTCGCCACCAACCCAAACAATAAGGTGGTCGAACAGCCGTGCCCCAACAATACGACAGGGCAAGAATGCGATTTCGCAATACTCACCCTTAGAGATTCCTTCGGGAACGGCGTAGCCACCCTGGCCGTTCTCAGCGATACTCCCACTCAGTTTGGAGGCATACCGGAGGGATCTGGACCATCGTTGACGCAGGTTGTCCCTGAGCCGTCGACGGGGCTGCTCCTTGGCGCCGCGCTGCCGGCGCTCTTGGGGATCCGGCGGCGTTCCAAGCGGATGCGACCATGAGGGGATTCTTAAGCTGTCTAGGTGTCGGCGGCCTGCTGGCAGCCGCAAGCCTCGTGCATCCCGCCGTCGTGTCCGCCCAACCGCCCTGTCAAAACTTGCCCGGCGGTGGTCCATTCGACTTTGTCATCGCGGAAACTCCACAGTTCGCCACCGCCAATCCGGAAGTCTTCGCCTGTTTGACCCCACAAATTCAACCAACCTTCACGTTTACTCTTGATTTGACTGAAGATCCGAACTCACCCACGTTCTCACCTATTTTCCCTGACAGCGATAGTGTCTTTTCTGGTACTGGGCCGGCTGGGTTCTCCAATATCACTTTGGACTCTGACACAGAACCGTTCGGAATACTTGGGACGTCCTCATTGACGCAATCTGAGGTGCCCATAGCGTGCCCTTCTGGATTCCTGGCCGACCCGCCATCGGAAGCCCCGAACACCTGCGATGGCGCAGTAATCTCTGGCATCCCGTTCGTTGACCCACTCAACCCAAGCCAGACCCATCTTGGCACGCTAACCGTTATCAGCGACGTCGGAGCTGCCGTACCCGAGCCATCGACGGGGTTGCTTCTTGGTGCCGCGCTGCCGGCTTTCCTGAGGATCCGCCGGCGTTCGATGCGGATGTCTGCATAAGGGCGAAGGGGGCCCTCGGTGGTCAAGCGCATGGTGAAATTTTTCATCTCAGCGACGCTGGCCGGCGTAATGTTTGGCGTACTGTTGGTTCCAGCCTTCGCCGTCAATATTCTTGGTAACCCTGGTTTCGAAACCGGTTCCCTGCCCCCATGGGTCATATCCGTTACCTGCGGTGGAGTCTCTGGTTGCGAAGACTGGAACGTCACCTCAGCCGACAAGCACAGTGGCTCCTTCAGCGCAACAGAGGTGTCAAACTTAGTTGAGGATAGGTTTGGGGATGGCCCCACGCTTAAGCAGACTTTCTCCTCCCCAGTCGCGCCGAGCAGTATCCATCAAGTGTCGTTCTGGAATAGGTATCCTGACGCGTCACAAACCCAGGTGACTTTGGATTTCTTCTACTCAAACAATACAAGTCAAGCGTTCGGTGGAAGCAACACCACCACAGACTGGACCTTCCATGACTTCACCACCGATTTGGCGTCCGCGCCGCCCAACACGGATCTGGTTGCGATTGCGATCTCCCCAGTAGGCGACCTGCTGAACCAGTCAACCAATCGCCGCATGTATCTGGATGACGTGATTGTTGATGCTGCGGTTCCAGAGCCGGGTAGTTTGGCCCTTTTCGCCACCGGATTCTTCGGCTTAGGCGGGTTCCAAATTTTGAGGCGTAGACGGTAATCCGGGTTCCATTTCCCACGGGATGAGTTAACCCGCTCGACTGTTGGACGATCCGCCGGTTCCTGCGCGGGGCATCCGATTTTTGGGCGAGGATGCACATTCTTGCTCCCCCTTGCTTCCCGCCGCCTGGGGACAGCTTCCGAGGTGTCGGCGGCTCCGAAGGTGACTCGAAAAGCCGATCTGTCCCGAGCCCTGAGCGCCGTGACAACAAACTTGACATAAACTGTTCCGCCTTCCTACAATACCCTCAGGTATTGGTCCAACCACTGGGCCAATTTGACCTGGGCGACGAGCGAACGCGGTCGATCCGCGGAATTGGGCAAGGGGGGGCGCGCAAATCTCGCCGGACAGTGCAAGGCCGATCCGCGAGGACCTCGAACCGATCCGGCGGACGAAGGTGTACGCCGAAGTGGCCTCCCAGATTCACCGTCTGATCGTCGCCGGCCGCCTGAAGCCCGGCGACCGCCTTCCGCCCGAGCGAGAGCTGGCCGAGATGTTCGGGGTCAGCCGGACGTCGGTCCGGGACGCGATCCGGGTCCTCGAGATGCGGGGGCTGGTGGAACCCCGCCACGGCGAGGGGACGGTGGTCACGCAGATCCCCATCGACGCGATCGTCAGCCCGCTGGCCGACGCCCTCGCCGCCTCAAAGGATCTCACCACCGACCTCTTTGACATGCGCAAGATGCTGGAGCCCCCGCTGGCCCGCGCCGCGGCGCTCCGCGCCTCGGACGAAGACCTCACATCCCTGGAAGCGATCCTGGAGCGGCAGGCAGAGCGGATCCGGGCCGGGGAGATCGCCATCGCCGAAGATAATGCTTTTCACTACAGGATCGCCACCGCCGCGAAGAACCAGGTGGTCCTCCGTGTCATGGACGTGGTCATGGAGCTCCTCCAGGACAGCCGCGCGCGGTCGCTGCAGGGCCCCGGACGGGCCGAAAAGTCCCTCGGCGGGCACCGCCGCATCCTGTCGGCCATCCGCGACCGCGATCCGGATGCGGCGGCGGAGGCGGTGCGGCGGCACATCGAAGAAATCGAGCAGGTGCTGTTTTCGCGTGGACCGGGCGCCCGAGGCGGCGCCCGTGCGACGTCGACGGCCGGGGCGTGAACCCGGCGGGAGGTGGGCGATGGCACGCACCATCTCGGTAGAGGTCATCTACCGGGGGATCTTCCAGAAAACGCTCGCGAAGAACATCTGCCGGGGTATCGTGCTGGCGGCCCGGAAGGAGGGCAAGATCGGGATTGCGTTCGGCCGGTACGGCGACTCGCCGGAGCGCAACGGCATCCCCGCCAAGAACTTCGCCATCGTCGCCCCGAACGAGGAAGAGCTCCAGCTCAGCATGGCCCAGTACGAGCCGGAGCAGACCGACGTGACGATCAACGTCGACGACATGATGTGCAAAGGCGTGGAGTCCTGGGCCTGGTACGGCCTGCAGCCCATCAACCAGAAGATCCGCGAGCAGGGGACGCTGATCGTGACCTCGATGCTCCCGGCCGAAGAGCTCATCAAGTTCTGCCACACCAAGACGCATCCCTACCGTCTCGCCGTCCTCCAGGCGGTTCCGAGCTTCTCCGGCCTCTGGGTCTACAAGGACGACCACACCGACGTCCGCATCCTCGGGGCGCTGCCGAAGGTCTGCCCGGAACTGGTCAGCCTGGACAGCGTGCTCGCGGCGATCAAGGAGGAGTGGAAGGACGACCTGAAGGCCCGGTCCGCGCGGCGCTCCTTCGAGCAGGTGACGGCGCGGACGGTCCAGCCCGGCGAGGGCAACCGTGAGGTCCCGTACAGGTTCGACCTGCCCGGGTGGAAGACGATGCGCGAGGGCGTGACGATCGACGGCATCCGGCTCGGCGAGCCCATCAAGTTCGGCGACGAGATCGGCGGCTACCGGCCTGCGCGGAACCCCTACTTCAAGAAGTTTTCCACCCGGACGATGCGCCCGGTGATCGACTTCGACAAGTGCATCAAGTGCACGCTCTGCTGGCTGCAGTGCCCCGACTCCTGCTTCGACGTGATGCCGGACGGGACGTACGACCTGAACGCCGAGGCCTGCTGCGGCTGCGGGGTCTGCGAGGCGGTCTGCCCCGTGGATGACTGCGTGACGATGGTCAACGAGGCGGCCTTCGGCGACAACAAGAGCCAGTGGGAGATGTTCAAGACGGACAAGGCGGGCTACAAGGCGTGGGTCGACACGAAGATCGCGCACCGGGAGGAGCGGTCCCACGGGTTCCGCTACCGGGGGCAGTACCAGGAGCAGGTCGCCAAGATGGGCCCGGCGGCCGGCGCCCCGGAGAAGGGGAGCGCCGGTCCGGGAGGGCGGAAACAGATGGGCGCGGGCGCTGAGGGGGGTGAGGAGTAATGGATGCGGATGCGGCAACCGCGGTCCGGGTAGCGGCGGCCGAACAGGAGGCGTTGATCAGCGGGAGCGAGGCGGTGGCCGTCGCCACCAAGCTCGCCGACGTGGATGTGCTGACCGCCTACCCGATCCGGCCGTACGACACGTTGATGCAGTACGTCGCCAAGCAGATCGCCAACGGCGAACAAGACGCCGAATACATCGTGGCCGAGAGCGAGCACAGCCAGTTCGAGATCGCCAAGCACGCCGAGGCGGTCGGGGCGCGGGCGATGTGCGGCTCCAGCGGGGTGGGCTGGTGTTACGCGTTCGAGGCGATCGCCGTCACCCCGGCCCTGCGCCTGCCCCTGGTCGCCATGGTCGGCAACCGGGCGCTGGACGACCCGGGGGCGTTCGGGACGGAGCACAACGACGCGCTGGCGGCCCGGGACCTGGGCTGGATGCACGTCTGGGTGGACACGGCCCAGGAGGCCCTGGACACCACCCTGATCGCCTACCGGGTGGCGGAGGATCGCCGCGTGTTCCTCCCCTGCGCGATCAGCACGGACGGGGCGTTCCTGACCCACTCTCAGACGCTGGTCAAGATCCCGCCGCAGGTCTGGGTCGACGAGTTCCTCCCTCCATATAATCGCGGCGACCTCCGGCTGCACCCCGACAACCCGATCACGATCGCCCCGCAGGTAAACGAGGACTGGCTGATGGAGATCCGGCGCCAGACCGACGAGGCGATGCGGAACGCGCGAGGGGTGATCGAAGAGGCGTACCGGGACTTCCGGCGGATCTTCGGCCGGGGCGACGGCAACCCGTTCTTCGAGGAGTACCAGACCGACGACGCGGAGATCGTGCTGCTCGGCATGGGGACGCTCTCCATGCCCGTCAAGGTGGTCATCCGGAAGCTGCGCGAACAGGGGCAGAAGGTCGGGTTCGTGCGCGTCCGGTGGTTCCGGCCGTTCGACTACGAGCGGCTCGGGCAGCTGCTGTCGCGCTTCGCGGCGGTGGGGGTGATCGACCGGGATTTCTCGATGGGCTCGCCGTTCAACAGCGGCGTCCTGGCCAACGAGATCCGGTCGGTCCTGTACGCGCAGGACCGGCGCCCGCCGGTGGTGAGCTTCATCGCGGGGCTGGGCGGCCGCGAGGTGACGATCCCGGCGGTGAAAGAGATGATCGAGCAGACCCGCAAGGCGGCCGAGAGCGGGAAGACTCCGATGGATACGCAGTGGATCGGCGTCCGGGCCTAGGAGGGATGAGCGATGGATAAGCCTCACGCAGCGACGCTGGACTCACCGATCCCGGTCCTGGAGCCGATCAAGGGCGTGAAAAAGGCGCCCATCGAGGAGTACTTCACCTCGGGCCACCGCACCTGCCAGGGCTGCGAGTCGGCGCTGGTCATGAAGCTGATGGTGAAGGCCGCCGGGCCGCGCACGGTGGTGCTCGGGAGCACCGGGTGCATGTATGTCGCGAACACGACCTACTACAGCACCTCCTGGGTGGTGCCGTGGATGCACACGCAGCTCGGCTCCTCCGGGTCGGCGGCGGTCGGGACGGCGGCCGGCTACCGGGCGCTGATGCGGAAGGGAAAGATCAAGCGCGAGCCGATCAACGTCATCTCGTTCTGCGGCGACGGCGGCGGGGCCGACATGGGGCTGTCCGCGATCTCCGGCGCCCTGCAGCACATGGACTACAACCACCTGATCTTGCTGTACGACAACGAGTCATACGCCAACACGGACATCCAGGCCTCCGGCAGCACCCCGTACGGCGCCAACACCACCTTCAGCCCGCACGGGAAGGCGAAGCGGATCCTGCACAAACGGTGGAAGAAGAACATGGCGGCGATGCTCGCGGCCGGCCACCCCGAGTGCCGGTACGTGGGCACGGTGTGCGCCAGCTACGCGGTGGACTTCATGAACCGGATCCGGAAGGCGCTGAGCATCGGGGGACCGACCTTCATCCACTCGCTCGACCCGTGTCCCAAGGGGTGGGATTACGACCCGATGCTCTCGCACGAACTGGGCGAGCTCGCGGTCCTCGCGGGCATCTGGCCCCTCTTCGACGTGGAGAACCACACGCTGCGCCTGTACGGGAAGAGCAAGGGGATCGTGGAGGGGCGCCAGAAGCGGCTGCCCGTCCGCGACTACCTGATGAAGCAGGGCCGGTTCGCCCATTTCACCGACGACGACATCGACTACTTCCAGGCCAAGATCGACGAGATGTGGACCCGGTGGCTGATCCCGGGCGTCCTGCCGTTTTCGACCGACGTGCTGAACGAGAAAGTCCCGGTCTAGCGCGGCGGAGCGGCGCGCCGGAGCGGCCGGCGCAGCCCGGCTTCGCCCAACAGGGGGCCGGGACGACAAGTGCATAGCAGGCAGCAGCGTGGCTTCGCGCTTCAGACAGGCGAGGTGACGATGTGATGCAGAGGGGGCTTCCTCTCGACGTCAGGGAACGCTGACCGCGGGGGAGCCCTGTCTATTTCCTCGACCGGGAACGGGCAGGGGGCGCGCGAAAGGAGGGGAAGACGGGAGCACGGAGGCGTGATCAATCGCCAGCCGGAGGGGGGATCCAGACAACGGGTGTCATCAATCATCCCTGCTCGCCGGCGAAGCTTCAGGGGGGTGAAGGAAGATGGCGACGGCAGCGGCAAGCGATCGGACGACGACGGAGTGGCTGATGCGGTGGCGGTGGTGGATTCTGGTGGCGGCGGTGCTCGCCCAGATCCCCAACGCGAACATGCAATACGCCTGGACCTTGTTCCCGTCCCACATCGTCAAAGACGGACTGGGAAAGCTGAGCAGGGTCCAGGAGGTGTTCGCGCTGTTCGTGCTGCTGGAGACGTGGCTCGTCCCTTTTGACGGATGGCTCGTGGACAAATTCGGGCCCCGGCTGCTCACCATGGCCGGCGGGGTGCTGATCGGGATCAGCTGGGTGGCCGCCTCCACCGTCCAAACGCTCGGCGGCCTGCTGTTCTGGTACGGCGTCGTCGGCGGCATCGGCGCCGGGATCATCTACGGCGCCACGATCGCCACGGCGCTGAAGTGGTTCCCGGACCGCCGGGGGCTGACGGCGGGGCTCGTGGCCGCCGGGTTCGGGGCCGGCGCGGCGCTGTCCGTCGCTCCGATTGATAGCGTCATCAACCACGCGGGGTGGCGGACCGCGTTCTTCCAGTTCGGCATCATCCAGGGGATCATCGTGATCCTCGCGGCACTCTTCCTCGCCGCGCCGCCGGAAGGGTTCAAGGCGACCGCGGCCGCGATCGTGAAGCGGGTCTCCAAGAACGTCCGCCAGGCGTCGGTGGACAGCACCCCGGCCGAGATGCTCCGCACGCCGCACTTCTGGGTCATGTACGTCATGATGGTGCTGGTCGGCGGCGGCGGGCTCATGGCGACGGCCCAGCTCGGGCCGATCGCCAAGTCCACCGGGGTGGACAAAGTGGTCGTGATGTGGGGGTTGACCGCGCTCGTCCTGGCGCTGCAGATCGATCGGGTGTTGAACGGGATCACCCGCCCCATCTGGGGATGGATCTCCGACCAGATCGGGCGCGAGAACTCGATGTTCATCGCCTTCGGCATCCAGGGGTTCGCGATCCTCTGGCTGTTGTCGGTGCTGGACAAGCCGGTCGCCTTCATCATTGCCTCCGGCGCCGCGTTCTTCTTCTGGGGCGAGATGTATTCGCTGTTCCCCGCCATGGTCGGCGACATGTGGGGGCGGAAATACGCAGGCACGAATTACGGCCTGATGTACACCGCCAAGGGGGTCGCGTCGATCTGGGCCGGCCCGTTGGCCGCGTACATGTTTGAGGTCCAGAAGGGATGGCACACGGTCTTCGTGATCTCCGCGATCGCCAACTTCGTCGCGGCGCTTGTGGCGATCCTGGTGCTGAAGCGGATACCGCTGCGCAAGCCGATGATCACAGGGCAAATGGCTCACGCGCTCGGCGGAGAATAGGCGGCCGGCCGGGAGGCGGGACCGCCTCCAACCAGGTTCACAGCGCGATCAGCCCGGCACGGGTCGGGAGGGCCGCCCGGGAGGGCGGCCCTCCCCGGCCACCGCACGTCGAGGCGTCGCGTCTGCGGGACGCATCGTTCGTTTGACGCTCCTGCAATCTCCGTGCTAGAATGACCGGCAAGACGACGAAGACCCAACCGTTGGTTTCGCAGCCGTCCGAGGAGAGCGGGTTCGTCAAGGAGATCCCCTCCAAAGCCCAGCACTTCGCGGACTGGTACACCGCGGTCGTCCTGAAGGCGGAGCTCGCCGATTACTACCCGGTCCGCGGGTGCACCGTCATCCGGCCATACGGGTACGCGATCTGGGAACTCATGCAGCAGGGGCTCGACCGCCGGTTCAAAGCCACGGGGCACATGAACGCGTATTTCCCGCTGTTCATCCCGCAGAGCTTCCTCCAGCGCGAGGCGGCGCACGTGCAGGGGTTCGCGCCCGAGGTCGCGTGGGTGACCCGCGGCGGGGGGGAGGAGCTCAGCGAACCTCTCGCGGTCCGGCCCACCTCGGAGACGGCGATCGGCCACATGTACGCCCGCTGGATCCGGTCATACCGGGACCTGCCCGTCCTCATCAACCAGTGGTGCAACGTTGTGCGGTGGGAAAAGGCCACCCGGCCGTTCCTGCGGACGATGGAGTTCCTCTGGCAGGAGGGGCACACCGCGCACCGGACCGCCGAGGATGGCGAGCAGGAATCGCGCCAGATGCTCGAGGTGTACCGCGATTTCGCCGAAACCGATCTGTCGGTCCCGGTGCTCTCGGGCCGCAAGCCGGACAGCGAGAAGTTTCCCGGCGCGCTGCACTCGTACACCATCGAGGCCCTGATGCCGGACGGCCAGGCGCTCCAGGCCGGCACCTCGCACAACCTCGGCCAGAACTTCGCCCGAGCGTTCAACATCAAATTTCTCGACAGCGACAACACCGAGAAGTTCGTGTGGACGACGTCCTGGGGGTTGAGCTGGCGGATGCTCGGCGGGCTGATCATGGCCCACGGCGACGACCGGGGGCTCGTCCTCCCTCCCCGTGTGGCGCCCTATCAGGCGGTGATCGTGCCGATCCTGTCGGGCAAGGGGCGCGACGATGTCCTGACGGCGGCCCGGTCGATCGCGTCGGGGCTCGCCCCTGCGGTCCGGGTCCGGCTGGACGATCGGACGGAGGTGACCCCCGGCTGGAAGTTCAACGATTGGGAAATGCGGGGCGTCCCGCTGCGCATCGAGCTGGGGCCGCGCGATCTGGGCCAGCGGCAGGCCGTCCTCGTCCCGCGGGTGGGCGGCGGCAAGCGGTCCGTGCCGCTGGACGGGCTGGCCGAAGCGGTTTCCTCGATCCTCGCGGAGATCCAGCAGACGCTGCTGCAGCAGGCCAAAGCCTATCTGGACGGCCATATCGTGACCGTCACGACCCGCGAACAATTCGCCGCCGCGATCGCCGCCCGGAGCGGATTCGTCCGGGTCGGTTGGTGCGGCGCCGAGGCGTGCGAGCAGGCACTCCGCCGCGAGGGTGGGGCATCGCCTCGCCTGATCTCGGCGGAGACGCCCGACGGCGCCTGCCCCGTCTGCGGCGGCGCCGGGCGCCACGTCGTCTACTACGCCCGCGCCTACTGAGCCCGGGCGACCGCCGGCTCGAGTCCGCCCCGCGGTGAGGCGGCGGTCGGCGCCGAGCGCAGGGAAATCCCGCCTCACCGGAGTACCTTACACGAGTCCCGCATCTCGGGTCCATCGTATGCAATCCTCGTTGCCCGTCCGGGGGTGGTCGATGCCGTCTTGCACGCGCCTTGCCGGGGTGACGCTCGCGGCGTGCCTCGGCCTCTCCGCCTGCACGGGAAGAGACATCCTGGCGATGCGAAAGCACCCGGAGCAGCCGGAAGCAGCGGTGACCGCGCCCGCCGCACCGTTCAAGGGACCCGCCCTCGCGGCGGCGACCGACTACCCGAAGAGCCCGGACTCCCCCCGCCCGCAGCCTCCGGCGGAGTTCGCATCGGCGAAGAACCCCCTGCAGCCGACGCCCGAGAACCTCGCCAAAGGCAAGGGCATCTACGATGCCAACTGCGCCATCTGCCACGGACCATCGGGCCTGGGCAACGGGGCCGCCGGCGCGTCGCTCAATCCCAAGCCGGCAAATTTCTCCACCCCGATCCATTCGCAGTTGCCCGACGGCTACTGGTTCTGGCGCCTGTCGAAGGGCGGCACCGTGACGCCGTTCAGCGGGGCCGGCTCGGCGATGCCGCCGTGGGAGACGAGCCTGAACCAGGAGCAGCGCTGGCTCGTGATCCTCTACGAGCACACCTTCTCCAAAAAATAGCCTGGCCACCCCCCCCGACCGCCGCGCATCCAGCCCGGCCATCGAACGAGTCCGGGCCGCCCTGGCCAACCTGCGCATCGACGCTGAAATCGTCGAGTTCCCGGAGAGCACACGGACCGCCGCGGAGGCGGCGCGCGCGGTCGGCACCACGGTCGCGCAGATCGTGAAATCCCTCGTGTTTGCCGCCGACGGACGGCTCGTGCTGGCGCTGGCCTCCGGCGTCAACCGGGTGGACCTCCACAAGCTCGCCCGGCTCGCCGGCGCCGCCCGCATCGAAAAGGCCGCGGCTGAGGCGGTCCGGGAAACGACCGGGTTCAGCATTGGCGGCGTGCCCCCGGTGGGGCACGCGGTCGCCCTGCCGGTGTTTGTCGACGAGACCCTGCTGCGGCACCAGGTCGTCTACGCGGCGGCCGGCACCCCGCACGCGGTGTTCGCCGTCAGCCCCCACGCCCTGGTCCAAGCCACGCAGGGCGTCGTGGGAGATCTCGCCGAGGCGTAATCTCCATGCAGCTCGCGCTGGTGTTCATGGTCGCCGCCGCCGTGGTGGCGATCGTCGCGCAGCGCCTGCGATTCCCGTACACGGTCGCCCTCGTCATCGCCGGATTGGCCGCCGGCGCCCTGCGCCTCCTCCCGCCCGTCGCGGTCTCCTCGGAGGTGCTGCTCACGATCGTGATCCCGCCCTTGCTGTTCGAGGGCGCGCTGCATCTGGCGCCCGCGCACCTGCGGGCCTACGGCCTGCTCATCGGCCTCCTCGCGATCCCGGGGACCCTCGTGGCGGCGGTTGGGATCGGCTGGGCGGCGGCCGCCGCCGGCGTGCCCCCGCAGGCCGCGATGCTGCTGGGGGTCATCGCCGCGGCGATCGATCCCGTCAGCGTCATTGCTCTGGTCCGGGAGGCGGGGCTCGATCCCCGGCTCGCCGCCATCCTCGAAGGCGAGGCCGTGCTCAATGATGGGGTGGCGATCGTCTTGTTCACGATTGTCAGCGGGCCGGCCGCGGGGGGCTTCTGGCCGGCCGTGGGACAGTTTGTCTGGCTGATCGCGGCGGGGGGCGTCGTCGGCGTGCTCTTGGCGGCGGGCGTCTCGTACGTCCTCGGCCGGGTGGCTCAACCGCTGGTAGAGACGCTGGGAAGCCTGATTCTGCTGGTCGGCTCGCTGCTGGCCGCCGGCCGCCTCGGGGCCAGCGGGATCATCGCGGTGATGTGCGCCGGCGTGGTCTTCGCGAGTGCCGGCAGGCGTAGCCTGACCGGCGCCGGGCAGGAGACGCTCCGGACGGTCTGGGATTTTCTCGCCTTCCTGGCGAACTCGGCGCTGTTCCTGTTCATTGGGCTGCAGGTCACCGGCGCCCACCTCGTGCGTCACGGTATGCTGATCGCCGTCGTCATCGCCGCGGCTCTGGCGGCGCGCGCGCTCACCGTCTACGGGTTCGCGGCCGTCTCCCGGCGCTTCGGCGCCGACATTCCCGCCGCCTGGCGGCACGTGCTCGTTTGGGGGGGCCTGCGGGGCGGGGTGGCGATCGCGCTGGTGCTGGACCTCGCCGCCGGCGCGCTGGTGCTGGACCTCGGCGCCGGCCTGCCGGGGCACGATGACGTTGCAGCGGCGGTCTTTGGCCTTGTCGTGTTCACGCTGATCGGCCAGGGCCTCTCCATGCAGCCCCTGATGCGCCGCGTGGGACTGCTCCCCGAAACTTGACCCTTTCCGAAACCCCGTGCTATGCTTCTTCTTGCCTTCGGGGCAGGGTGAGCCGGCGGTGTCGCCGGCAATTCCCGATCGGCGGTACAGCCCGCGAGCCCGCTCGCATGGCGCGAGCAGGCAGGATCTGGTGAAAGTCCAGAGCCGACGGTAAAGTCCGGATGGTAGAAGGCGGGGGCCGATCTTTGGGTCGGTCCGCAGGGGTCATGCCCCGGAGGCGTATCTGCCTGCGGGGTGTTTTATTTGAGCCAGATATCTAACCCGGACGAGCGCTACATGCAGAAGGCGCTCCAACTCGCGCGCCGCGGCGCGGGAACGGCGAGCCCCAACCCGATGGTTGGGGCCGTGGTCGTCTCCGCCGGCCGGATCGTCGGCCGCGGCTATCACGCCCGGCCGGGATCGCCGCATGCCGAGGTCCTGGCGCTCGAAGAGGCGGGTGAGGCTGCCCGGGGCGCCACGCTGTACGTGACCCTCGAGCCCTGCGCTCACTGGGGGCGCACACCGCCCTGCACCGAGGCGATCATCGGCAGGGGGATCCGCCGCGTGGTCGCCGCGATGGAGGATCCCGACGAGAAGATGCGGGGCCGCGGGCTGCGCCGACTTGCCGAGGCGGGGATTGAGACGGCCGTGGGAGCGGCCTGGGGCGGCGCGTCACAGCTCAACGAAGCCTACATCAAGCACCGCACCACCGGGCTGCCGTTCGTGACCGCCAAATGGGCGATGACCCTCGACGGCCGGATCGCGACCCGCACGGGGGACTCGCGCTGGATCTCCGGAGCGGCTTCACGCGCGCTGGTGCACGAGGTGCGGGCGGCATCGGACGCGATCCTCGTCGGGATCGGGACGGTGCTGCGGGACGACCCGCGGCTCACGGCGCGGGGGGCGGCGCCCCGCGAGCCTGCGCGCGTGGTCCTGGACAGCACGCTACGGATTCCCCCAAACGCGCAGGTGCTCGCCCGCGACGGCGCGCCGGTGATTGTCGCGACGACGAGCCGCGCGCCGCTGCTCGCCCGCGAAATCTTGGAACGGCAGGGCGTGGAGGTATGCGTGGCGGACGGACCCACGGAACGGGTCGACCTCAAGGCGGTCCTCGAAACGCTGGGCCGGCGGGGAGTGATGAGCCTGCTGGTCGAGGGGGGAGGGATCGTCCACGGCGCCTTCGTCGACGCCGGGCTCGTGGACAAGGTGCTGGTGTTCGTCGCCCCGGTGCTGGTCGGCGGTCCGGGGCCGCGTCCCGTGGGTGGGGCGGGCGTGGAGACGCTGGCCCGGGCCTGGCGGCTCACGCGGACCGTCGTCCGTCAGATGGAACAGGATGTGATGATCGAGGGGTACCTCGTCCCGCCGCCGTGGGATCCGGAGACCGGCTCGGGCCGGGCTGGGGAGGGTCGCGCGCAATGTTTACCGGCATCGTAGAGGCGACCGGGGTCGTGCGGGCGGTCCGGCCGGGCGATGGGTCGCTGCGGTTGAGCGTCGAGGCCCGATGCGCCCTCGAGGGTGTGCGCGTGGGCGACAGCATCGCGGTCAGCGGGACGTGTCTGACGGTGACGCGGATCGCCGGCAGCCTCTTTGAGGCCGACCTCACGGGCGAGACGGTGGCGCGGACGACGCTGGGGCGCTGTGAGGTCGGCGATGTCGTGAACGTGGAGCGCGCCGTCGCCGTGGGAGACCGCCTGGGGGGGCACGTCGTGCAGGGCCACGTGGATGGTGTGGGCCGCATTACCGGCCGGGAACGCCGGGGCGATGACTGGTGGATCGAAATCGAAGCTCCCGCGTCGGTCGCCCGATACATCGTCGAAAAGGGGTCCGTCGCCGTTGACGGGGTCAGCCTCACGGTGGCCGGAACCGCCGGCGACCGGTTTACGGTGTGTCTGATCCCCCATACGTGCGCGGTGACCACGCTGGGCATCGTCCGGCCCGGCGCGATGGTGAATCTCGAAGCCGATGTCCTCGCCAAATACGTGGAGCGGCTGCTCGCCGCATACGCGCCTGAGGCGCCGCCGCGGAGGAGCCACCCATGAGCGCCGGGGAGCAGCAGACGGTCGCGTTCGCTGAGATTGCCGAAGCGGCGGAGGCCATTCGCGCGGGCGGATTCGTCATCGTGGTGGACGACGAGGCCCGCGAAAACGAAGGGGACCTGGTCATGGCCGCGGAACGGGTGACGCCCGAGGCGGTCAACTTCATGGTGAGGCACGCCCGCGGCCTGATCACCGTGCCGATGACCGGCGAGCGGTTGGACGCGCTCGCCCTGCCGCAGATGGTGCAGCAAAACACGTCGCACCAGGGCACCGCGTTTGCGATCTCGGTCGGCGCCAAGGACAAGATCACGACCGGGATCTCGGCGCATGACCGGGCGGCGACCATTCGGGCGCTCGTGGACCCCGCCACTCGTCCAGAGGACTTGAGCCGGCCCGGGCACGTGTTTCCGCTGCGGGCGATCGCCGGCGGGGTCCTGCGGCGGGCCGGGCACACCGAGGCCGCGATCGACCTGGTGACGCTCGCCGGCCTCTCCCCGGCCGGGGTGCTCTGCGAGATCATGAGCGATGACGGAACGATGGCGCGCCTCCCCGAACTGCGGGCGTTCGCGGCCCGCCACAGGCTGCCCATCATCTCCGTGGCCGAATTGATCCGCTACCGGCTGGAATGGGACCGGTTCGTCGTCTGCGAGGGGCGGACCCGGCTGCCCACCGCCTTTGGCGAGTTCACCGCCGCCGTCTACCAGAACACGTTGGACGGGGCGACCCATCTGGCGTTGATCCGCGGAGATCTGGCGGGAGCGGACCCGGTCCTTGTGCGCATGCACTCGGAGTGCCTGACCGGAGAGGTGTTCGGATCGCTGCGGTGCGACTGCGGCGAGCAGCTGCGCCGGGCGCTGGACGCCATCAGCCGGGAAGGCCGGGGCGTGCTGGTCTACATCCGGCAGGAGGGACGGGGGATCGGTCTCGCCAACAAGATCCGCGCCTACGCGCTCCAGGACGCGGGAAAGGATACCGTGGAAGCGAACGAGCTCCTGGGTTTCGCCCCGGACCCGCGCGACTACGGGGTGGGCGCGCAGATCCTGGCCGATCTCGGCCTGCGGCGGATCCGCCTGCTGACGAACAATCCCGCCAAGCGCGTGGGGTTGGAGGGCTACGGGATCGACGTGGTCAGCCGCGTGCCGATCGAGGTGACGCCGAATCCCGAAAACTACCGGTACCTGGCGACGAAACGCCACAAGCTCGGGCACCTGCTGAACGTCGAATAGGCGGGAGAGATTGGAGGCGGAGACGGGTGGGCGAACCTCTCCGGGGCGGGCGCAGCGGCGCCGGACTGCGCGTCGCGGTCGCCGTCGGCCGGTTCAACGAGCAGATCACACGCCGCCTGCTCAACGGGGCGCTCGGCGCGCTGCGCACGTGCGGGGTGCCGGAGGACCAGGTGGACGTGGCCTGGGCTCCGGGCGCGTACGACCTCCCGGTCGTCGCCCAGACCCTGGCCCGGTCCGGCCGGTACGATGCCCTGGTCTGCCTGGGCTGCGTGATCCGGGGAGAGACGACCCACGACCGGTACGTCGCGCTCGGGGCCACAACCGGTCTGATGCAGGTGTCTCTCGAGGCTGCGCTGCCGGTCACGTTCGGCGTGCTCACCACCCAGACGCTCGAGCAGGCCGAGGCCCGCAGCGGGGGGGCGCACGGCAACAAGGGCGAGGACGCCGCGCTCGCCGCGGTCGAGCTCGCCAACCTCCTCAGGCAGATTCGCGCGCCGCAGCGCTCCTAAGCGCTACGCGTCCTCTTCGGGCTCGAGCAGTTCTGCCGGGATCTCGTCCTCTCCCTCGGGTTCCTCGGGTTCCTGACGGTCTCCGGGCTCCTCGTCCTCGGATTCGACGGGCGCCTCAATCTGATATCCGCACTCGGGGCACTCGTAGATCACGACCTCTCCGCCTTCGTCGGCGGTGAGGAGCTCCATCTCTCCCTCGCATCCCGGGCAGGGCCGTGTTAACGGAACCGGCATTCGTCACAACCCTCGCGGCGAGCGTCGATGCTGGCGCCGCAACCTTATCTGATATATGCCCGAGTCGCGCGGGGAACGGCGCGCACGAAGCGAGGAGCCCGGGGGCGTCCCCCGGGCTCCCAGCCCGCCGGCCGGCGCCGGCGTGCGCCAACCTTACTTAAAGATCCCGAAATGCTCCGCCTGGCGCTCCACGGCGCCCCAATCCAGCAGCTTGAAGAACGTGTCGATGTACGCGGCCTTCCCCGTGCCGTAGTCCATGAAATAGGCGTGCTCGAAGCAGTCGAGCGCCACGAGCGGCGTGCCGTTCCAGATCGGGTAGGTGTTCTGCTCGTCGCCGATGTAGTTGAACAGGGACCCCGTGTCCCAGTCGTACGCCGTCCACGCCCAGCCGCGCGCGGCGATCCCCGTGGCCCGGAGGTCGGCCTGCCAGCCGTCGAACGACCCGAACGCCTTCTCGATCAACCCGAGGAGCTGGGCGCCCGGCTTCCCGCCCTTCCCGCCGAGGTGGTTGAAGTAGACCTCGTGGTTCTTGATCCCCCCGAGGGCGCGGGAGAGCTCGATCTTGAGTTCGCGGAACTCGGAGTAGGTGGGGTTGGCCTTGGAGAGATCGACCCCACCGCTCGCCAGCCGGTCCAGGATCTCGTTGGCCTTGCCCACGTACCCCTGATAGAGCTTGTAGTGTTCCTCCATCGCTTTCTTGCTGATGCCGGCCAGCTCGACCTCGAACGAGCGGAACTTCTTTGCCTCGTACTTCGCCATGCTGTACCCCCTCTCGGAGTTGTTGGAGGTGCGTACAAAGGTGCGGTGCATGCAGGATGCGCAGGCAGTAAAGCGATTATACTTCCCCGGAAACCCGCGAT
>WNGC01002472.1_pt1 | contig 17090 bp, 15 predicted proteins | sample 5400051 | NCBI WGS metagenome assembly WNGC01 (sample SAMN13153368, study PRJNA577476) | soil metagenome | isolation source: 20 cm soil or saprolite under grassland replicate 2 | place: USA:California | collected 2016-06-15
TCGCGACCAGTCCCGCGGCGCGAGAGACGTCCGCGGCCCTGTCCATGCGCATGACCATTTCCAAGGTCACTTTCTTTTATGGCAGCAAGCAGACTCTCTTCGATGTCAGCATGTGCATCGCCACCAACAAGGTCACCTCTCTCATTGGTCCCTCCGGCTGTGGCAAGTCCACTCTGCTTCGCACCCTGAATCGCATGTACGAGATCGTGCGCGGCGCCCGCTTGGAAGGCGAAATTCTTCTGGATGGCCAGAACATCCTTACGCAGGACGTTACTTCGTATCGCCGCCGCGTCGGCATGGTTTTCCAGCGCCCCAATCCTTTCCCCAAGTCGATTTTCGACAACGTTGCCTATGGTCTGCGGATCAACGGCTCCCAGGCCCCCATCTCCGAAGCCGTCGAAAAAAGCCTGCGCCACGCTGCGCTCTGGGACGAAGTGAAAGACCACCTCCACAAGTCCGCCTACGAACTTTCCGGCGGCCAGCAGCAGCGCTTGTGCATTGCCCGGGCCCTCGCCGTCGAGCCCGAAGTGCTCCTTCTCGACGAGCCCTGTTCGGCCCTCGACCCCATCAGCACCGCGAAAATCGAAGAGCTGCTCGTGCAGTTGAAGGATTTCTGCACCATCGTCACCGTTACCCACAACATGCAGCAGGCCGCGCGCATCAGCGACTTCACCGCCTTCCTGCTCACGGGTCAGCTCATCGAGTTCAGCCCCACGCCGCAGCTCTTCACCACCCCCGGTGATCCGCGCACGGAGGCCTACATCACCGGCCGCTTCGGCTGATGCCGGTATTGCTCCGTCATTTCCAGCGAAGCGCGAAATCTCTCTTCGTTTTGCTGTAAGTTAGTCGTGAGGGGAAGGGGTTCATGGAACGCCATTTCGAAAAAGATCTGAACGAGATGAAAGAGCGCCTGCTTTGGATGGGCAGCCTCGCGGAACGCTCCGTCCACCAGTCCGTTCACGCCGTTCTGGAATCCGACGAACAGCTCGCCAACCGCGTCCTCGAGGAAGAAGACGCCATCAACGAGCTCCAGATGGAAATCGACGATCGCGTCGTTCAGCTTCTCGCTCTGCACCAGCTCATGGCCATCGATCTCCGCTTCGTGCTGGCGGTCTCGCGCATCAACAACGATCTCGAGCGCATCGGCGATCAAGCCGTCAACATCGCCCAGGGCGCCCTGCGCATCCTTCGCCACCCGCGCGTGAAGCCCTACGTCGATCTGCCGCGCATGAGCGAGCTCACCGAGGAGATGGTTCGCAACGCCCTCAACGCCGTCGTCCGCCGCGACGTCGAGCTCGCGCAGACGGTCCTCGCCACCGACGATCGGGTGGACAACTACCGCGATCAGATTTTCCGTGAATTGCTCACCTACATGATGGGCGATTCCAGCGTCGTCTTTCCCGCCTTCGAATTGATCCTCGTCGCCAAAAATCTCGAGCGCATCGGCGACCACGCCACCAACATCGCCGAGGACGTCATCTACCTGGTCCAGGGCCAGGACATCCGCCACCCCACCGTCGACCGCCGCTAGTAACTTTTCGCACGCTCCACTCTGGTAAAAAAACAGCGAGGAGCCATAGAGATGGTAGCATCGGTGCAACCTAGAGGAGGTGTTCCGATCCGATGAAAACAACCATCTCTATCCCGCTATCTCTACTATCCGTATCGCTACTCATTTCCATTACGGCTGCTCAGGACAACCAAAAGCCGCCCGCCACACAAGACAAAGCACGAGTCTTTATCACCGACAGCCAATCTTGGGAAGTGCGTGGGGCCGGTGGAGGGACCAGCGCAGGTTTTGCAGGTGAGACACACGGCGGAGCACGTCCACAGACCGCGGAAATCATCAAGACCTTCGGTGAACGCTGCCCGCAGGTGGTGACTAACAATATTCAGGTAAACGCCGATTACGTCGTAGTCCTGGATCATGAGGGCGGTAAGGGATTCCTGACTCACAGGAACAAGGTGGCTGTGTTTAACCGCCTGAGCGGCGATTCAGTTGTCAGCAAATCCACCCTGTCCGTCGGCGGCTCAGTACAGACTGCCTGCGAAGCGATGGATCAGGACTGGGCCGCGCATGGCCCTGCCATTCGTACGGCAGCGGCAGCAGCACAGAGCAGAGCCGCAGCCTCACAATCGCCTGCAGCTCCTGCACCCGCCACAACTCCCACGACGGCGAAGTTATCGGTCACATCGACTCCAGACGGCGCTGACATCGAAATGGATGGCAGTTTTGTAGGCAACACACCATCCGACATCGATGTGCCCGCAGGTGAGCACACGGTTACCGTGAAGAAAACCGGTTTCCAACCTTGGGAAAAGAAGCTAAAGGTTAGCAGTGGGAGCAACGTGCATCTAAAAGCGGCGCTCGAGAAGGGCGCGAACTAACATCCCCCCGAACCCTGAAAGCGGACCACTTACAACAAGAAATCCTTGACTGCTCATAGCTCTTTTGCTACTATACTAACAAGGAAAGAGTGTGAAGCTTTTTGGAGTGCGGCAGCTCGCTGCCTCAGAATCCGAGTGCCGCCTATCCGTTTTCCTTCACGGAGATAGCTTTACCTCACAGCCCGGGGGTGGGGTACGCCCCAACACTCGATCTGGGAAATGTTCGAAGCTGCACCGTCCCAACTCAGGGGCTTGCGGAAAGAAGGCGCAGGCCCCCGGCGTTTAAGAGCGCAAGAAGCGTCAGCAATGCCACTACGGAAATGACCATGCCCAATTTCCGATCCGAAGTACGCCCAAACCGTACCGTGATCCGCTGCGCTCCCGGAGAGAGCGACAGAATCATCTGCGCGTTTGTCTCAGCGTGGTGTGGTGTCACTGTTTTGCCGTTCACCTCCGCGCGCCACGCTGGATAGTTGAGCAGCCGCAGCGCCACTCTCAAGGGCTCACCCGAAGCTACACGCAAGTTTTTTTCTTCCGCGGTCCATCGTTCGATACGAATCTCCGCTTTTGGCGTCACTCCCCCTGATTCCTCGGCCGGGAGAACCTGCACCCGCGGCGCTTTTTCGGGCAAATTATAGTGATCGTCACCCGCCGGATCGTATTCGTCTGTCCCTTCAAAACCCCGGTTGTTCGCAATCGCTTCCTCCAACACAGGGATATCTTCCGAGTCCCACCACGCACTCCGAACATGAAGAGTGGCTGTTCCGCCAATAACAACAATGACGGCCACGGCCCAGAGCCATACCCTGCGCTGCCGCTCCACCGCGGCCGCCAGGAAATAGCCGTACGGCACCGCCAGGATGGCCATCCATCTCCAGGGAAACTGCACGAAGCGCAGCTTCGGAAGGTGCTCCCAAAAAACCGAACTGGGGCGAATCATCAGAATCGTCGCCGCCGCGGAAAGCAGCAGTAGCACGCGCCACAGTTTTCTTGCCTCACCGCTTTCCCTTTCCCCAGCAATTCCTCGGTGCGCCGCAATCCCCGCGATCCCCGTCATCACCATGAGCAGAATCGCCACGCTCGAGGCCGTCCAATTGAACAGGTTATGTTCGGGATCGTTGATCATCGTGTAGAGAAAGTTGTCCGAGGGTTGCAAGCCTGACGAAAGCGCTTGCGCGATATTCACCCAGCGTTGCTCGTAGGCCGCGGGCAAAAGATAAAAGCTCGTCAATCCAAAACCCAATGCCAATCCGCCCGCGCCGCGCCACAACGGCCGCAAAGATTTTTCCCACACGGCCACCCACGCAAAAATAATCGCCACGCTGTAGCTCGCCATCACCCCGGCAGGCGCATTGGAAAGCCAGACCGCTGCGAACACCACCGCGAAGAACGCCATCGCTCGAGGCGCGTAACGCCGGCGATTCTTCGCTAATCCGCAGAGCTGCAAAGCCGTCAGCACCACCAACGGCATCAGTGTGCACGCCAGCAATTCCGCGAAGTCACTGCGCATGTAAACGATCAACAGCGCATAGGGATTTGCCGCATAACACGCCGCGCCAAAGAGCGCCGCGCGCACTGGCAGAAATCGCTGCGCCAGCGCAAACGAACAAAGTCCCGCCACTATCTGGGCGATGACGATGAAAATTCCCGGCACGGCATTCCAGGGAAACACAAAGCCCAGCGCCGCCCCCAGCATCCACGACAGCGGTGGATAAAAAACAAACCGCGGCTCGCCAAACCCGTAGTTCGCCCACTCCGTCCACCGCGGAAAAAAGATCCCTTCTTTCCACTGCCCCGCAACGTCCAGCCAGGAGGCCGCGTGAAATCCGAAATCATGCCCCGAGGCGTTCCCCATCCAAAAAAAAGGCGCGATCACCAGCAACGACGTCGCCAGGGAAACGCCCAGCGCGAGCAGCCACCCGCGAAATCCCGCGGTAGCGTCCATGCTGTTTGGATCTTCGGCGGGAAATGTCATGCAGTGTTCATGCCATTGTAACTGCGCTTGAAATAAGCCGTCATTTCTCGTCCCGTCCTGTGCGGCCACGCGGCAGTTGAGCGATAATACACGCGCTCATGAGCAGCGCAAACATCGCACCCGCTCCCACCCCGATTATCGAAGCGCGCAAGCTGGAGAAATCCTACCCGCAGCCCGACGGCAGCCGCATCCAGGTTATCGCTCCCACCGATCTCGCCATCTATCCCGGCCAGCTCATCGCGCTGCTCGGCCCTTCCGGTTGCGGCAAGTCCACTTTGCTTCGCATGTTGACCGGGCTATCTCCGGCCAGCGCCGGCTCCGTCTACTGGCACGGTCATCCGGTCCGTGATGAATCGCCCAACGTGGCCATCGTCTTTCAAAGCTTCGCGCTCTTTCCCTGGCTCACCGTTCTCGAAAACGTCGAAGCCCCGCTCGAGGCCCGCGGCATGCCTCCCATCGAGCGCCGCAAGCGCTCCCTGCGCATCATTGACGCCGTCGGTCTCGACGGTTTCGAGACCGCCTACCCCAAGGAACTTTCCGGTGGCATGAAGCAGCGTGTCGGCGTCGCCCGCGCACTCGTCGTCGAGCCCGAAGTTCTCTTCATGGACGAGCCGTTCTCCGCGCTTGACGTCCTCACCGCGGAAACCCTCCGCGGCGAGCTCCTCGAGCTCTGGCTCGATCACAAGATTCCCACGCGTGCGATTTTCATCGTTACTCACAATATCGAAGAAGCCATCGTCCTCGCCGGCCGCATCATCGTTCTCGGCCGCAATCCCGCGCACATTCACGCCGATTTCAAAGTTGACATTCCGCATCCGCGCGACCGCAAAGGCGCCCACTTTCTCGAGTTGGTCGATTCGATCTACCGCATCCTTACGCAGCCTGCTCACAAGGACGATACCGCTCCGTCTCGCACCTTTGGTGCCGGAACGCCCGCGCGGCCGAAGACCATCATGCTGCCGCATACCCGCCCCGGAGGCATGGCCGGCCTCTTGGAAATTCTCGCCGACCACGGAGGCCGCGTTGATTTGCATCGCCTCGCCGATGAACTGAGTCTCGAGGTTGATGCCCTCCTTCCGACTGTCGATACTGCTGTTCTCCTCGGAATGCTGCGCGTCGAAGAAGGCGACGCCGTCATCACACCGGAGGGCCAGGCGTTCGCGCAGGCGGACATTCAAGCCCGCAAAGCGATTTTCCGCAAAGCCGCTCTCGCCAATGTTCCGCTGCTCCGCCAGATGGAGCAAGCGCTCAAGGCCAAATCCAACCGCACTCTGTCCGAAGAATTTTTCCGCGATCTGCTCGACGAGCATTTTGCTGAGGAAGAATCCCGCCGCCAGCTCGAAACCGCCATACAGTGGGGCCGCTACGCCGAAATTTTCGATTACGACGCTGCCACCGGCAAGCTAACGCTCACCGAGGCCTGACGCTCCCGTGCCGGATCTCACTCTCTCGACCGCCCAGGCCATGCCGCTCCCCCCCGCGGTGACGCGGCCCGCGGGCTCGCGCTGGAGCTGGGCGTTCCTCATCGATATCGCCGTTTTTTTATTTGTCTGTGCGGCGATTTTTGGCGTCTATGCGATCGGCCGCTCCTGGCTCGGCCCCGTTCATCCCCACGTCGAGATTTCGCAGAATCCCCGCGTCCTCCCTCTCTACGCTCTGTACTCTCTCGTTCGAATCAGCGTCGCGTATGTGTTGAGCCTGGTTTTTGCGCTGGCCTACGCCTACGTCGCGGCCAGCTCCCGGCGCGCCGAAATCATCATGGTGCCGCTGCTGGATATCCTCCAGTCCATCCCCGTGCTCAGCTTCCTGCCGGGAGTCATGCTCGCCATGGTGGCAATTTTTCCGCACAGCCAACTCGGCGTCGAGCTCGGCTCCATCCTGCTCATCTTTACGGGCCAGGTCTGGAACATTGCCTTCAGTTTTTATTCTTCGCTGAAGACCATCCCGCGCGAGCTCAATGAAGTCGCGATCATCTACCGCTTCAGCCGCTGGCAGCGCTTCGCCGAACTCGACCTTCCCTTTTCCACGATCGGCCTCGTCTGGAATTCCATGATGTCCGTCGCCGGCGGCTGGTTTTTTCTCATGGCCTGCGAAATGTTCGTCCTCGGCAAGCGCGACTTTCGCCTCCCCGGCCTTGGCTCTTTTCTTCAAACGGCGGCGAGCCATGGCAACACCCGTGCGATTCTCTGGGGCGTCGCCGCCATGATCGCCGTCATCGTTCTCCTCGATCAGCTCGTTTGGCGGCCCATCATCGTTTGGGCGGACAAGTTCAAGTTCGAACAAGTCGAAAGTTCTGGCACCGCACAATCCACTCTGCTCAATCTCATCGGCCGCGCTTCCATCGTCCTCCGCTTGTATCGCCTCATCCTTCAGCCCGTCTTCCACTGGCTCACTCTTACCTTCACTCTTGGCGCCCGGCGCGCCGCCGAAACTTTTTCCGCTCCGAAGCAGAACCGCCTCCTCCGCCGCTGGATCGGCTATCTGCTGGCAGCAGTTGTTCTGGTCGGTCTGGGATTCGCCGTTTTCCACGCGGTCCGCGAATTGTCCAGTCTTCGTCGCGAGGACTATGACGAGCTTCTGGAAAGCGCCGTGCTGACTTTTCTCCGCGTCAACACCGCGCTCATCCTTGGCGCGCTCTGGACCGTTCCCGTCGGCGTCGCCATCGGTTCGAATCCCCGCTGGGCGCGCATCGCGCAGCCGCTTGTGCAGATGGCCGCCTCCATTCCCGCCACTGCCCTGTTTCCGATTATTCTTCTTTTTCTGCTTGGCCTCCGCGGAGGCCTCGAGATTGCGGCCATGCTCCTGATGCTCCTCGGCACGCAGTGGTACATCCTCTTCAACGTCATCGCCGGCGCCATGGCCATTCCCACGGACCTCAAGGAAGCCGCGCAAATCTACCGCTTCCGCTCCTGGGATCGCTGGCGCCACCTCATCCTGCCCGCGATTTTTCCGTATCTGGTCACCGGCATGGTGACCGCATCGGGCGGCGCTTGGAACGCCAGCATCGTCGCGGAATATTTTCATTTCCAGGGCCGAATCGTTTCGACCGCCGGCCTCGGCAGCACCATCAGTAGCGCCAGCGACTCCGGCCGCTTCGACCTCCTGCTCGCTTCGACGCTCATCATGGCCACCGTCGTGGTGCTCATCAACCGCCTGCTGTGGCGGCGTCTCTATCGCCTGGCCTCCTCCCGCTTCAAGCTGGAGACGTAGTACAATGAGGTGAGCACGAATCTCTCAGAACTTCCAAACTCAAATGCCTGAATCCGAATTCACCTCCGGCGCTTCTGCGTGGAGCGACGAGGAGTTTCTTCGCGCTTTCGAGGATCTATCGTTTCCCGACGATCTCTTTCACCACGGGGAACACATCCGGGTCGCCTGGGTCTACCTGAAATCTGGCGACGCATCGCGCGCCGCAGAACGCATGTCGGAAGGCATTCGCCGGTTTGCGAATCACCATGGCGCGACGCAGAAATTCCATCACACGCTTACGCTGGCTTGGATGCGCCTGGTTGCCGCCGCCTTGGTGGAAACACCGGAGGGATACGCGTTCGAACAGTTCCTCACCGCCCATCCGCAACTGAAGGACACGAACCTTCTCGCCAGATATTATTCGAAAGAACTCCTCGAGACCCCCGCTGCCCGCGAAGCCTGGGTCGAACCCGACCTCCAGCCGCTCCCGGACCTAAGGACTGATCGCTGTTGATTTTTTCTCGTTCGCTTTCGCTTCAGGCGTCTTTGGTTCCTGCGGTTTCTCCCCCCAGATATATCGCGCAAACCATTTTTCGTTTTCTTCCATCACCGCGCGCTGCTGCTTTGGTTTCGTGATGCCGTGTCCGAATCCCTTGTACACCACCATTTTCACCGGCACACCGCGGTCCTCCAACGCCTGCCGCAGCTCGTAGGCGTTGGGGATCGGCACGCGGCGGTCATTCTCGCCGTGCTGGATCAGCGTCGGCGTCTTGGCCTTCGCGATGTAGCTGATCGGTGAAGTCTTCTTGTAAATTTCCGGATCGTCCCACGGCGTGGCGTGCAGATATTGTGCCGTGAACGGCGTGATGTCCGTATTTGCGTAATACGTCATCCAATCTGAAATTCCCGCGCCGACCGAGACGGCCTTGAAGCGGTCGCTCGATGCCGTGATGAACGCCGAAATGTATCCGCCCTGGCTCCAGCCCATCGATCCCATGCGCTCCTTGTCCACCCAGCCCTTGGCGATCAGCGCGTCCACTCCGGAGATGACATCGGCATAGTCCCCGACGCCAAGATTGCGCACGTTCAGCGCGCGGAATTTTTCGCCGTAGCCTGCCGAACCGCGGTAATTCGGCCGCAGCACCAGCGCCCCCTTGGCCACAAACCGTTCGATCGGATAGTAACGGTCCGCGCTGACGATCGGCTGATCCACTCCCGTTGGCCCTCCGTGAATCACCACCAGCAGGGGATATTTTTTCTTCGTGCTGAAATCGGATGGCGTGTAAAGCACTCCCTCAATCGTGGTGCCATCCGCCGACTTCCACGAAATCACTTCGCGGTGCGCCAGCGCGAATCCTTTGAGCTGGTCGCTCATCGCCGTCAGCTTCTTGCCCTGCCATGGCGCGATGCTGGACGTGAACACCTCGGCGTATTGATTCTCGAGCGCCGCGCGATACGCCACTTCCTTGTAATCGCGCGAAAACGAAAAGGAGAATGCGGCCACGTGATCTGGAGCGCTTAATTTCTCGATCGCCTTCGTCTCCGGATTCAGCCGGAATAGATGCGCATAGGTCTTCTGTTCCGCCGCGAAATAGATTCCATCCAGTCCCCAGCCGATGAGTCCCGGATCTTCGTCAAAAGTTTCAGTCAAAATCTGCGGCGCCCCGCCCCCCGCGGCCACCACCGCGATCTTCATGTTCGTGTAGTAGTAATATTTCGCGCCCGCTGCCGTTTCGAAAGCAATGTTCTTTCCATTGGGCGACCACTGCGGATTGGTATCCGGCCCGGGCGTGCTCACAATTTTCTTCACCAGGCCATCGCTCAGCGTCACGACGTACAGGTCCGCTGTTTCCGCAGAAAGCAGGTCCGCATCTCTCTGCGCGCTAAACGCGATGCACGTTCCGTCCGGCGACCACGAAAACTCCCCCACGCTGAATTTATCGCCGTCGGTAAGCCGCTTCGGCTCTGCCACAAGCGCGCCACCGCCGGGAACCTCAGTGGTCCAAAGATGCATCATCTGGTAGTCAGCGTGAACCACCGAATAGTCGCCGTATTTTTCCTTGCGGTCCTTCAGCGCCTTCGGCTCCGGGTCGGTCATCGAAAAAGCGATCCGTTTCGAATCCGGCGCCCACTCCAGCGCATTGACGTCATTTTCAACCTTGGTAAGTTGCTGCGCTTCGCCGCCATCCGCAGAGATCACATAGAGTTGTTTCTTACCGTCGGGCGTTCCCGTGATTTGTCCCGGCCTGTCGGAAAGAAACGCGATCCATTTCCCGTCCGGCGACCACGCCGCGTTGGTGCTCGATTTTTTCGCGGAGGTCAGCGCATGCGATTCGCCCGCGGGGATGTCTGCAATCCACAAGTTTCGTTCGAACGCATTCTCTTCCCAGTTCGTCTTCTGCATCTCGTAAACCACGCGCCTCCCATCCGGCGAAATCTTGGGATTCAACGCAGCTTTCCATCCCAGCGACTGGTCGATGGTGGGCGTCGACGAAGCCGTCTCCTGCGCCCCAGCAGAGAGCACCAGCAACCCGCACGCCGCCAACGCAACAGGGATCAAAGCCACCTTTCGCATTGCTCCATACTCCCATCCATTGCAAGAGACGTGAACTCAATACCTGCGGTTCCAGCGGATGAAGCCGATGAACAGACCAATTCCCACGACGGTAAATCCCAGGTAGAGGTGCCAGCCATGCAGCAGCGTTGCAGACGCAAGCGCGCCTACGGCGGAGAGCACCAGCAAAAGGGCAGCTTTGCCCTTCGTTAGTTGCCTCTGTTCGACCACTCGCGTTTCACTTCTCGCCCTGGCGATGCCCACTCTGCACCGCGCAGGCGCTGCTTCCCGGCCTTAAGTTCTCGCCAACTCTCGGCTCAGGTAAACGATCTGCCCTACATGATGATAAGCATGCCCCGCACAACGCACGAAAATTTGGAAGCGATCCGCAGCTTCCGGTTCCCGTTCGGCCGTGTATGCCCTACCCCAGTCTGCCGCGCTCTGCTTTCGAATCGTCGCCGCCACCATCACAATCGTGCGGTCAAACGCCCCCAGCGCTTCGTCCTTCCGCGGCGGCTGCCCGTCCGTAAACTCCCGGTCGCGGTCACGCACGTATCCGGTCCCGGCAAGGCGAGCTCCAATGTAGTAGTTCAGATTGCCGGTCATGTGCAGCACCAGGTGTCCAACGCTGTTTCCGTAAGGATACGGCTTGCGCCAGAACTGTTCGTTGGAAAGCGGGTCCACCCACTTGTGCAACTGCGCCGCAATATATTCGTAATACCCTGTCAGCCCCGCAACCACTGTTTCGTTCACTTCCGGCATGCTGGCGCACCCTTTTCAATCTATCCAAATCGAATCCCAGAACGCCGACAATAGTCTCTCCCTGCAAAATGTCAAGCAATTCGCATTCACCCGCGCCTGCAGGAGGTCTCCGCGGCCACGCATGGAGTCTTTTCTCGTCTGCTTTTTCCATATGCTTACGAGTTCCTCCCACTGTTCCACAATCCTCGGTAGGGGGTCCTTCCGTACTATTGACCCTGTAACTACCCCGCGCCGAAACTGGGTGCAGGATGGCTCGTTACTCCTCTTTTCTCGGGCGTCGCGTGGAGGTGCAATATCGCGCCGGCGATATCCTTCTGCCCGCCTCGGGCACTTTCGTCGCCGATTCCGGCCGTTCCATCTTCCTCGAACAGAGCTTCGAGCAGCGCGGACAGCACAAGCACTTCCGCTGGGAAATCCCTTACCAGTATCTAGTGCGCATCGAAGGCTCAAGTTGCGTCCAAGCCTGGCGACAAGCCTCTCAGCGCCGCCGCTACCGCTTCTGTCGGCGGCTCCGGCATCCTGCCCCTCCCCCATCGCCCCAAGACCGCCTGACTAACGCCGTCGAGCCGCTATCAAACCTCAGCCTCCCTACCCTTTATGAGTCAGCTCAGTAAAGGGTGGAGGATCATTGTCCTCCGCACAACGTAACGCTAATCTGCTTGTTGAGTGATCTCTTCTGGGAACACTTCATGACAAGCTCATCCCTATCCTCTACGCCGCCCGATTTCCAGGCGTTATTTCAATCAACGCCCGGGCTGTATCTTGTTCTCGCGCCAGACTTCACCATTAAGGCCGTTACCGACGCGTACCTCCACGCAACCATGACGAACCGCGAAGATATCTTGGGCCGCGGCGTCTTTGACGTCTTCCCGGACAATCCCAATGATCCTTCGGCCACCGGCGTCCGCAACCTGCGCACCACCCTGCAGCGCGTGCTCCAAGATAAAACTTCCGACGCCATGGCTGTGCAGAAGTACGACATCCGCAAGCCGGAATCGGAAGGCGGCGGCTTTGAGGAGAGATATTGGAGCCCGGTCAATTCCCCCGTCCTAGGGCCGACCGGAGAAGTTCTCAACATCATCCACCGCGTCGAGGACGTCACGAAATTCATTCGCCTCAACACCAAGAAGTCGCGCAGGAAAAAACTACCGAAGAGCTGCGCACCCACGCGGGCCAAATGGAAGTGGAAATCTACCAGCGCGCGGCGGAAGTACAGGAAGCCAACCGCCGCCTCGAGGCCACCATTCAGGAAGTCACTCCGCGCGAAGGAAGAAGCCGAGCGCGGCAGCCGGTTCAAGGACCAATTCCTTTCCACCATGAGTCATGAGCTGCGCACCCCGCTCCGCTGGCGGACAAGAAATCGCAGTCCTTATCGAAAAACTCCCAACCCGGCTTAGTCGTCCGCGCCGATTCCGTCAGGTTCAAGCAAGTGTTGATGAACCTCCTCGGCAACGCTATCAAGTTCACTCCAAAAGGCGGCAGCATCGAACTCGGCGCGCACTTGGCCGGTGGCCGCGTTCGCGTCGAAGTGCGCGACAATGGGCCAGGCATCCCTGCCGCCGAACAGCAACGCATCTTCGAAGCCTTCTATCGCCTTCGTGAATCCGGCAAGAAAACCGAGGGCACGGGCCTTGGCCTCGCCATCACCCATCGCCTGGTCGAACTGCACGGCGGCGAGCTCACTTTGGATAGCGAACTCGGCAAAGGAAGTTGTTTCTATTTCTCTCTTCCCGTTGAAATGCTGACCGCACAGGGTTACGCTGTCGCCGCGGCCTCGGATGGCGCGCAAGCCCGCGCGCAGGTCGCCGCGAACAAACCCGAACTCGTAATCCTCGATTTGGTATTGCCCGGAGCTGGCGGTTTCGAACTCCTCGGCGAATGGCGCGCCAGCCCTCGCACCGCCGATCTTCCCGTCTTCATCCTCACCAGCAAGGAATTGACCCCGGAAGAGCAAAGATTCCTGCGCGCCAACGCCGAATCCCTGCTGCTCAAACAAGAACCGTGGCAAGAAGCGCTCATCAAGCAGCTCAGCCGGGTGGTTTCCTTGGATCCGGCGGAGAAGGTGTGATGCATCGCATCCTCGTTGTCGAAGACAACGCCATCAATCGAGAGCTGCTTTGTGATTGGCTCGAAGCGCAAGATTATGTAGTTCTCAGTGCGGAAGATCTGGGTGGCGCGCGGCGCTTGCTCAAGGACGAGCAACCCGACGCCGTCTTGCTCGACGTCCAGCTCGGCAATGAAGACGGACTTTCCCTCGCCGCTTGGATGCGCCGGCAGCCGGGATTCTCTGGTATCCCCGTCATCGCGGTAACCGCCCACGCATTGGTGACCGAACAACAACGGTTCTTGCAGTCCGGCTGCAACGCCTGCATTTCAAAACCCATCGACTTCAAATTGCTCCACCGGGAACTCGGCAAATGGCTGGTACCCCTGCAGAAATTTCCCTCCCGCGTCTGACCCTGTCGTCCTCTGCTGCCTGATCCACTCAGCGGCACTCTCTCCATACTCGCTGCTTCCACCTTGCAATTCGGCTACAATCGTCTCTTCTTTTCACCGGTAACACCCACGCGCTTCACGCACGTCGCGTTCGAGGAGGCCTTCTTTGGAATCCGCCGCAGCCCCCCAAAAAATGGGACTTATTGGTCTCGGCCTGATGGGTCGCCCCATGGGGATGAATCTCATCAAGACCGGCTACTCTCTTACGGTCTGGAACCGCACCGCCTCGCGCGCCGAGGAACTCGTCGCGGCCGGCGCCAAGCTCGCCAAATCCCCTCAGGAAGTCGCTGCCGCTTCCGATTTTCTCCTCACCATGGTCAGCGATCCTCCCGCCCTCGAAGAAATTCTCTGGGGACCCAGCGGCGCAATGCAGGCGCTCCAGCCCGGCAGCACCTACATCGATTCCAGCACAATTTCTCCCGCCCTTGCCCGTAAAATTGCCGCCGCCTGCGCCGAACACGGCGTGCGTTTTCTCGACGCGCCCGTGACCGGCGGTGACTGGGGTGCCAAGAAAGGTGAGTTGATTTTCATGGTTGGCGGCGACGCCGCGACGCTGAAAGACGCCGAGCCCATCCTCAGCGTGATGGGCAAGAAATGGTTTCACCTCGGGCCCCACGGCGCCGGCCAAACCATCAAGCTCGCGATGAACCTGATCCTCGCGCTTCAGGTCGATGCCCTCGCCGAAGCTCTCGCTCTTGTCACCCGCGCAGGCCTTCAGGGCGAAAAGCTTGTCGAAGTCCTCGAATCCAGCATGGCCCGCTCCGCTGTCCTGGATGTCAAGGCGCCGAATCTGCTCAAAGGCGAATACGTCCCGAGCTTCCCCCTGCGCCTGATGCACAAGGATCTCGGCCTCGCACTCGACCTCGCCAATCAGCTCGGCGTCGCTTTGCCCGCCACCGCCGCCGCCCGGGAAACCTACAACTGCGTCAAAGGAGCGTCCAAGGAAGACCTTGACTACTCCGCTGTCATGAAATTCTGGAAACGCTGACGCACTCTCGATCACACTGATACACTTCCTTGTTGTGGAGGTCACTCATGAGCGCGCCCAATCCCGCCAAGATCCAAAAGTTCCGCGAGCACCTTCACCAGGAGTGGACCGGCGATAGGACCGTTGCCGCCTGGCGCAAATGGCACGCCCAAATCGCCACGTTCACGCAGGGCGCCACCGAGGCCATTGTCGAGGCCGCCCGTCTTCGCCCCGGCATGCGCGTCCTCGATCTCGCCAGCGGCGTCGGCGACCCCGCGCTCTCCATCGCAAGGGAAGTTGCTCCCTCCGGCCGCGTGACCGCGACCGATCTCGGCCCGGGCATGATGTCGCTCGCCGAAGAGCTCGCTCGCAAGAAAGGCCTCACCAACATCGAATTCCGCGAAGCCAACGCGGAGTCGCTCCCCTTTGCGGACAAATCCTACGACGTTCTCACCTGCCGCTTCGGCGTCATGTTTTTTCCCGACCTTCCCAAAGCGTTGCGCGAATGCTTCCGCGTGCTGAAGCCGCTCGGCCGGGCCGCGTTCGTTGCCTGGGGAAAAAAGGACCAACCCTTCTTCACCACCACGGCAGGCATCGTCCTGAAACACGTTCTCGTGCCTCCTCCTCCCCCCGATCCCGATGCGCCGAGTCTTTTCATGTTCGGCGACCGCGACCGCCTCCGCCGCGCGCTGGAAGCGGCTGGTTTCAGCAATGTTCATGAGGAAGACCGCATCGTCGCCGGGCGTTGGGCATCATCCGTCGAAGAATACTGGGAGCAGTTCACCGAAGTCGCCGCGCCCTTCCGCCCGCTCATCGACCAACTCACCCCCGAGAAAAAGGGTCAGGCCAAAGCCGAAATTCTGGCCGCGCTCAAGAGATTCTGGAACGGCAAGGAATTGAACATGCCCCTCGAAATCGTTATCGGCACCGGAATCCGGCCCTGATCGTCATTCCAATGAATGCCCGGGCGAAACAGCCTCCCAGGCTTGGTGCCATTAACCTGAAAATGAAATATCAAACTGCTTTCTATCCCCCTTAATCAATATGACAAAATGACTTGCGTCCTCTTGTCCCTCCCTGGAAGCCTTTGTAGAATAAATAGTTAGGCGGTGTCGTCCGAGCTGCACGAATTGGGACGAAGTCTGGCCAGAGCACGAACTCCGTCTGACTCACGGTTAGCGCACAGCCCTGGCCAATCGATGAGCCGAATATGGTCCGTTCGCGACTTCTAAAATATTTAGCCGCTCTTGCGGTCTTGGCGGCGGTCTACTTCGCTGCTGGCAAGCTTGGGCTAAAACTGGCGTTTGTGAATGCCAGTGCCACCGCCGTTTGGCCATGCACCGGCATCGCGCTCGCCGCCTTCCTCATCCTCGGCTATCGCGTGTGGCCCGCCATTCTGGCCGGGGCGTTCCTCGTAAACTGGACCACCGCCGGTTCCGTCGCCACCTCGCTCGGCATTTCTACCGGAAACACCCTCGAAGGTGTGGTCGGTTGCTACCTGGTCACTCGTTTTGCCGCCGGCCGGAAAGCCTTTGAACGGGCGCAGGACGTTTTCAAATTTGCCTTCCTTGCCGGCGTGGTCAGCCCCGCCGTCTGCGCGACTATCGGCGTCACCACCCTGGCATTGGCCGGATTCGCCGGTTGGACTATCTACGGCTCCATCTGGTCAACGTGGTGGCTCGGGGACGCAGTCGGCGCTGTGGTTGTCACTCCCTTACTGATCCTGTGGTGGGAGAATCCCCGCCCGCGTTGGACCCGTAAGCAGCTGATCGAGCTGGCTGTCTTATTCCTCGGACTTTTTTTCACAGGTTGGTTCGTCTTCGGCGGCCGTTTTCACGCCTCGCTGAAGAACTATCCCTTGGAATACCTTTGCACTCCTTTTTTGATTTGGGCGGCGTTCCGGTTTGGCCGCCGTAAGGCGGCCACCGCCATTTTCTTGTTGGCGGCGATTGCCACTTGGGGCACGTCGCACGGGTTTGGCCCATTTGGAGGGGAGTCTCAAAACACTTCTCTGCTTCTCTTGCAAGCCTTCATTGGCATCATGGCCGTTACGGCCATGACGCTTGCCGCCGAATTTAGCGAACACCAGCGCACCGATGAATACGTGCGCCAATTGGCGGTCACCGATCCGCTCACCGGGCTTGCCAACTACCGGCGGCTTCTCGACGCTCTCGACTCGGAAATCAAGCGCTACGACCGCGCCGGGCGCCCCTTTGCCGTCGTGCTCCTCGATATGGACGGGCTCAAGATGATCAATGACACCTACGGTCATCTCGTGGGAACCGAAGCCATCTGCCGCCTGGCAAACATTCTTCGCATTCATTGCCGCGCCATGGACACCGCTGCGCGTTACGGAGGCGACGAATTCGTGCTCGTTCTCCCCGAAACGGAGTCCCCTGACGCCCTTCGTGTTGCCAATCGAATTGCCGAGCGCCTGAGCACCGATGGCGACGAGCCGCCTGTCACCGTCAGTACCGGCACAGCGGTCTATCCGCACGATGGCAAAACCATCGATGAACTGCTCGCCGCCGCCGACCACGTCCTGTATCTCAAAAAAGGCTCCTCCAAAAAGAAATTGCACCAGCCGACCTGACCCCCAGTGAGTGGCGTAAGCCCGGGACTTCCGGCCGGGGTAAGCCGCGACTCGAGCGGTGTCGCCTGCTGCTCGATGTAGCGTTTGATTCCGTCGAGCGGCGCGCCGCCACAGGATGCGGCGAAGTAAGACGGCGACCACAGCACATTCTTCCAGTAGCACTTGG
>WNGC01000993.1_pt1 | contig 17076 bp, 9 predicted proteins | sample 5400051 | NCBI WGS metagenome assembly WNGC01 (sample SAMN13153368, study PRJNA577476) | soil metagenome | isolation source: 20 cm soil or saprolite under grassland replicate 2 | place: USA:California | collected 2016-06-15
CGGCGGGGGCAATCCATACCGACTTCGAGCGCGGCTTCATCCGCGCCGAAGTCATTGCCTTCCCGGACTACCTCGCCGGCAGGGGCGAAGCCGGTGCGCGCGAGGCCGGCAAGCTGCGCCTGGAGGGCAAGGAATACCTAGTGCAGGAAGGCGATGTGATGCATTTTCGCTTCAACGTCTGACTGAGAACAACCGCATCGGGGGCGATCGAGTGAACACCTGTCTGCTGGGACTGGCGATGCTGTGCGCCACCACATTGGCGCAGTCCGCTCCGCATGCCGAGACAACGCAAAGTCTCGAAGCGCGCCGCCATGAGCTCACCCGTCTGATCGCCGCCGAGTGGGAGTATGAGATGCGCGAGTCCCCGGAGTTCGCAACGATCATCGGTGACTATCGCTACAACGATCGCTGGAGCGACAGCTCGCTCGGACACGTTAAGCTGCAGCGCGCCGCGTTGCAGCGCTGGCTCGCGCGCTTTGCGGCCGTCGATACGACGGACTTCCCCGAGCAGGAAAAGCTCAATCAGCTGTTGATGGTGCGCTACCTCAAAATGCGCATCGAGGGCATCGACCTCAAGACGTTCGAGATGCCCGTCGAGCAGACGTCGGGAGTCCATCTGCAGATAGCGCAGTTCGTCAGCCTGATACCCTTCAACACCACGAAACAATATGAGGACTACCTAACCCGTCTGCACCGCCTGCCCGTGCTCATCGATCAGGTGAGCGAGGTGCTAAGGCGCGGGGCGGCGGACCAACTGATGCCGCCCAGGGATCTTCTGGAGAAGACCGTCGAGCAGTGCGAGACGATTGCCGCGCCTGCCCGAGAGGCCAGTCCCTTTGGTGAACCGCTCGCTCATTTCCCCCAACAAGTGAGCGGCGCGGACCGAGCACGGTTGCACGACGGCATCGTCGCCGCCATAGACACTGAAGTGCGGCCGGCGTATCGCAAGCTCGCCAGGTTTCTCGCGACCGACTACGCGCCCAGGGGCCGTACCGAGGCGGGCCTGTGGGCGCTGCCCAATGGCGCGGCGCTCTACCGGTTTGCCATCCGGCGGGAAACCACCACCGCAATGGATCCCGAGGCGATACACCAGCTCGGGCTCAGCGAGGTGAAGCGCATCGAGGCCGAGCAGCTCGCCATCGCGCGCAGACTGGGCTTTAGCGATCTCGGAACCTTCCGAGCTTCCCTGAAGACCAATACCAGACTCATCCCCACGTCCGGTGAGCAGCTGCTCGACGCCTATCGACACTACATCGAACAGATGCAGCCTGAGCTGCCGAAGCTGTTCGGACTGCTGCCCAAGACGCAGGTGCAAGTGCGGCAGGTGGAGAAGTACCGCGAAAAGGAGGCTTCCGCCGCGCAATACTACCAGGGCACCCCGGACGGCTCACGCCCGGGTGCCGTCATGGTGAACATCGGGGACTACCAGCACCGAACGCTGATGGAAGTCGAGGCAACCGCGTATCACGAGGGAGTTCCCGGACATCATATGCAGATTGCCATCGCACAGAGGCTTCCCGAGCTACCCGAATTTCGACGACAGGCGGGCTATACCGCCTACGTCGAGGGGTGGGCGCTCTACGCCGAAGGCCTCGGCAAGGACGTTGGCTTCTACCAGGATCCCTACTCGGACTACGGCCGTTTGTCTTCCGAGCTGCTGCGCGCGGCGCGGCTGGTGCTGGACACCGGTGTTCACTACAAGCACTGGACCCGGCAGCAAATGGTCGATTTCTTCCACGAGCACACTTCGGAAGACGAGCCGGACGTGCAGAGCGAAACGGATCGCTACATCGCTACTCCAGCGCAGGCACTCGCCTATAAGCTCGGCGCTCTCGATATCCTGAGGCTGCGCGAGCAGGCGCGCGCCGAGCTGGGCAGCCGTTACGACGTGCGTGCTTTTCACGACGAGATCTTGAACGGCGGGGCTCTGCCTCTGGATGTTTTGGATGCACGTGTGGGCGCTTGGATCGCGGCACAGAAGGCTGCGCAGCAGCCCTGAAAGAGCCGCGCTTGACACTGTCGACGCGCGGCCCGGACAATCGCCGCCCCGCCGTGGAAAGGTAGCTCAGCTGGTTAGAGCACGGCACTCATAATGCCGGGGTCGAGGGTTCGAGTCCCTCCCTTTCCACCAATCGAATCAGCGTGTTGGCGCTGGATCCGCCAACTCCTCACTCGCCGTAAGCGCACGGTAAGCGCAGAAAACCGACCTCGTTGCGTTCTCGATCGGGAAGTCCCGGCGTTTTCGGTTGCGCTTAAGGCAAACTGAGGCGCAGATGCCGTGCCGGCGGCAAGGTCATCTCAATCCTGCGCCTCGAATACCAGCAGGGCGGCGCCGATGTTTGCGTGAGGTGGAGCGGCGACATAGATGCGATCGCGGGCGACGTAGAAGGTGCCCGTCCGCGTTCCTATGGAAGTGACCGCCTTTTCCATCGGCACGTAATGGTTGGGATCGGTCTGCTGGAAGACGCTGATCACCCCTTCGCCGCCGGGAACGTAGACGCGATTACGCGCGGCGTCATAGAACAGGTCGTCCATGTCACCGGCCGCGGCTACGCTCGACACGATCTTCCCGGAGGCTATGTCGAAGACGACCAGGTGCGCCGGCTTGCGCGTCCCGACGAAGACCCGCTGATGTGCCTCGTCGAGGGTGAGGGGGAAGTTGGCGGCAGCGCCGCCGAGTCCCCACGTCGTCACCTTGCCTGTCGTGCGATCGATGACCGCCACGTACTTCTTGTCTGCTACGTTGACGAAGATCCGCGGCCCCTTGGTTTCGAGCTGGAACCCTTCCGGATGCCCTTCGAGCTTGTATGCGATCTCCAGTTTCTTGTTCGTCGCGGCATCGATGACGCCGATGGCTCCGTCTCCGTAGCCCACGTAGACGCGTTTGGCAGCGGCGTCATAGCGGAGATTGTCGGGGTCCTCCCCGAAGTCGACCGTCGCGACCGGAGCGAATGTGGTGCCGTTGAAAACCTTCACGGTTCCATCCGCGGCGTTGGCCACAAAAATCCGGTCAAACTCCGGGACGTAGAATGTTCCCTGCGGCTCCGATAGTCCGGCAATGCTGTGGATCCGCTTTCCCGCGAACGCGTCGACGATCTCGACGGTGTTGTTTCCAAGAGCGGAGAAGATCACCCGCTTGCGCTTGGCGTCGACCGTGAAGTGATCCAACCGACCCTCGACACCGGGCAACGGGATCTCCTGAACCAGTCGCAGGGGCGGCGCCTCTCGTTCCGATGAGGGGCCCTGCGCTTGCGCGACCCCTACGCTCAGCGTCATTGCGGCGAGGGCGAAAAGCCCCAGCATGCGGACTCGATTCATATTCATGCTGAGCTCCAGGTGACAGCGCCGCAGTGTGTGACTGGGTTCACGGCCGCACCTCGAAAACGAGGATCTCGGCGGCCCGGTCCGGTGCAACGGGGACGGCGACGAACAGTCGCTTCAGCTCCGGGACGAATAAGGACGTCCGCGCCGTGGGCCCCGTGGGAACGTGCGCCATCGACTCGTAGTGGTCGGCGTCGATTTGCCGTTCGACGTCCACAAATCCTTCCCCTCCAGAGGCGTAGATGCGCCTTGCAACTCGGTCGAAGTAGATGCCGTCCAAAGTGTTCACCGTAGGCATGCGCGCCACCTCCTTTCCCGATTCGGAATCGAGAACGACGATGGCCGGCGGGTTGCGTGTTCCCACGAACAACCGGTGATCCGCCTCGTCCAGGGCCAAAGACACCGTGCGCGCGCCGCCAGAAACCCTCCAGGTTTGGACGATCGCATGCGTTTTGCGATCCAGCACGAGGACGTGGCTCTTCTCTGGAATCACGACGAACACCTGCGGGCTGTCGTTGACGAGGATGGCGCCCGGGTGTGCCTCAGTCTGCACGCGAAACACTCGCTTGCCGGTGATCGCGTCTATGAGCGCGAGCTCGCCGTGGTCGTTTCCGGCGTCCTTACCACCGTGCCCCACGTACAGCTGCTTGCTGTGTGCGTCGTAATCGACGAGGTCCGCCCCTTGCGAGAGATTCTCTGTTCCGGTTACCTCGAGAGTCCTTCCATCGAGCGCCTTGCAGGTGCCGTCGGCGCCACTGGCCACGAAGAGCTTTTTGATGTCGGGGGCATAGAAGACGCCTTGTGGCTTGCTGAAGCCGGCGACACTGCGCACCCACTTGCTCGCTTTGAGATCGATCACTTCCACGGTGTTGTTCTCGAGGGCGGCGACAAACAGCCGATGGCCTTTGAGGTCAATGGCGAGATGGTCCAAGCGTCCGGAGACTTCCGGCAGCGGGATCGTCTGCGTGAGCCGCAGCGGCTCGGCACTCTGCGCGACGGCGGCAAGGCTGACGGCCAATCCAGCTGCAAACAGCCCCGCAAGCCTCAACACGTGCTTGCGCGCCCGGCGCGACGCTGACCTAGGGGCTGGAACCGTGTATGGACACCGAGATTGTAAGCGCGACCAAGGGTGTCTTGGGTCGTCGGAGCGATAGTCGTCGCGCTCGCGCCGAATTCGAGGCGCTCCTTGAAGACATCGAGCGCCTCTTTGCCGTCGGCTGAGAGCGATACGCGCGATCAACGCCCGTTCCCTGAACTAGGCATGAGTGGATGTCATGAGCAGAAAATGCGGCCGAGTGAGCATTCGCCCCCTCAATACACTTGGCTCGGACCCATCGATTTGTGGGCTCGACGTAGATTACAGACGCCGACTGTTCGGAAATCCTCCACGGAATACGGAAAAAGACGTAGCGACATCCTCGCGGAGATTTGGCTGTCTCAGCTCGTGCCTTCTGCGCTGGGCTGCGTGCCGGGCGGCTGCTCGAAAGCGGTCAGAGTTTCTGGGGGCCGTCGGGGTAATACTTGGACAGACTGGTACGAGTTTCTGGGGGCTATCCGGTCAACTCGCCCCCCGCCAAAAAGCACACCGACACTTGTGAAGTATTGGGGCAAAGAGACCATGTATGCATGCATGTATGCATGTATGCAGGATAGCCTGGCGGCTGCTCTTGTCACACAATTTGTGCTGGCAGCTTGGATCACGTGGGAGCGCTGGTCATGTCGAAGCATCTCATTAATGTCGGCCGTGACCGTCCACTTCTGGACTGGGTGATAAGACACTGCTGCTCCAGCGTAACGCCTTCGCTGCCCCCTGGCTCCCCAATGTAGCTCTCGATGCAAATAGTCATCCTCGGCGCCAGCGTTCCGTCGTATCCCGCCGAAGCGTAGTCAATGCGGTGATACAGGTAAGGGTATTCGCCGGTCATACCGCAACCGTGCGCCGAGAGATAGTAGCGATTGGCCACAAACCGTTTCGGAATTTCACACGCACGCTCGGAATATTCCCGAAAGGACAAACGGGGCCTTAGCCTAACTTGCGCAGAATCGAGGGTGGCAGATAAGAAAATCAAGGTGTTGCGCCAAAAGTCGGCACTACATTTTGGGTGAGCGGCGAGGCGTGATCAGGCGCTGATAGCGATCTCGGGGATCTCGGCCTCGGCGAGACGCATGCGTTTGGGCAGCACGATGCCGAGTCGTTCGAGCAGTGCGGCCTGAGCCGGGTCGGGTTGCGTCACGCAGCGCAGGCGGATCTCGCCGTGCGTGGCGGTGGGCAGGATCACGTCCTGGGATTGGATGCGTGCGAGTTCCTCGAGCACGGTACGAGGTGAGTTGCCCAGGCCGCTCTTTTGCTGCCACAGCTCGAGCGTCTTCCACAGCACAAAGGCCAGGAAGCACACGAGGATGTGGGCTTGAACGCGATCGGCGCGCTGATGCCAGATGGGACGCACGCGTAGTTGGTCCTTGTGGATGCGGAAGGCCGCTTCGGCCTGCGAGAGCTGAATATAGGCTTTCCAGAGCTGCTCATCGCTCCAGTCAGTGATGTTTGAGCGCAGCAGGTAGGCGCCTTCGGATAATGCGGCCCAGTCATCGAAGGCTGCGTTGTGCGCGACCTGCAGGTGAAAGCCAGCGGGACTGGCGCTGTCGATGAGGCGCACCTCAAAGCGCGCGGCGGCGCGCTGGTTGGCTTGCAAGATACGGCCGATCTGACGGTTGATCAGGTTCCGATCGAGCCGTGCGCGGGAGCGCTCAAGGCGTGCGGCCAGACGCGCGAGCGCGGTCTCGATGCGCAGCGAGAACTTCTCGTGCATCGCCCGCTCTTTGGTGCGTCGTTCGGCCGAGCGGCACAGAATGATCGTATCGTGAGTCTGCAGGCAGCGTGTGAGCTTGACCTCGACCCCCTCGCGCAGCGCTCGCCAGCCCGCCGTAGCAGCCAGTGCAGCCGCGAACTTCTTGAGCTCGGACTTTGGCGCGCCGATGATGTAGCGCCGGCCCGTCTCACGCAGCCAAGCGAGGTTGGCCGCGCTCGACATGCCCCGATCGGCGATCCACACCCGACCGATTACCCCGTGGCGCGCCTCCATCGTGGTCACAATGGTCTGCACCGTGCGCACATCGCTGGTGTTGCCCGGGAAGACCTCGTAGCCGAGCGGGAAGCCATCGAAGCTCACCACCAGGGCGATACACACCTGTTTGCAGTCGGGGCGGTGATCGCGCGAGTAGCCGCGCTGGGCGAGCGGGTTCCCCAGCGCCTGGCCTTCGAAGAACGTGCTCGTCACATCGTAGAGCAGCACCTCGTTCTCGCGCGCAAACAGCTCGCCACAGCGCCGGGACAGGTGCGCTTCAAGCGCCCCCTTATGCACCAGCAGCTCATCGAGCGCGCGGTACAGCCGATCCTTGTTGACCTGCGCCTCCCCGAGCTGCAGCAGATCGGACAACGCGGTGCGCCGGTACCAATCCTCGGCAATGTGCAGCTCGCTGGAGGGCTCGCACAGCCGTGCGGCCACCAGCACAGCGGCCATCTTCTCCCACGCTACCCGTTCCTTGCCCGAGGGCAGCAGCTGCTCGCACAGCTCAGCGAGTCCCGTCCCGCGCCACAGCGCCAGCGCCAGATACACATCCCCGAATTGCCGCGCGCGTTCGACGCGGATGCCTTTAAGCCGCACCGGCACCGTCAGGTGCTCGCTCCCATCATCGAAGAGCTGCGCCTGCTGCGGTTCCCCGATCAGATGGCGCGCCAGCGCACGTGCTTCGAGCCGCCCGTGCTCATCGAGCTCGCCCAGCTGCGCCACGGTCTGCTGAATCACCCGCCGACCGACGCGCACGCTGCGCACCAGGCGCCAGTAGCGATGAGTCTTGCCGTCCTTCTTGCGCGTCGTGTACCGAAGGTACATGCCGCTATCAAAGCCCAGCAGCACGCAAAAGAAAACACCCGAAGTCGGCACTACACGCCGAAATCACTCCGCACCGCCACACAAGTGCCTGATCCGCTTCGAACGCCTCGGCCGAAATGGCACACTATCGCGGTCTATCTGCGCAAGTTAGGTTAGAATGCCAACGTTGTGCTGCGGTTTCACTCAATGCGGGTTATGCGCATCAGCAAGCAAGCAGCGCCAAGTGCTTGTCCGCGCTCGCCCGAAGACGGCGTGCCGGTCCGGCCCTTTCGGGAAAACGACAGCAGGACAGTTAGATGTTAGGTCGCGTCACGAAAGTTCAAGCTCGAGATCTTGGGCCGAGGCTAAGACGAGATCGGACAATACCAATCGGAGAGATGGGGAGAGACCGTTGGCGCTGAATGATTGGCAGATGGAAGGTTACGGTTGTGCCTCTGTTGTCGTGCGCAGAGAGCGAAAGGACATTAAAATCCGCTGGTCATTCGGTGCAGTGACTAACTCCAGGGGGCTCACCGTCACGCGGACCACCGCAGGCCTGGATGTAAATTAGACTCACTAAACCAACGTGTTGCGCGGAGTGTCGTAGTGCGCCTCCGCGTCGCACGGAGCAAGATGCACGACTTTTAATCCGATGGTGAAGCTGCCTGGGCTCTCGGCACTCGGCCGGTCTCTGAACAACTGCCAAGAAGACTTCCCCAGGCTGCACAAGCGCGCGTGAATTTCGCGTGATTCTCCTGTGCCCAACCGTGCTCTTTGGTGCCCAAATGGCTGCTACGCCGTCCTGTCCAGCAGATCCGTAGTAAAAAGATCTCATAATGCCGGGGTCGAGGGTTCGAGTCCCTCCCTTTCCACCAACTCTTTTCAAAGACTTGCACATCACGCTACCAACCTTAGAACGGTTCTCGCGTGACTTCCGCGTGAGTCTGCTATCCGCTTCACCGCCGCAACGAGATTGCCGATCTCCGGAGCACTGTAGTGGGTCGTGATGCGGCCGCTCTTGTGGCCCAGGATGTCCTGCCGATCCTCGAAGCCCACACCAGCCGCCCGCAATCGACGACCGCATGTGTGACGCCTATGTCTCCGACAACATAGGAGACATAGCTTCGCCGTGGGTGCTCTGCTTCGCCGGCCGGTCCGATTGGATCGATTGCAGATCGGTAGGGAGCGGCAACCGACATCGATAGCTATGGAAACGCGAATTCACGGTCGCAAGAAGGTCGGAAGGGATAGGGCGGTGTTTTGTTTCTGCTCATGATCGATCTTCCGGCCGGCATACTTTGGTCGACCGACTGACCGCGGTCGCAGGTCAATCTTCGTGTCTTTGAACCTTCTACCTACAGCCGCAACGGTGATGCGTCACCAACGTGCGATGGCACCACGGTCAGCGAGCTATCACATCGCGCACCGCGCCGCTTCAGAACGTAGCTTTCAGGTTGATGAAGTACGCACGCCCGATGATGTCGTAGGTGGCCGGATCCGTGTTGAGCGGTGCGCCGCTCACGGCGGGCGGTCCCTTGTCCGACAGATTCGTCACCCCGACCCCGAGCTCCAGGTTGCGGAAGCTGTAGCGCGCATCCACGTCGAAGTAGTTGTAGGCGGGCACGCCCGGCGTCACGCTGGTCGGGTCCAGGACGGTGGACTGATGCACCATCGCGCCGATGTAGCGCCAATGCACTCCGGCCTTCAGGCCGGCGCGCGCATAGCTCAGACCGGTGACAGCCTTCCAGTGCGGGTGGGCGATTTCGGGACTGACCGAGTCGTTGCCGATGCTGCCCGCGAAATTGAGGACCGGCGAGCCCGGAAGGGAGGCCACGTCGAAGCTGCGCGTGTAGGAGACGACGGAATTCAGCCGCAGCGCGCCCAGGCTGTCGGACAGCCCGACGGCGCCCAGGCCGAACCCCCAGTCGAGCTGCAGATCGCCGCCGGCGGTTCGGTAGGTCGCGAGGTTAAGCAGCAGTTGTCGGCCCAGCGCGACGTTGCCGCTCGAGGAGTCACGCGTCAGCAGCTTGCAATAGACGTTGTTGTTGGAGTATGCGGGATTGCTGACTCCGTCCGCGTTGAAGCAGCGCTGCAGGATGTCGGTCAGCGCGATCGAGCCGATCGCCTCCTTGATCTTGATGTTGTAGTAATCGATCGACAGGTCGAAATTCCTCACCAGATCACTCTCGAACGGCGGATTCCATACCGCGCCGATGGAATACGTGTCGGCGGTCTCCTGCTGCAGGTCCGGATTGCCTCCCGACACGCCGAACATGGATTCCGAGCCGTAGGTGTAGGTGGGAATCAGCGAGGCCGGCACGCCCTGGGCTTCGCAGAGCGCGATCACCTGCGCGGCGTTCGGGGCGTTGCGGTAAGCGCTGTTCACGTCGCAGGGATCCCCGGTCAGGCGGTGACTCGTCGGCGAGGAAGGCGTGCCGCTCGGCAGGGTCTGGGCGATGAGCGGCGCGAACAGCTCGCCGAGACTCGGCGCACGGATTGCGCGCTGATAGCCGCCGCGCACGCGCAATGTGGTCACCGGCTTCCAGCTCAGATCGGCCTTGTAGGCGTTGACGCCGCCAAAGCGCGCATAGCGCGAGTAGCGATAACCGAGGTCGAACGACAGCTCCTCCACCAGCGGCTTTTTCCCGAGCACCGGTATCAGCAGCTCGCCGAAGACTTCCCTGACGTTCGTGTTGCCCCCGCTGGGGAGCACCGACCCGTAGGCAAAGCCGTCCCCGACGACCATGCTGGAGTCGGGGACGTAGTTGAAGCGGTCGCCGCGATAGTCCGCTCCGAGCGCGAAGCGCAGGTCGCCGTAGGGTAGCCTCGCAAGCTTGCCTTGGGAGCTGGCCTCGATGTTGCTCGAGGCGATGTTGTTGGTGTTGTGATTGTTGCGGCGTGCGAACTCCAGGCATCCGGGCGACAGCGGGTGGACGCCGAAGGGATTGTAATTGCCGTAGCCGATGCAGGTGGCTCCCGACTGGCTGGTGTAATTGGCCGTGCCGTTCAGCATCTGCGCATACGCGGCCTTGCTGCCGTCGTTGTACTGCACGTTGTCGAAGATGTCCTGTCCGTAGGAACCGAACAGCTCCCAGGTCACGTCATGCCCGGGGACATCGCCGTCGAAGCCGAACGTGGCCTGGAACACGTCGTATTCGTAGCTTTCGGTACGGTTGCCGAGCTCTGCCAGCTGCTTGGCGTAGGTGATCGGGGCGGCCGGATTCGGCCGCGAGTTGAGGATCGTGGCGAAGTCCGGGGAAATGAACGGACTGTTCGTCGGTATGGTGAGGAATTTGCCGGGCGAGGTCGCGTTCGCCGGCGAGGTCTCGTCGCGCGCCGTGTAGCGCAGATAGTTCAGCTGGCCGAATGCGGACACAGCGTCATTCAGCTTGAACGAGCCACGCGAGAAGAGGTTGTACTTCTGCAAGGGCACCTGCAGATCGAAAAACTGCGCCAGCACCGTCTTGACCTGATTGTTGTCGATGATCACGAGCGGCGCGCCCTGGCCGCGATAGTTCTGCACCGGACTCAGCGGATACTTGTCGGTGAAGATCGTGCCGTCGGTGTTGACGCCGATCGAGCCGGGGAAGGAGCCCGTGCCGGCCACGGGCGAGGTGCCCGGATAACCGGCCAGCACCTGGTTCACGGCCGTGATTGTCGGGGCGTTGCTGCCGCTCGGCTGCAGGATGCCTTCCTGCGGGAAGGCGAACGCCCGCACGCGTGAGAAGAACGGCCGCGCGCCGCCGTGGACCACGGAGCGCTCCGAGTAGTCCAACGCCAGCACAGCGCTGCCCTTGTCCGCGGCGAAATTGCCGCCGACCAGCATCCCGAGCCGGTCGTTCTGCCCATCACCGTGGGTGGTGGCGCCGTGCTGGACGTTGAACTCCAGGCCCTGGAATTTACGGCGCAGCTTGAAGTTCACCACTCCGGCCATCGCGTCGGAGCCGTAGGCGGCCGAAGCGCCGCCGGTGATCACCTCGACATTCTCGATGAGGCCGAGCGGCAGCGTGTTCAGGTCGACGGAGCCGTCGGGATTGGAGATCTGCATGCGCCGCCCGTCCAACAGGACCAGCATGCGGTTGGGGCCCAGGCCGCGCAGATCGCCGTACGCCTGGCCGCCGTTGAAGCCGGTGTTGGCCTGTGCGTCGCCCACTTCGGTCAGACCCTGGGCTGCCGCGAACTGCGGCATCTGCCCGAGGGCGCGATCGACGGTGACCTGGCCGGTGGCCGAGATCGCATCCTGGCCGAGGGTGACGACCGGGCTCTCCGCCGCGTAGTCTCGGCGCGCGATGCGCGTACCGGTGACGACGACTTCTGCCACTTTCTCGTTGGCGGCGGGTTCGGATCGCTCCGCGGATACGCCTTGCGGGGCACCGCTCGGCGGGCTGCTCGGCTGCGCCTGCGCGAGCGGCAGCTCGGTGCCCGGGTAGGCGACTCTCTCGAGGCTCAGCGGCGCTGGGTTCGTGGTGGAGACCTCGGCACTTTGCCGCCGGCGAATCATGAGCGCGCCCGAAGGCGAGCGCTCGGCGACGAGACCGGTGCCTTGAAGCAGCCGGTTGAGCGCCTCCTGCGCCGTGTACTCGCCCTGCACCGATGCAGCGTCGACGCCGGCGACGACGTCTTCGGTGAAAATGACATCCAGTCCGCAGATCTGTCCGTAGCTGCGCAGCGCCTGCGACAGGGACTGATGACTGATCTCGAAGTGAAAGGTGCGCTCGTGGGCCACGGCGGCCGTCGCTAGCAGACCAAGCGCCACAAGGCTGGAGACTGTGCGCATCAACCGCCGATGGATCAACATGCGCTCCCCCTGCTATGCGTGTGTTGAGGGCCCCGTCAGCTTGCGGGGTTCATATAGCTACAGACGCGGCCGCCGCGAAAATCCTCCTCCGATACCCGAAAAGAGCCGCCCGAACCTGAACGCGCGCTCGGAATCCTCCGCCACGGCGTCACCGGGCGCTCGCGAGTTCCCGGGACGTGAGGCGGATCGAGCCGTCGGCGGCCTGCTGCGCGCGTAGCGGGAGATAGCTCACGACCGTGGTCACGAATCCCTGGGCGTCGCCCGTGTGAAACACGCCGCTGATGCGCATGCTGGCCGTCGTGTCGTCGCCTATGATGATTGGATGCGCCGCGTAGCGGCTGACGCGCACGACGACGTCGGATAGGGGCTCATTGTCGAACACCAGCTCGCCGTTCTCCCACGCCGTCGCCCGGTCCACGTTGACATGCAGGATGTTGGGCGGCGCGGTCGGCGAGAGCACCAGCTGCTCGCCGGCATCGAGCACAATGCGGGACAGGGAACCGGGCCCGCGCCCCTTGTCCGCCGGGGTGACGGGCAGCCCGGTGACCTGCGCAGACGCGCCGGGAGCGGCCGGTCCGACGGATCGGGTACCGGCGCCCTGGGGTAACACGACCACATGACCCTCGATCAGCGTGACCAGAAGGCTGGAGCCCAGCAGATCGACGTTGAAGGCGGTTCCCGTGGCGATGACTTTGTGTCCGTCGGCCGCGACCGAAAAAGGCCGCTCGACGTCGTGGAACACATCGAAGCGGGCCTGGCCCTTTGTGAGGGTGAGCTCGCGCGCGTGTGCGCTGTAGCGGAGCTTGACTTCGCTCTGCGAATCCAGGGCGACCTGCGAGCCATCGGCGAGAGTGACCACGCGCCGCTCCCCCACCCGGGTACGGTAGACCTCAGAGCGCTGCGTCTGCCAAACGAGGAGCGTAACTATCGTAACCGTGAGGATGCCGGCCGCGGCGGCCAGCGCGCCGGAAAGGCTGAAGCGCCACATACGCAGCCAGCGGCTGCGCCCCACATCGTGTGCATGAGCGAGAGCCGCGCGACGCAGGCGAATGAGCTCCGGCGCCGTGGCCTGCTCTCCCAGCAACGCCCACGGAGTCTGCACCCGTCGCCACGCGGCCCGGTTGCGCGGATCCTCGGCCAGCCAGACTGCCAGCTCCTCGCTGCCGTCGGCCGATGCTTCGGCCAGACGGGTGTGCCAGACCGCGGCCTCTACCAGGCGATGCGGCTCGATCTCGCTGCTCATGTTCGTCCGCACCTCGTAGCCAGATGAAGCACGGCCTTCATGACGTGCTTCTCCACGGTGCTCTGTGAAATTCCGTACAGGGCGGCGATGTCCTTTTGCTTCATGCTCTCGAGACGAAACAGGATGAAGATGTTGCGCGTGAGCTCGCCGAGCTCCTTGAGAGCCGCGAGCACTTCGCCGAGCGCGTCCTCACTGAGTAAGACGCGCTCCGGCGAGCGACCCTCCACCAATTCGCTCTGCAGCTCGCCGTCCAGCGCATCCTCGATCGACAGGAAGTGGGGTGTGCCGTGCCGCAGTGCGCGCCGTGCTTGGTCCTTGAGCAGATTCACGGCGGTCTTGAATACGTAACCGTCGGCATTCTCGATCGCATCCCCGCCGCAGGCGCGGAGGACTCGCAAGAGCACCTCCTGGGTCAGGTCCTCCGCCTGCGACCGGTCCTTCAGCCGCCGGAGAAAGAAGCTCATCAGCGGTGCGGAGAAGCGCGCGCCAAGCTCGCCGCGCAGCTGAACGGTGGGGACCTTGTTGACGGCGGGGCGCATTGGTGTTACTCGGAGCCCTGCTTACCGTATCACGCAGAGTTGGAAAGCGCGACGCGCGGAACCGCAGCCGGCGCGACTGCGCGCCGCCGCGGACGCGCCGCCGGGCGAGCCCGCACGACCCGCTGGAGGATTCGGTGAACGCCGACGTCTTAGTCTACTAATGCCCCTGCGGATACTCGTTCTGCCGGGTGACGGCATCGGGCCGGAAATCACCCGCGCCACACTCCAGGTGGTCGGCCGACGCCACCCGCACGATAATCGCCACGGGCGACACGAAGCGCATCGACGATGAGTACCGGGCGATCTGCGGCGCGCCGATTGCCGGCATATGGTCGCGGTAACGAGGCTCTCGGAGCCGTGCGCAGGCCCGCGGTTCAGGCGGTCATAAGGCTGGTGATTCGGGTCTTTGCCGCGCGTCGGCACGACCGCGCCGCGCTCTCCGTATGTGCTTGGAGGTAGGTGCTACAGTCTCCGTGGCCGCTTCTGTGCCGGGGTGGAATCGCAGCAGGCGGAAGGCGCGCACATGGATCGAACGCGTACGCACCCACGGAGTTTGAGAAGTAGGTCGCCCGACGATCGGTAAGTTGCGGAGGTCTCGCGTTTGAGGAGGATCTTTGAACAACTGCTCAATAAGACTTCCCCGGGCTGCACAAGCGCGCGTGAATTTCGCGTGATTCTCCTGTGCCCAACCGTGCTCTTTGGTGCCCAAATGGCTGCTACGCCGTCCCGTCCAGCAGATCCGTAGTAAAAAGATGTGCCTACAATCAGGTACCTATCACTAAGCGGCGAGAGCCCGATCCTTAGGTCTCGGCACTCATAATGCCGGGGTCGAGGGTTCGAGTCCCTCCCTTTCCACCAAGAATCTCAGGCACTTGCGAAGCTCTTCCCGACCGCACGATGGAGAGTGCGGGAGATTTGCGGGAGCCCAACTCGCAGACCTTCTCCGCGCACGAAATCAGACTGCTGATGTCGGCGGCAGAGTAGTGCGTCGTGACGTGAGCAGCCTTGTGCCCGAGAAGACTCTGGCGGTCCTCGAACTGGACGCCGACAGCGCGCAAGCGGTACCCGAGCGTATGCTTGAGATCGTGGACCCGAATGGACCGAAATCCGTCCGGGCACGGGCGACCAAGCTCCCGCTCGTATCTCGCCGCTGCGCGCCTGCGGGCCGCCATCCAGCCTGAGTTGTTCATTCTCGATTGAGGATGTCGCCGGCCGTCGCGCATCTCTTCCGTGAACACAAATTCCTCGTGCTCTCCGCGACAGCCCTCGATGACAGACTTGGCGATGCTGTTCAAGACCACGTAGCGCTCGATTCCGTTCTTCACGTGAGTGCGTGGGATGATGAAGACGGAAGTCTCGAGCTCAGGAACCCGAATCTCCCAACTCCACCGCAGACTACACACCTCGTGCTCTCGTGTTCCGGTATTCACCTTGAACAGCGCCATCCGGGCCAGATGACCCGCCAGCTCCGAGAACAACAGCTGCTGCTCCTCCATCGAAAGAGGATAAGGCGTGCGTTTGTTGGGATGGCGTTGCATCTGTATCAGAGGTGCGGTATCCAACCAGGACCGATCAGAGTCGTCTCGCCAGAGCCGCGCACACAGGTTCAAGATTCGCCTCACGACCGCCAAGTCGCGATTGACCGTCCCCGGACTTTTGCCAGCCTTCAGCCGGTCTCGAATGAATGACTGCAAGGTGCCGTAATGAACTTGCTGGATGGTTAGCCCGCCGATGTACGGATCTAACACTGCCAGCGCTCTTGCGTCTCTCTCCAGACTTCGCTTGTGCTGGTTCTCCTTGAGGAACCTGGTTGCCGCTTCTCGGAAGATGCGTGTCTTGCGAACGCCGAAGAACCGCATGGCCCGGACCTCCTCGAGCCGTCGCGAGAGGCTCGCTACGGCTTTCTTGAGATCGCTTGTGCCAGTGCTTTCGCAAATGCGCGTTCCGTAGATGTCTTTGTCGATGTGCCAGACCGCACCGCGCAGGGTGAGGCCGGGCGGTTTACATTGCGCCATGACTCGCTCCTTTCGGATGGAGCCAAGTGGCGCCCGTTGCGCGTGACATAGTCCTCCGCCCATGCATCGAGTTCAAGTCGGTCGAAGGCGACGCCCTGTACGCCGATGGGAATGTTCATGAGCTGCGGACGGACATCCCGATTAAAGCGGTTCTTGTCCATGCCGAGATAGCGCGGCGCATCTCGTAGTCGGATGAATCGCGGCGCCAGACTAAAGGCGACAGGCGCCAAGGGGGTGCGCGGGCAATCGGCCGAGCTCATAAACGACCTTGAACGTGTGGTTCCGGTCGTTTAGGGTCAGGTTGTCACGTGTGGCGCCATGTTGCGCCCGCCATGCAAGAATAATCCAGCCGGTTTCGCGGAAAATTAAGCGAAAGTGTCCGAACGAGCCACAGTGCGCGATGTCAGCTTCAGGCCCATTCTGTTGAAAAACTCGTTTACTTGGCGCCTACGTTTTCGCCGGCGAAGAAGCATGCGGCCGTCGATTGGGAGGCGCATCGGAACCTCGGTCGTTTCGACGCGAGGCCGCGTAAGACGCAGGTTGTACGGCGTACCGCGCCTTTGCAAGTGCGAGCGGACGGGCCGCCACCTCGCCATGCCCTCAATTCACGTAAAGTGGCCTAACCTACACAGGACCGCCAGTGATGCTGGAACGGAGCTACAGGTCGATTACGCGCTCTCGGCAGGCGTCGATTGTCGCTGGCACAGTTCCGAATTAACATCCCTCGTTAGCCGTCGATAGCTCCACAACAACTAAGGAACAGTTATGAAAGTCCTCTGCAGGTTGAGTGCTGCGACCCTGCTGCTCACAGGCGCGATCGCCGGCTGCACGGGCACCACCGTGAAGCCGAGCCTGACGCACCAGGACACACGCAAAACGTACAGTACGGTCGCGGTGGGCCAGATCGCCGCATCCGACGAGCTGTGGCACAACTACACGCTTCAGATCCAGCGCGAGCTCGCAGCCGAGCTGATCGCGAGCAAGGCCTTCTCGCAGGTACTGGACTCTATGCCGACAGCACCCCCTGCCGACGCCCTGATGGTTTCCGGACGCATCACCGAGGTGGAGAAGGGGAGCGCCGCTGCCCGCTGGATTGTCGGCTTGGGCGCCGGTCGCGCACACATTACCGCCGAGTTCGAGCTGAAGGACGCTAGTGGGAATCAGCTGGGGACCTATTCGGTACGCAAAACCTACGCGGGTGGCGCGGGCATTGGCGGCGCCGGCTTCCTGGACATGGACGATCTCGCCAGGAAGCTCGGCACGGCAGCGGCCGACTCGCTCGCCGAGTGGG
>WNGC01001899.1_pt1 | contig 17073 bp, 10 predicted proteins | sample 5400051 | NCBI WGS metagenome assembly WNGC01 (sample SAMN13153368, study PRJNA577476) | soil metagenome | isolation source: 20 cm soil or saprolite under grassland replicate 2 | place: USA:California | collected 2016-06-15
CCGATAGCCAACCGCGCCTCAGACGGACATGGTCATGCCAGAACATCCGCCACAACTCGCGACGGCTTTACACCGGTCACTTTTTGATCCAGACCCTGGTAGGAATAGTTGAGCTTGTGGTGGTCGAAGCCCAAGATATACAGAATGGTTGCGTGCAGATCCCGGACTTCAACGGGATCCTTTACGATCTCGTATCCCATCTCGTCGGTCTGACCGAAAGTTATGCCGGGTTTGACTCCGCCTCCGGCCATCCAAATGGTGAAAGCGCCGGGATTGTGATCGCGGCCAATCAGTGTCATGGCCTGCCCGCCGCGATTTTCCCTCATCGAGGTGCGGCCAAATTCGCCGCCCCAAACCACCAACGTATCCTCCATCATGCCGCGAGCTTTCAGATCGGCCAGCAACGCAGCCATGGGCTGATCCACTTCGCGGCAACGATCCGCGAAACCGATGTTCAAGGCCTCTTTCGCGTTTGAACCGTGGCTATCCCAGCCCCAATGATAGAGCTGAATGTAACGCACGCCCCGTTCCGCCAGACGCCGCGCTACGAGGCAATTATTGGCGAAACTGGATTCACCCGGCTTCGACCCATAGGCCGCGCGAACCGCGTCAGGCTCTTTGCGAATATCCATCGCGTCAGTCGCTTCCATTTGCATGCGGAAGGACATCTCATACTGGGCAATCCGCGTGACCGTTTCAGGATTCCCAAACTCGGCATAACTCTGATGATTGATTTGGTCGATTGCGTCCAACATGCTCCGGCGAAGGGACCGGCTCACTCTTGCGGGATTATCGAGATAGAGCACAGGTTCCCCGTGGGAGCGGCATTGCACGCCCTGATAAACGCTCGGCAGAAATCCGGGCCCCCAAAGCTGCTTGCCGCCATCGGGAGAATTGCCTCCCGAGAGCAGCACGATGAAACCCGGCAGGTTCTGATTTTCGGTGCCCAGCCCATAGAGCACCCAAGAACCGAGTGCAGGGTGGCCGAGGCGCGCATCGCCGGTCTGCACCAGCAACTGTGCGGGCGCATGATTGAACTGATCCGTGCGCATCGATTTAATCAAACAAAGATCGTCAATGTGTTTAGCGAGATGAGGCAGGCGATCGGAAATCCATTGGCCGCTTTGCCCCGTCCGGTGAAAAGGATATTGGGAGCCGAGCAACTTGGGCACGCCATTTATGAAGGCAAAGCGTTTGCCAGTCAAAAACGACATGGGGCAATCCTGGCCGTCCAGCTTTGTCAGTTCGGGCTTATGTTCGAAAAGCTCCAGTTGACTTGGCGCCCCGGCCATATGCAGGTAGATGACGCGCTTCGCCCGGGGAGCAAACTGCGGCGGCAGCGCTGCGAGCGGACTCTTGGGATCGCGAGTGAAATCGAGGCGCCGCATGCCGTTTGTGTCAATTTCTCCTGCCATCGAGGAACTGACGAGGGGCGGGGCCAATGTGCCCAGGAACATCGTGCCCAGCCCGGCGGTGAACGATCGCAGAAAATGGCGGCGGGTTTGCGCCTGCAAGCGCGCGTATATCTCCTCGGGGAGCAGTTCGCCTGCAGGTTCGCGGGGGGGTTGCCGATTGGCTTTGGAGTTTGTCATAGGGTCACCTGGTGAGGGCGGCGTCAAGATTGAACAAAACGCTACCCACAGCCGTTAGTCCATCCAGTTCTTTTGTAGAAGCATTTTCTTCTCGCACCAAGTTCCCGCTTACTTTCATTCTTGCCGGTAGGAGAGACGGCTGATCCGAAAGAGCGACAGTCTTCTTGAAGAAGGCGCGCAGGACCGCCAGTTCCCGTGAGGTGGGATCGCGAGATAATACCAAACGCGTTTCATAGGACAGCCGGGCATCGAGAACCTGCTCAGCGCTTGCGCCGCCGTTTGTTCTCGTCACCGCCTCGCTCATCGCTCGTCTCGCTAGTGACTCCGCCGCTTCCTGATAGACCGGATCGTTCAAGGTCACCAATGCTTGCAAAGGAGTGTTTGTCGGTATGCGCCTCGGAAGGCTTGTATCCCGGTCAGAAGCATCAAACATGAGGAAGCTTGGATATCCACTCGTGCGCTTCACGAAAGTATAGATTGCGCGCCGGTAGCGGTTGGGACCGGTGGCGTCCTTCCAGCCATCAGCGTTGTACACGCTTTTCCAAACACCAACGGGCTGAGGCGGCATGACCGGGGGTCCGCCCATACTTCTATTCAGCAAGCCACCTGCCAGGAGTGCCTGATCGCGCACCATCTCTGCCGTGAGCCGTTGTTGGGGACCACGTGCCAGCAGGCGATTGCGAGGGTCTCTTTCCGTGAGAGACGGGGTGGATGCGGCGCTCTGCCGGTACGTAGCGCTGGTCACAATCTCGTGCAGCAGGGCCTTCATATCCCAATGCAGGTCATTCTGAAAATGAAGCGCGAGCCAGTCCAGCAGTTCGGGGTGGCTGGGTGCCTCGCCTACGCTTCCGAAATTTTCCAAAGTCTCCACGATACCGGTGCCGAATAGCTCTTCCCAATAGCGGTTCACGGCCACGCGGGCGGTCAGCGGCTGCTCGGGAGCAAAGAACCACTTCGCGAGAGTGAGGCGGTTACGTGGCGCGCCCGCGGGAAGTTTCGGGAAAATAGCCGGCACATCCGGGGCAAGGTCCGGTCCCATCTTAGTAAGAAAGTTTCCGCGCTCGAATTCCAGCGTGGCCCGCTGCTCATAGGGCTGCTCTTCCGACATGATGGGAAGTTTGACGGCTGGGATCTTGGCCAATTTCCGCTCGAGGAAGGTGAGACGCACAATGTCTTTCGCGCGCGAGGGATCTTGGCTCAAAGAGGTCCAACACGGATCACCGCTTAGTGACAGGCTCACACGCTGGATGAGCGCGGGCTTTGAGTCAATGGTTCCCATCTGTTTCAGGGCGACCACAATGCGGGATCCGGGCGACAGTTGCAGAGGCTTCGAGGGAACCCCCACGATCCAACGCGTCCGGAATAGCTTGGTGTTGGCTGAGAAACCACTGGGAACTTCCCCGGCCACGGGCGCCTTCTTTGAAGCGGGGGGTCCCGACACGGAATCTTCGAGATTTGCTTCAGAGTCCTGGATGAAGTAGCGAAAAGCAATTTTTTCCTCGAAGCCATTCGGTTGGAAGATCGAGGCTTGTACCTTATCCACAAAAAAGCCGGTCTCCGGCGTGTGGCGGGCCTTTATCTCGTCGAGCGGCGGCACCTGGACACGAATCGCCGTTACCACCCTAGTGGTCGAGGCACCTGTCAGCTCATAGAAGGATTGCGGTGGAGTGTCTGCATCGGCGAACGCCTCGCCATCGTTAATGTGAAAAGTTCTCGCCGGATGACCAATAGCCTTGGCATGAGCGAGCCGCTTTTTCGTTACAGCTAGCGTGTCAAGAAGATCTTTGATCGGGCCGCCGCTGCCTGGATTGGCAGAGGCTTCCACGTGGATTTCTCTTCAACGGCGCGGTCCGACGCTTCTCGCGAACGAAGCAGCTGGGCAATCTCTTGCTGGATTTCAGAGGCCTCTGCATCGTGGGCTTTATCTTTGGGAACACGGAGAAATGGCCAATCGTCATCCAAGTCCGCGTCGTTCGTCGTGTTGAAAAACGCCAGCGACTTGTAATAGTCCGTGTGGCGGATTGGATCGTACGGATGCGAATGGCACTGCACACAATTCATGGTGACGCCGTTTAGCACAGACCACGTGGTGGCCACCCGGTCCATCACGGCGATCGTTCGAAATTCTTCGTCGTCGGTGCCACCCTCCTGGTTGTTGGGAGTTTGCCGGTGAAAGGAGGTGGCGATGCGGTCCGCAAACGTTGGATTGGGAAACAGGTCGCCCGCCAACTGCGTTATCACGAACTGGTCGTAAGGAAGGTTGCGGTTGAATGCCTCAATTACCCAATCGCGGTAGGGCCACACGCCGGGGCGCCGGCGATCCGCCTCATAACCCATCGTGTCCGCGTACCGGGCCAAGTCCAACCACAGGGATGCCCAGCGTTCGCCATAGCCCGGCGATGCCAGCAAACGGTCTACCTGCTTCTCGTACGCTTTGGGAGAAGAGTCACTCAAATAAGCGGCTTCCTCCTCCGTGGTCGGTGGGAGCCCCGTGAGATCGAGAGAGACACGGCGCAGAAGTTCCGATTTACTGGCTTCAGGCGAGGGCTCGAGCGATTCTTGCTCCAGGCGCGCGAAGATAAAGCGGTCCAGCGGTTGACGTACCAAATCCGGGTGCTTCACCGGCGGCAAAGGTTGCGACTTTGGAGGTACAAACGCCCAATGATCTGTCCAGTTTGCGCCTTCTTTGATCCACCGGCGAAGTAACGCGATCTGCTCTGGTGGGAGCGGCGGCGCGTGATAGGGCATGCGCGTGTCCGGGTCAGTCGACGCAGCGCGTGCCATCAACTCCGAAGCGTCCGGGTCGCCAGGCACAATGGTTGGGCGACCGGACTTGCCTATACCCAGCGCCGCCTCCCGGAAAATAAACGATACACCGTTTTTCTGCCGGACTCCTCCATGGCATGCAACGCAATTCTGGTTAAAGATAGGTCGGATATCGCGGCTGAAATCCACCGGCTTGCGAAAGATCCTGGAAAATAGCGGGACCGCATGGGACTGAACAAATGTAACAGCGCGTGCGCTATTCCACAGAGCAGGCAGGCAATTACATTGATAAGCGTCTCGAAACCAGCGTCCAGCATATCGAAAATAGCGAGTCGCGCAGGTAGTGTCAAGATTAGAAACACACCAGCATTGGGGATGGAAAGAGTCTCCCGGCAATTGTTGCCACTATAAGGTGCTCTTTGCCCTTCTTAGTGAAACCGGACTTCGCATCGGTGAGGCCCACGGGCTGAAACTGGACGAGCATCTGTCCGGCAATTTCTCAACCATCAGAGTCAGACAGAGCGCCTGGCGGCGCTCAGTTCAGGCTCAGAAAACGGACAACGCTGCCAGGGAGATCGATATAACTAGCTTTCTTGCGGCGTTGTTGAAAGCATCCGTTGGCGGCAGGGCCTCGGGGTTTCTTTTCCAATCCGAGTCTGGCCGACCGCTGACACAACGCAACGTCCTTCGGGATGGCCTCGGAAAGATTCGCAGGGATATGAACATGGAAGACGGAAAAGCATTTCATTCTTTCCGGCGCTTCCGAACTGCGCATCTACGAAAGAGTCGGGTGCCGTGGGACTTGCCAAGGCTGTGGCTCGGTCACGCCAACAAGGATGTCACTGACAGGTACGCAGAGCAGTTGAAGGAAGACGTTGAATGGCGGAAAGAAGTAGCAGAGAACGCTGGTTTGTGGTTCAAGTTGCCACGCGCAGAAAGTTCAGTTGGGCTACCTGGGCTACCACAACAGAAAAAATCGAAGTTGAAGAAAGTCCCTTAACTGATTGAGGGATTGAGATTAAGTTGGCTCCCCGGGCTAGATTCGAACTAGCAACCCTTCGGTTAACAGCCGAACAACCAACTTCATCAGACTTGCCGGAGTTGGCCATAATCGAAGGAAATCAGCAAGTTGCGACTAAACCCGATGAATCATTTTCTCCTTCTTTATTCACCTTTGGTTCGCAATTTGCCGCCATTCACCACCATTAGTATGACGTTTTTATCACAGCGGTTGGCACCCGATATTCGCTTCCCGATTTGCAACGACAATCGACGTTCACAACCTTCAGGATCGTCTGCTCGCAGAGGCGCGCTAGGCGGCCCGCGGTGAGTTAACGCCAAAGACTAGAAGCATCGCACTAACATCACGGTCCTTAGAATCCCAGATTAGTCACTATTAACATAAAATGTCACATAGACTTTTTCAGGCATCCGGTCTAAACGACCACAGGCCGCCGCCGCATGGCCACTGGGCATTTGCTGTTCGCTCCCCCACCGACCCAAACGGTTCCATCGGGCCGGACGTCGAGTTCCAAAGGAAATACTTCCTTAGTATCGCCTACTGCCCGTAGGAGGTAGGGTGTCTCGTTTTCCTCTGTTACGTTGGATTCGCCAACCAGTTCCTGGGCCTCCTCTTTCGTCATGCGAACGACAGCAATCGATCGTAAGAGCGTCTCTGCCCGTAAGATTCTCGATTCTGTAACGCGCTTCCACTGGGCAATTCGAGTCCAGTCGTACTGGCCTCTCCATGAGGCTGTAACCCATGCCCGAGCCGCTTCGTTTTCTTGCTTCGTAGGCGCATCGAACGGTTTGCAACATCCCGACAACATCAAGAGCAAAACAGCAACCGACGACAACTCCAGTCGTCGCACGTTCGCCCCAGCGATGTGATAGTCACGCATGCAATTGCTCAAGTTCTGGACAAGGGTCACTGGCAGCCGCGCGTGGATTTTCAATTCTGTGTACGTCAGATTTTCGACCAAGGCCCGCTGGCTTTCCATAAGAACTCAAATTTGTTGTCGCCTGCCGCTGCAAATAGGAGTGGCCCCGCAAAGTTTCGCACGGCCACAATCACCTCATTGACATCTGCATGTTCGGCTTCAAACCGGCTTCGTCGCAGAAACGCTTTCCATTGTGCCGATTTTCCAGGTGCCGACGGAAATTCGGACGTCAGGCCAACCGGCAACGCCTCAATTTTTGTGGAACGTCGCTTGAAAGTGGCGTTGACCGCCCGCAATAGGAGAGTCCCATCGAATTCGTAAAGCCGCGACAACAGCATGAGATCGAAATAATCTTTCATTCGGCTATTCAACAGACCGAGAACCGTGATCGCCTCTAGTTTTTCTGCCACAACCGTTTCTCGGGAATACGCAAGTAATTTCGGCGCTGCAAATTCCAGCAGCACCGGATACTCAATCTCAGCCGCATGAGGCACGATCACATCCCCAAATCCGATGTCGATCTGCAGAGTGACGCGCGCATTTGTCACCAATGCAAGAAGGCGAACGCGGGCTCCCTCGTATTCCGCGTCTTCCTTGATCTTTTGTATTTCGAGGGTCTCCACCCTGAATTCAACTCCATCCGGTTCAACCCTGGAACAGCAAATCTCCTGAACAGCCAACCGGAGGTACTCAAGATCATTGCTTGTTTGACCCAACAGATCGATGTCCATCGTAGGCCGCGACTGCGGAGCTCGCCAAGCCGTCAGCAAGAGAGCACCTTTCAGAACAAATGCATTACGAAACTTTGATTTCGACAGCCGATACAGAAATCTCTCCATGACATAGTATTGGAGAAGTTCTTGAAAAGGCCTGCCCTGCTCACGCGCCTGATTCAGCAGGCGCTGCCGCACCGAGGCTCCGAGGTCCCTCTTGCTCACAGTGTGGCCTCCAGATAGGGGCGCATGATCCTTTCCACGCGACAAATTCGTGCAAAGCGCACGAGCTCTTGGAGATCCGATTTTCCCTTTCTTTCCCGGAATCGCCGCAGCGCCTCCACAGCCACATCGAGACCAATTTTGTGGCGGTATTTAAAACAATCGGCCAGGGTTTTTGCAGCCGAATAAACCCGAACAGGTACGTCGTCAATGCGTACCTGCTTTACTCCTGCACTGAACGCGGGCTCCGAAAACCAGAAAACTCGAATCGGAAGGTCATCGACTTTCGGCACCTGCCCATGACTTCGTACCGCCACATCAATGCTGTGCGGTACCTGCGTTGTCAGATGGTGATAAACCAGGGCAGAAATGAGGCAGAAGACGGCCTGAGGCGCGCGAATTGCGACGGTCACCCAGTCTGGATTCGTCAGAAGAGGTGCGTTCGCGAGGCGGTAGAGTCCTCGGCCGATTCGCTCTAGTTCGCCGCGATCACGGAGTTCATACAGAGTACGAGGGTGAAGGCCCAGCCGCAGCGCTTCGCCAGTTCGCAGCATGCCTCCATGTTGCCCAAAGGCTTTTCGTGCTATATCCAGCGCTTTTGGGCGAGTTGGCATGATGGATAAACCTCTCGGAGATTATACCTATTCCCCGAGCTTTTTATCCATACCAAGTCCCCAACCTACGCCGAGGGGTGGGTGCGGCTACGGAATCCGAAAGGACTATTACGCATTATGACAGCAACTTGTTGATCTTGGACAGGCGGCCGAAAAGAGCTATTCGTTCAGCAACTTAGATACGCCGATTTGACTGCGCATGCCCAAGCATTCAGTCATGAGCCGAATGCTCTAACCAAACTCTGTAATTGCTTGATACAAAAGAATTTTGGCTCCCCGGGCTAGATTCGAACTAGCAACCCTTCGGTTAACAGCCGAAGTGGTTGAAATCCTAAATGCTTTATCGTGTGTCGCTTACCGGGAAGCACGACCGATTTTCAGTCCCTCAGTTGGGCTACTTGGGCTACCTGCAATTGACTCAGTAACTCCAGCGACCAAGCTAGATTGGGAGATTGGGGTCGGACCAAAAACAAGAGCTCTTACGCCGAAGTGACGCAATGCCTCCCACCGCCTCGGAAACGCCCCAGCCGCCCCAACCCCTCCGGGCAGCCAAATCCCGGCAAAATCGGCTTCCTCGCGAGTAATGCCAAGCCCCGCCCCTGGGCGCAATAAGATGCTTAGCTTTGCGGCGTTGATGACGGAGGTTCCATCGACAACATTTGCCACGTATCTTCGCCGAGTGAACCGCCACGCTTCGAGCGGAAGACGAGGGCATGGGAGCTAGTGGCGGGCCCCAGAAACCGTTTCAATCTCCGCATTGCCTTTTGACCCTCAGGATCGTGAAGGAGAACCGTTCGATAGGCCGTTACGTTCTTGCAGGGTCCAATCTTCCCGGCACTTCGTTGATCTGAGGATTGTTCTACTCGAACGAGCGGCTCGACAAACCCGCGTCCATACTTTTGCACCTTCGGGTGTCTTGCTGCCCTTGCATACAGCCCGTGACGAGCTTCGCAGACTCGCGCCTCGTGAGCATCGGCCCTTGGCCGGTCGCGCGAGCGACGACTTTGGCCAGCCTGCAAGGGGATACAAGCGACGAATCTGGCCGGCCAGATGAGCGACGCCTTTGGCCAGGCATCGATCTGTTTAGGCAGTGTTATCAACGAGATAAGCGACCCTGTTCTAGTGCGCACATCTGAGTCATGCCAAGGCGCGAAAGTACCCTGCTTGAGGCGAATGGCCGGACAGCAAAAAATTTTGCTTCGCATCCTCATCTGGATGCTCAGCATTCCAGCCGCACCGGTCCTCCCTAGTCTAGGAATGGTGATCACCTGGGATGGCCGCTTGGACAATCGGGCGGAGATCATCCACCAATTGAGAGACGGTCCAGAAAAGAGCCACCTTCAGTGGACCGCTCTGGCCGGAAGTCAAATGCATTCAACCGGTTTATGTAATCGAAGAAAGGCGCTCACTTTGTACCACACAAAATGAAGGTGCTCTGAAAATAATCCTGGCTGGATTTGCTTCCGCTCGTTTCAGAATTGTTGTATGTTCCAAGGACTTCTCGGCGGCTCATGTACCGGAAACAACGTCTCAGATTTTGGGAGCTCTTTTTTGAGTTCTGACGCAAGCCAAGGCGCACTACGCTTTGTCGCGATGCGGCGTCCCATGCACACCGCTGATGCCGCGAAATCGGCAGTGGGGCAGAATCCACCGTCCGACGAAGAACTGCTTCTGCACCTCACGACCGGCGACGACAATGCCTTGGGCCTGCTCTTCGAACGGTATTCGAGGATGGTGTTGGCAATAGGCTATCGCGTACTGCGTGATCGCACCGAAGCGGAAGAATTGGTCCAGGACGCTTTTCTCTACATTCGCCAAAAGGCTGCGTTGTTCGATCCTGCAAAGGGGGCGGCGAAGGCCTGGCTAATACAAGTCGCCTACCACCGCTCGCTGGACCGTCGTGTCTCACTCAAGAAGCAGCACTTTTGGAACGGTACAAATGTTGATGAAATTCACGATGCTTCTAGGAGTGCCTCCGACATTGAGCAGGAACTCGGGGCAAAGTACAGCGCCGCGCAGCTCAAGAAGGCGTTCGGGCAGTTGTCCGAAAGACAAAGAATGACCCTGGAGCTGTTTTTCTATGAGGGTATGAGCTTGCGCGAAGTCGCCCAGCGTCTGGACGACTCGCTTGAGAATGTCAGGCACCACTACTATCGCGCCCTCGGAAAGCTCCGAAAGAGTTCCGCGCTCGTACTCGTGCGGAAAGAGCGATCCCATGAATCCTGAAAAGCATCTCGTTGAACATGAGCGGTTCGAGGATTTGTGCATGTTGTCCACCGCTGGAGAACTGACTCCCCGGGAGGGCGAGGAGCTCCAACGTCACGTTGCGTCTTGTAGCAGTTGCAGAGAAGCGCTGTCCGAGTGCCGGCAATTTGTGAACGCAGGGATGGCATATCTGGCTTCGGAGTTTGTCGAGCCGGACGGCGAGCATCAGCTCCCGTGGGCGCAGGCTGATGCCAAGCGCGAATTGTTCTCAAGACTTAAAGCAAGAAAAACAGTCACACTCGCGCTCCCCTCCCCGTGGCATGGCCCGCGTATTAAATGGATAGGATTGGTTGCGGCCCTGATACTTGCCCTCGGGCTCCTGCCGGCCGCTTATCGGAGTGGGGAGCACAAGGGTGGGCATCAAGCGTCAGTTGCCGTGGCTGAAAATCATTCGCTATCAGAGCGTCTGCAGTCCTTGACGGCGGAGAAAATCGCGCTCGACAATAAACTGCAAGCGCAAGCGAACAGCCTCGCTGAACTCGCCGCTAAGTTGCGACAACAGACCGAAGACCTTGCCAAGTTAAGGGACCTCGACAAGACGCTACAAATTCAAACCGATTCTCTCGCTGCCGAAAATCATCAGCAATCTCTCACCGTCGATTCTCTTTCCGGGGAACGCGACTCGCTCGCGCAGAAACTCCAGGATGCAAGGCAATCATTGCATGATTCCCAGTCCGAATTGGCTTCCGTTCACGAACAGCGTCAACGCGATCTACTGCATTCCGCGAGTCTCGAGACCGAGATTCGGGCTCTCGCGGCGCGGATGAAGGATCAAGATACAACCGTCGCCGAACAGCAGAATTTCCTGGCCTCTGATCGTGACATTCGCGAACTTATGGGTGCCAGGGACCTTTATATCGCGGATGTGTTCGATGTCGATGGCAACGGGACAAAGAAGCCCTATGGGCGCGTCTTCTATACCAAGAACAAATCTTTGATCTTTTACGCCTTCGATTTAGACCAGCAGCCGCGCATGCGCAATGCCGCGATTTTCCAGGCATGGGGTCGCCACGGTGTGGCCGACAAGCTCCCGCTCAACATGGGGATCTTTTATCTCGACAACGAGGCCAACCGACGGTGGATTCTGAAGTTCGATGACCCCGAGAAGCTGGCCCAGATCGATGCCGTGTTTGTGACCGTTGAGCCGTACGGCGGAAGCAAGAGGCCCAGCGGCAGACAGCTTCTGTTTGCCTCGCTACGGAGTATGGCGAACCACCCCTGATTTTGAATTCTCTATAAACCTCAGGTACAAATCGCGCCGATTTGTCCGATATACAGCAGAAGTTAAACCGCAGCTCCTGAAGGAGTCCTCGAATGCGCGTTTGTGCAATTGTGGTTGGTAGCTTTTTTCTACTTGTCTGCGTCGTGATGGGGCAGAATCCGTACGCGACAGTCACCGGTCGAGTCGTAGACCCGGCCAATGCGACGATTGTCGGAGCCAAGGTAGAAATCGTCAATTCGGAAACCGGGGTGAAGTACTCCGTTGAAACAAACAGCGAAGGAATCTACACAATTCCAAGCTTGCAGCCTGGGATTTATCGCATGGAAGTGTCAAAGCCGGGGTTTAAGGCGCTTCTCAAGCCTGACATCGTTCTGCATGTGCAAGACGTGATTGCGATCAACTTCAGCCTTCCCCTTGGCTCTGTCTCGGAGACGGTCACGGTTGAAGGGGGTGCGCCGCTCATTAACACCGAATCAGCCGCAGTGAGCACAGTTGTAGACCGCAATTTTGCCGAGAACCTGCCGATGAATGGTAGAAGCTTTCAGACATTAATCCAACTCTCGCCCGGAGTCGTGGCGATTCCCAGTAACCCTCTTAATGGTGGGCAATTTAGTATCAATGGCCAGCGCGGATCCTCAAATTATTGGATGGTGGACGGTGTAAGCGCCAACGTGGGAATCGGTGTCGCTGCCGGCGGTAATGGCCTCGGAGGATCTCTTGGGTCGTTCAGCGTTTTGGGAGGGACAAATAGCCTCGTGTCGGTTGATTCCCTGGAGGAGTTCCGCATTCAGACTTCGACGTACGCGCCGGAATTTGGTCGCACTCCCGGCGGACAGATTTCCATCGCCACTCGCTCGGGCACCAATCAGTTTCATGGCACCCTGTTCGACTACTTCCGTAACGACGTCCTCGATGCCAACAACTGGTTCAATACATCAGTTACTCCACGACTGGCCAAGGCAGAGGAGCGGCAGAATGATTTTGGTGGTACGCTCGGCGGTCCGATTCTCAAGGATCGAACGTTCTTCTTTTTCTCTTACGAGGGCTTACGTCTTCGATTGCCGCAGACTGCCCTGAGCACGGTCCCTTGTGACAGCAGCTGTCAAGTGTTTGGCAACGCGCGCACTATGGCGGTCTCTGCAATGCAGCCGTATCTAAATGCCTACCCTCTTCCAAATGGCCCAGAGGTTTTCAGAGCGTGTACTCCGAATGTAAACGGATGTCCTGCATCGGGCCAGCGGCCCACCGGTGCCGCCCAATACGACGCGAGCTTCTCTAACCCAGCCACGCTCAATGCCTATAGCATTAGGGTTGATCATCGCCTCGGCAACAGGCTCAATTTCTTCGGGCGTTACAACTATTCTCCGTCAGAAATAGTACAAAGGGGAGTCACCTTGTTGTCTCTGAATACGATTTCGACAACTAGCATTACGACACAAAGTGCAACGCTGGGAGCTACCTGGACTCTCTCTCCCAGGGTTACAAGCGACCTCCGATTTAACTATAGCAGGACCAGCGCTCATGGGTTCGACCACTTGGATTCTTTTGGAGGGGCAGTTCCCCTCACGGTTCTGCCGTTTCCTACCCCGTTCAACTCCCAAAACGCGGTTTTCACATTCTACCTCTTTCCGCTGCAAGGGGGGATTCTCGAAGCTGGCGAGGGTGGTGACAATCTCCAGCGCCAAATCAATATTGTTGGAAGCGCGTCTATCCAAAGCGGCGCACATGCTCTTAAAGTCGGTATTGATTTTCGGAGGCTGTCGCCGCAGACTGCGAGCGGGGGGCAGTATCAACAATTCTATGGCATACTCAACGTCCGGTCGGCTGAAACGGGCTCTCTTTTCTTCGCTAATGTAGGTTCCAGCAACCCCGCTACGCTTCATTTACACAATATTGGCATCTACGCTCAGGATACATGGCACGTTGTCCCGCGCCTCACAGTCAATTACGGTCTCAGGTGGGATTTTGATCTTGCGCCGTCATCGAATCCCGCCTTGCCGGCTGTTGCTGGTTTCAACTTGAATGATCTGTCCGCTTTGACCCTGGCGCCCGCCGGGGTCAAGGTTTACGGAACTACGTATGGCAATGTGGCACCTCGTCTGGGCGTAGCCTACCAGCTCTCAAAGAGACAGAGTTGGCAAACTGTGCTTCGTGGTGGATTTGGCGTATTTTACGATCTGGCGACCTCCGAACTGGGCAACAACGTAAGTACTAATGATTATCCGTTCGGAAATGTTGCAACAATTTTTGGAGGTACGCTTCCTCTGAGTCCGGGCCAGTTGGCACCGCCTCCTATTGCGCCGCCAAATGCAAGCAACGGTGGGATTCTATTCGCCATCGACCCGCACCTAAAGCTGCCCTATACGCTCGAATGGAACGGTGCCGCGGAACAGGGCCTCGGAAGGCAGCAAACGCTGTCCGTCTCCTATCTTGGCGCGGCAGGGAGACGCCTCTTGCAGCAAGGCAATGTCTCGCCCGTGAATGCGAATTTCTCGACAGCAGAGCTGCTTTCAAATGCCAGCACGTCCGACTACGATGCTTTGCAGGTTCAGTTTCGACGGCAGATGGCACACGGCCTGCAAGCGCTCGCTTCCTATACATGGTCGCACTCGATTGATACGGCGTCGGCCGGTGCAATCTATGGTTCTGCGAATGCGTTACTCCCGTCGGTGACAAGTCAGGATCGCGGCCCATCCGATTTCGACCTGAGGCATACCCTTTCGGCCGCCATGACCTATGACCTTCCTGCCTTGAAAGTGAGCGCGCTGACTAGAGCACTTCTGGGAGGCTGGTCGACGCAAAACGCCATCGTCCTGCGATCGGCGTCGCCGGTCGGCATTTCCGACGCGAGCTTCTCGCAATTGCCTGGTGGTTTCAGCACCCAGGTTCGTCCAGACTTGGTTTCCGGGCAGCCGCTCTACCTTTATGGTTCGCAGTACCCTGGCGGCAAAGCGTTCAATCCCAACGCATTCACCGATCCACCTTCCGATCCTAATACCGGCCTACCTCTTCGTCAGGGCAGCATGCCCCGGAATTTGCTGCGAGGGTTCGGAGCCGCACAATGGGATTTCGCGGTCCACCGAGATTTCCCGATCCATGAATCGCTTCGTCTGCAATTCCGGGCGGAAATGTTCAATGTGCTCAATCATCCGAATTTCGGCCCCCCAAATGGAACATTTGGTTCAGGCGGATTCGGGCTTTCAAACCAACTGCTTTCACAGAGTCTCAGCGGTTCGAACCTCGGAGGTGGCGGGTTCAGTCCTCTCTACCAAATGGGAGGGCCACGTTCGATCCAATTCGCGATGAAGCTAGTGTTTTGAGGCAGAGACTTCAACGTCAGTGACGAGTGGCTCAAGAACAGTGGTTAGTTACAGTGGATAGTGGCCCAAAGGTGGTGACGAGTGAGTAGTCACGGAGAGTGACTAGAGACCCTCTCACCACTAAACACTAACTACCAGACACTACGTTGTGAGCAGCAACCATAAGAAAATCACTGTCGGGAGAAAAGTCATAGATGAACAAAGTGACCATTGCCATTCTGTCTGTCGTGGCGTTGTTAGGTACCTCGGATTCTAGAATAGCATCCGCGCAAGAAGCAAAACGTCCGTTCACTGTCGCCGATGACATTGGGCTGACGTATTTCTACGATTTAGGAGGCGGGCGTGCCGAAGTGTTGTTCTCGCCGGATGAAAGCTATTTCGCTGTCTGGAGCGAGCGCGGCCGCGTGGAACTCAACTGCGTGGAGGATTCCCTGCGGATTTACCGCCGCCAGGACGTCGAGGCCTTCTTGAGACATGCCGATACGTCGCATCCAGTGACGCCTGTGTGGATTGTGAACCGCTCTGGCGAGGAGGGACCCATCATCCGCGATTGGCGCTGGCTACCCGACTCCAGCGGAGTGGCTTTCTTGCAGGGCGCAGGCGAGTCCGTCAAGAAGCAACTCGTTCTGGCGGACCTGAGGAAAAGAGTAATTCAACCACTCACATCCAAGCAGGAAGTGGTGGGCACATTCGATATACGGGATCGGGAACATTACGTCTATACTGCTTTTGATCGGGCCGAGCGAGAAGTATCACAGAAAAGAAGAACGGAACCGCGAGCCACAACAATTGTCACGGGGCATTCGCTTCTTGAACTGCTTTTCCCTGATGAGGAAAGAATCGAGCCGCCGAGCCATTTATGGGCGGTTATTAGCGGCAAACGTTTCGAGGTCAAGCAGGATGGCGCACCGGTCGCGCCAGTCAATGCGACAGGCTGGTCTCCTGGAGATTTGGCCCTATCTCCCGACGGCGGCTCAGTAATTACGATTTTGCCCGTTCGCGAGACCCCATCATCGTGGGAAACACGATACCAGCCCCCTTTCCCGTCATCGCCTCTTCGCAAGCAGCACGGGGAGCCGATGCATGAGTACGTCAAGATAAACCTGAAAACCGGCTCCATCCAGTATTTGACCGATGCGCCCACGGCCCTAGATGCAGGTTGGGATGCAGCGTACTCTCGCCCTAGTTGGTCGAGTGATGGCCGGGCTGTCCTGTTGCCAAATACATTTCTCGACTCCGAAGCTCGCACGCCCTCCGCCCCATGCATTGCCGTTGTGGATTTTACCTCGGCTATGCGCACATGCGTCGCAACCCTGAAAGGGCCAACTGACGAGAAGACTTACCATTTTCTTCTTTTCACCGCAGCACTCTTTGCAGGAGGGAACAAGGACTGCGTCGTTGTGACCACCTACGACGGCTCCTATCACACCGCCGAGTATCGCCATGCAAGCGGCAATACTTGGCAACTCGTTGCCGAAGGTAGAGGCCAATCCATCGAAGACGAGGCTAGGGATCTTCAAGTCTCGGTGAAGGAAGGACTCGACCAGCCTCCCGTGTTGGTTGCCAAGAACGAGCAAACATCCCAAGTTATCTGGGACCCTAACCCACAACTCGACAAAGTCGAACTAGGCCACGCTAGTATTTACAAATGGAAGGACAACGAAGGGAGGGGGTGGGAAGGCGGGCTGTACGAACCGGCCGGCTATCAACCGGGCCAACGTTATCCACTCGTAATCCAGACGCATGGTTTTAACGAGTCCCAATTCAGGCCGTCTGGTCTTTTTCCAACGGGATTCGCGGCGAGATCGCTCGCTGCCGCAGGAATATTTGTCTTGCAGGTCGGGGAAGGGAAAAATTGCTCAGCACAAACGCCTTCGGAAGGGTCTTGCGCAATTGCCGGTTACGAGTCTGCTGTAAAGCAACTGGTGTCAGAGGGGAAAGTAGGGCCAGAGAGGGTCGGTATTATCGGTTTCAGCCGTAGTTGCTATTGGGCGATGGAAGCACTCACCGCGGGCTCTGTTCCTTTGAAGGCAGCCCTGGTTACAGCTGGCTGGATGATGACCTATTTCCAGTACATTGCCACGATAGATCTCTTTGAGAGCTCAGGCCCCCGGCAGCTTGACTCGGTCATCGGCGCTTCGCCCTTTGGGGAAGGCTTGCAACAGTGGCTGAAGCGATCTCCGGGGTTTAATTTGGATAAGGTCACCGCGCCTTTACTGGTGGTCGGGGAAGGTCCCGCCAGTTTATTTTCCATGTGGGATGTATATGCTGGACTTCGCTACCTGCATAAGCCGACCGAGCTAATCCAATTGAACACGGATGAACACGTTCTGACGAATCCCGCAGTGCGCCTGGCATCGCAGGGTGGATCGGTCGATTGGTTTCGATTCTGGCTTAAAGACGAAGAAGATCCAGATCC
>WNGC01000996.1_pt1 | contig 17049 bp, 15 predicted proteins | sample 5400051 | NCBI WGS metagenome assembly WNGC01 (sample SAMN13153368, study PRJNA577476) | soil metagenome | isolation source: 20 cm soil or saprolite under grassland replicate 2 | place: USA:California | collected 2016-06-15
GAAGAGCTGGCGGATCTGCTCTCGGCCGTGGAGCGCTTCGAAGCCACGGTCGAGGCCCACGGAGGCGACCTGATGGTCGACGACCTGAAGAGCGTCGAGCCCGACGATCGCCACTTCGTCGTGCCCCGACGCGCGCACGCCGAGCCCGTGCGGACCTACATCGGCCGCATCGACGAGGCCACCGTGCAGCTGCGCCGCCATCCGCGGCAGCCCGACCGCTAGGCGAACGTGCCCGGTCAGGGCCTCCGCGGCACCGGGGGCGCCTGGTTCATGAGCAGCCAGTACAGCCCGAGCTGCTTGGCCGCCTGGGTGAATTCTACGAAGTCCACCGGTTTCCGTACGTAGCTGTTGGCGCCGAGGCTGTAGCCCTCGATCACGTCGCGCTCCTCGTCGGAGGAGGTGAGGATCACGACCGGCAAGAGCCGGGTGCCCTCGTCCGCCCGAATGCGCTGCAGCACCTCCATCCCGTTGACCTTGGGCAGCTTGAGGTCGAGCAACACGACGGCTGGTAGGTCCTGCTCGGCGCGCCTCTCGCCCTCCGTGCCGAAGAGATAGGCGAGCGCTTGTGCCCCGTCCTGCGCCACGACGACGTCATTGGTGATGTTGTGACTCTTGAGCGCGCGCAGCGTCAGGGCGACGTCATCAGGGTTGTCTTCCACCAGCAGGATCTTTCCCGGGTTCACAAGAGCCTCCAGGCCCGCGGTGAGTGGGTCGTCACAGCGTGAAGTAGAACGTCGCTCCCTGATCGACGGCGCCTTCCGCCCAGATCCGTCCGCCGTGCCGGTTGATGATGCGCCGCACCGTGGCGAGGCCGACACCGGTGCCCTCGAATTCGGCGGCGGAATGCAGGCGCTGAAACACGCCGAACAGCTTGTCCGCGTACTTCATGTCGAAGCCGGCGCCGTTGTCCCGGACCATGAAGGCCTGCCCTCCGTTCTCCTCGACGGATCCGAACTCGATCCGGGGCCGCGCCTGTTTCGCGGTGTACTTCCAGCTGTTCCGGAGGAGATTGTCGAGGACGACGCGCAGCAGCCGCGGGTCGCCCCGCGCCCTGAGCTGCGGGGCGATCTTGAATTCCACCAGCCGTTCCGGGGTCGCCCGTTGCAGCTCGGCCGCGATGTCCCGCGCCAGGTCGCTCAAGTCCACCGCCTCGGCCCGGATCTCCGCGCGGGTGACCCGCGCCAGCTTGAGCAGGTCGTCGATCAGGATGCCCATCCGCTGCGTCGCGGCGCGTACCCGCCGCAGCGAGTCCTGCCCCGCCTCGCCCAGCTGTACGGCGTAGTCTTCCAGCAATACTTGACTGAACCCGTCGATGCTGCGCAGCGGTGCGCGCAGGTCGTGCGACACGGAATAGGCGAACGCGTCCAGCTCCGTGTTGGCGGCGAGGAGCTGCGCGGAATTGTGCCGCAGCGCCTCGTTGCGCTCCTCGAGCTCATGCGTCCGCTCTGCGACCCGCTGCTCCAGGCCCTCCTTGCTCTCTCGGAGGGCGCGGTTCTGGTCCTCGATGCGGCCGAGCATCTGGTTGAAGGCGTCGGTCAGCACGCCCAATTCGTCCTCACCGACCTTGGGCGCCCGGACGGAGTAGTCCTGGCGAGTGGAAACAGCCTGAGCGGTCTCGGCCAGTGCCAGGATGGGCTGCGAGATCGTCCCCTGCAGCATCCGGGACAAGAGGTACGCCGCCAGCAACGCGACGGCCAGCACGGCCAAGCCGATGATGCCGGAGAGCCGAAACGTGTCGTAGATCGCCTTGAGATCGGACGCGAGGTACAAAGTGCCCAGCCGCTGGCTGCCCGCTTCCTCCACCGGCTGGAACCCGATCAGCAGCCCGTGCTCGAAGCGGTATCCATCGGCTCCCGGCGCCGCCGGGACGGCGTCGCCGGCCACGTTCGCCGGATACGCGGCAAATACGTGACCGCGCTTGTCGTATAGGACCGCGACCACCATGTGCGGGTCGACTCGGAGGGCAGAAAGGAGCTCCCGCGCATCTGCCTCATTCGCAAAGGCCAGCGAGGCGGTGCTGTTCGCGGCGATGATCCGAGCGCGGAGCGACAGGGCGTCGAGCGTTCTCTGCCGTAATGACCAGTACTGGTATCCCGCGAATGCGGCGGCCGTGAGCAGTAGCACCAGCCCACTGATCAGCACCAGCATCGCCGTCAGCTTCTGCTGAATCGGCCAGTCGCGCAGCGCCATCTCAACGCCCGGTGGGAGTGATGACCTCGGCCACCCGCAACAGCTTGGAGCTTATCGTCAGGCGTGCTGCTTCCGCCGGCTCGGGGTTGATCTGGAGCCGGATCCGGCTTCGGTCCGTCACGAAGCGAATCATCCCTCCCCGTTCGGCGAATCGGTCGGCGTCACTCACCGTGAGGATCGGCCGGTTCTTGAGACGCGCGAGGATCTCCTCCGGCTGATCTCCCACCGGCCGGCTGATGAACAGGATGTCGCACCGCGTGATGTCGTCCACTCGTTGATAGCGACGGACCGCGAATGGCCGCGCTCCGCGATGTTCCCCGCGCACGGTGGCATCGAGGAAATCGCCGAACGGGTCGCTACCCAGAATCCCGATGACCAGCGGCGCCTGCGAGTCGGGCACGGCCTCAGGCGGCCAATCGACGAATTGCGCGAAGTTGAAGAGGAAAACGGCCTTCACCTGGGCTTCGGAGGCCTTCGCCGCCTGCGCCCCGAGGCGGGCGGCGCAAACCAGCAGCAACGCGGCGGTGAACCTCAAAAGTGCCACGCCAGCACCCCATATACGCCACGCTCGATCTCCCGACGCGTGGGCCCGGGTGCGCCGAACTCCACGTGACGACGGTGCAGCAGATTCTGCCCCACCAGCGATAGATCGACGTTCGCCATGGGCTGCCAGCTGAGCTTGGCATTCAGCTCGGCATACGCCGGGACCTGCTGATTGCTGATATCATCGATCGCACGCAAACCGGCGTCGAGTCTCAGGTCGGCGGGGAAATCGACCGACGACCACACGAAGAACTGCCGATCGGGCGTGTGGGACTCCGAAGCGCCCCGGGACCTGTCCGTGCTGCCGGGGTTCGGCCAGATGTGGACTCGCAGCTCCGTGTACCCGGCGCGCAGGCGCCAGCGATCGGTGACTCGATAATCAGCGGTCAGCTCCGCTCCGTAGGATTCGCCGTCCTGCCCGTTGCCGATGACGATGGGGGTCGCTGCGGGCGGGTTCGTCTGCTCCAGGCTGCGGAGCCCGTGGTAGCGGCTGTAGAACGTCGCCACCGACAGGGCGAGGGATCCCTCCTGGTGGCGGTATCCCAGCTCATACGCAAGCTCTTCCTCCGAATGGAAGCCCGGACCGCCGGCGAGGAAGTAGGGCGGCTGGGCCGGGGCAAAGAGCTCCCGGTCGATTCGCGACGGCGAGCGCAGCGCCCGCGAAACCGCCGCCCAGACCGTCCCGGACGAGCTGAGCCTCCAGTTCACCCGGCCGCTGGGCTGGACCTCGAAGCCGACATAGTCGTTGTGCTCGATCTTGGTGCCGAGGGCCACGGACAGCCGGCTGGGGACGAGCGCGATCTCGTCCTGGACGAACCCGGTGAACCACTGTCGCGCGACGCCCGGCGGCAGGAAGGCCAGCATGGAGCTGTTGGCGACACGATCGTTGATCAGGCGGTAGCCGAGTCCCCACACGATGTCATGACGGGCGCCCAAGCGGGTAGCGTGTTGCAGATCGACGTCGTAGGTGTCCAGATCTTCCCCGAACGTCCCCGGAATGTCGCGGTGGGTGCGGTCATAGTAGAGCTGGGCTGCGAGACTCGACGTTTCGGAGATCGTGTGCGACCACTTCGCCATGACGTTGCCGCCGCTGACCGCGATGTCGGCAGCTGTGGGCTGGCCGATGCGGCCATCGTACAGATCGCCTTGCAGGGTGGCGCGGTTCACGTTTGACGCGTCCCAATCCATGCGGAACCCGCCCTGCCAGAGGTGCCAGTCATCGAAGGCATCCCCGCCACCGGGCAAGGCCGTCGCATCGCGACCAAACCCCCTACCATAGATCCGAGCGCGAACCTTGGAGCCCAGCCCCCCTCCGTACCGCACGGTGCCGAAAGCGCGCTGTTTGGTGCCGCCGCCCCCCGACACGAGCATTCCCATCGTGTCTTTCGTGTCTTTCGTGATGACGTTGATCACGCCGTTCACCGCGTTGGCCCCCCACAGCGTGGCCCCGGGCCCGCTGATGACCTCGATCCGGTCGATGTCCGCGAGCGGCACCTCCTGCACATCCCAGAATACGCCGGAGAAGAGCGGTGTGTAAACCGTGCGTCCATCGATCAGCACGAGGAGCTTGTTGGCGGTGGTGCTAGTGAAGCCGCGCGCACTGATGGCCCATTGCCGGGAATCGACCTGCGCGACCTGCAAGTTGGTAGCGAGTCGCAGCGCCTCGGCGAGACTGGACGCGCCGGAACGGCGAATGTCCTCCTGCGTGATCACTTGGATGGCCGAAGCGGTCTGGGACAGTCGCTCGGGACGCTTCGAGACCGAGGTGACCTGCAGATTCATCAGTTGCTCGATACTGAGCTTCTTCAAGGCCTCGGCGGAGAGCGTGGAATCCGGTTGCTGAGCGAGCCCCGGCCCCGCAACGCAGACCAGACCCATCATGAGGACCAGCGATGTCGCGGCCGCAACGGTCCTCATGTCAGCCATCGGTCGGCACCCCCGGTCTACCGAGACTTGGACGAGTCGAGCACGTCGCGGACCTTTCGCGCGAGACTCTCGGGCGTAAATGGTTTTTGGAGATACGGCGTTCCCTCCTCGAGCACCCCGTGTCGGACGACCGAGTCGTCGGTGTAGCCTGACGCATACAGTACCTTCATGTCCGGTCGGGCAAGGGCGAGTCGGTCCGCCAGTTGCCGCCCGCTCATCCCCGGCATGACCACGTCGGTCAGGAGCAGGTGAATCGGGCCGGAATGTCGCTGCGCCAGTTGGAGCGCCAGCTCGCCGTCGGGCGCCTCGAGCACCGTGTACCCCTGGCGCTCGAGGACCTGCCTGGCGACCGCCCGGACGGCGGCGGAGTCTTCGGCGAGGAGCACGGTCTCCGTTCCGCGAGCCACGGGGCCCACCGCTGCGACGACTGCACCCTCCGCGGGCGCATCCACCCGCGGCAGGTAGATCTTGAAAGTCGTGCCGTGGCCGGGCTCGGAATACACCCAAATGAATCCGCCCGACTGCTGCACGATGCCATACACGGTCGCGAGGCCGAGCCCGGTCCCTTTGCCGGGCGCTTTGGTCGTGAAGAACGGCTCGAAGATCCGCGCCTTGGTCGCCTCGTCCATGCCGACGCCGGTGTCGGTCACCGCGAGCATCACGAACTGACGGACCGCCGCGGCACCCTGCCCGCGCGCGAAGGCCGGATCGTGCTCGACGTTGCCGGTCTCGATCGTGAGTTTGCCCCCGGTCGGCATGGCATCGCGCGCGTTCACCGCCAGATTCATGAGCACTTGCTCGAGCTGCCCGACGTCCGCCCGCACCGCGCCCAGATCGGCCCCCGGCGTCGTCGCCAGGTCCACGTCCTCGCCAAGGACCCGGCGGAGGATCTTCTGGAGACTCTCGACGACGGCGTTCAGGCTCACGACGCGCGGCTCGACCACCTGCTGCCGGCTGAAGGCGAGCAGCTGACGAGTCAGCGCCGCGGCACCATCGGCGGCCTTGCGGACCTGCTCGACATCGCTCCGCTTGGGATCGTCGGTCCCGAGGTCCTCCAGCAGCAGATCGCTGTAGCTCGTGATCACCGTGAGCAGATTGTTGAAGTCGTGCGCGATCCCGCCCGCCAGTCGCCCCACGGCCTCCATCTTCTGAGACTGCAGGAGCTGCTGCTGGAGCCGCCGCTGGTCGGTCACGTCGCGGACGAAGGTTTCGTAATACTCCACGTGGCCCGTGCCGTTGCGCACCGCGCGCACGCTCAGCTGCACGGTCAGGAGATGCCCGTCTTTGCGCTTCCAGGTCGCCTCCACGTCGTCGTATTGGCGATCGGTGTAGGTATCCCGGTCGACGAGCCGTTGGCGCTCGGCGGGATCGGCGTACACATCCCGCGCCATGTCGAGCCGCAGGACCTCGGAGGCGGAGTCGTACCCGAGCATGCGGACCACTGCGGCGTTCACCGACAGGACCTTGCCCTGCGGGGTGGAGCGGTAGATGCCGACTGGGGCGTGCTCGACCAGCGTCCCATAGCTGGCCTGCGACGCGCGCAGCGCCGCCCGGGCCTTTGCCTCGCGCAGCTCACGCTCGATCGCGGGCAGGAGGCGCTTCAGCTGCCCCTTCGCGAAGTATTCGCTCGCGCCCGCCTTCATGGTCGCCACGGCCTGGTCTTCGCTGATCGTGCCCGATACACAAATGAAGGGAACGTCCAGATCGCGCTCCCGCAGGAGAGCCAGCGCCGCGGTGCTGCTGAACGCCGGCATGCTGTGATCGCCGACGACCAGATCCCAGCGCTCGCGCTCGAGGGCGGCCAGCATGGCCGGGGCGGTGTCGACCCGCTCGAACGTCGGCTCGTACCCCCCGCGCTTGAGCTCGCGCACGAGCAACAGCGCGTCCTCCTCGGAGTCTTCGACAAGCAGCACGCGGAGCGACAGGCTCACGGTCGTTGAGCCTTCAGAGGTTGCATCTTGTGTCTCATTCCCGAACAACTTGCCGTTCTCGTCGCGAGCCGTGAGTGAGCCATGTCACGCGCTCCGATTGCGGTTAATTGTCGATGGGAGAAAGCGTTGCGCGGACGCAACATACGGTGATCGCGTGAATGCGATAGGGTGTTTTTGCGGCACCGACGGGTGATTTCGCGACACGGGCCCGTCCCTTCATGACGGTGCACCCTCGCCCAACACTTCCCGGATCGCCGTGAGCAGCTCCCGCGGTTGGAACGGCTTGAGCAGCGTGCGCGACGCACCGAAGGCGGCCGCAGCCCGCAGCACCTCGATCTGTCCCGTCTTCCCCCCACCGGACACGGCGATAATCTTCGGTCGAGGAGTCTCGGCCTGGAGTGCCTTGATGACCTCCAGCCCGTCCCGCTCGGGCATGAAGATGTCCACCAGTACTACATCGGCCGCTTGCTCGCGCTGCAGCCGAAGGCCCGCGTTCCCGTCGCCGGCTTCAACCACGTCGTATCCGGCCGCTTCCAGCGCGACCCGCAGTGCGCCCCGCAGCAGCTCATCATCGTCCATCACGAGAATCCTTGCCACGTCGCCTCTACGAGGCTGGCGATGAATCCAGCACCTGCCGCACGCTTCGCCCCAGTGTCTCCGGAGTGAAAGGCTTCTGCAGGTACGCGATGCCGGACTCGAGGACGCCGTGCTGGACGATGGCATGGACCGCATAGCCCGACGCGTACAGCACCTTCATGTCGGGTCGCAGCTGCACCAGCTGCTCGGCCAGCTGCCGCCCGCTGAGCCCCGGCATCACGACGTCCGTCAGCAACAGGTGAATCGGCCCGTGGTGCTTGGCCGCGAGCCGCAGCGCCGTGTCGCCGTTCGGCGCTTCCAGAACCGCGTATCCGTAGCGCTCGAGCACCTGCCGGGCCACCATGCGCACCGAGGCTTCATCCTCGACCACCAACACCGTTTCCCTGCCGCGGAGCGGCTCCACGGTCGACGCGGGGGCGGCGGCGGGCTCGGCGGGCTCTTCGACCCTTGGGAGATAGACTTTGAAGCTCGTCCCCTGCCCGGGCTCTGAATACACCCAGATGAACCCGCCCGACTGCTTCACGATTCCGTACACCGTGGCCAGGCCCAACCCGGTGCCCTTGCCCGGTTCCTTCGTCGTAAAGAACGGCTCGAAGATGCGGGCCCTGGTTTGCTCGTCCATTCCGATTCCGGTGTCGGAAAGCGCGAGCATGACGTAGCGGCCGGGCGGGGCGGGCGCATGGCCGCGCACGTAGGCCGCGTCCATGTCCACATTGGCCGCCTCGATGGTCAGCCGGCCCCCGTTTGGCATCGCATCACGGGCGTTGACCGCGAGGTTGATGATGATCTGCTCGATCTGGCCGGGATCGGCTTTGACCACGCCCAGATCGGGTGCAAGGAACGTGGTCAGCCGAACGTCTTCGCCGATCAGGCGCTTGAGCAGCTTCTCGGTGCCGGCGACGGTCGTCTTCAGGTCCAGGGCCTTGGGCTGGAGCACCTGCTGGCGGCTGAACGCCAGCAGCTGGCGCGTCAGGGCGGCGGCGCCTTCGGCCGCCTTGCGGATCTGCTCGATATCATCGCGCTTGGGATCATCCGAGCCGAGATCTTCGAGCAAGAGATCGCTGTAACTGGTGATGACGGTGAGGAGGTTGTTGAAATCGTGGGCGACCCCGCCGGCCAGTCGGCCGACCGCCTCCATCTTCTGCGCCTGGCGCAGCCGCTCCTCGGACTGCCGGAGCGCTTCCTCGGCACGCTTGCGCTCCATCCCGACCGCCAGGGCGCTCGCGACCGACACCAACGCCTTGGGCACGAACTCGGAGAGGGGGTGGCGGGCGAACATGGCCATGACGCCGAGGACCCGGTCTTGCGCCACCAAGGGGTAGCCGGCGAACGCCACCATCCCCTCGCGCATTGCCCACTCCTGGTCGTGGACCAGCGGATCGCCCACCACCTGGTTGGTCAGGTGGGGACGGCGCTGCTGGGCGATCAAGCCGATCTTGTACTGTCCTAGGGGCACGCGGCCGTGTGGCCCGTCGACATGCGTGTACATCCCGGCGCTCGCCTGTAGCTCGAGCATGCTCGTGGCGTCGTCCAGGGTCCAGATACGGGCGAACGCTACGTCGAGGTGACGCACCAACGCCTCGACGCACAGCTGCAGTGTCTCGCGCAGGCCCGCGCCTCGTGTCAGCGCGATACCGACGTCGGACGTCAACTCCGCCAGGCGGGCCCGCTCGAGCAGGGCCGTCTGCGCCCGGCGACGCTCGCGGCGCACCTCGGTGTCACGTAGCTCTCGTTGGATGGCCGGGATCAGCCGCCTGAGATTCCCCTTGGTGAGGAAATCTTGCGCGCCCGCTTTCATCGCTTCGACCGCGACGTCCTCGCCGATCGTGCCCGAGACGAAGATGAAGGGCGTATCGAGATCGCGCGCCCGCAGCAGGGCGAGCGCCGCGGGCCCGCTGAACGCCGGCATGCTGTAGTCGCCGATCACGAGATCCCACGCATGACGATCGAGCGCGGCCGTCATGGCAGCCGGGTTATCGACCCGCTCGTGGGTCGGCTCGTAGCCCGCGCGCTGAAGCTCCCGGAGCAGCAAGCGGACGTCGTCCTCGGAATCCTCCGCGATCAGTACCCGCAGCGGGACATGCATCGACGCTCCGTGGTGGCATGCACGTTTCGCTTAGACACATGCGGCCCCGAGGCAACCGCCGTCCAATACTTCCTTGTTAGGGGAGATAGCGCTCCGAGCGATAGCTCCCCGGTTGACACGGTGGTGCGAGGCCGGCAGGTTATATCAGACTATGCGTTCTTGAATGGGGAGGACGCGTGTCACGGACCAAGGCGTTCGAGCCCGCAGAGGCTCTCGACCACGCGATGGAGCTGTTTTGGCGTCAGGGCTACACCGCGACGCCGCTCGACCAGCTGGTGCGCCACACCGGGGCGAGCCGCTACGGCCTGTACGCCACGTTCGGCGGCAAGCGGGACTTGTTCCTCACGAGCCTCGAGCGGTACTCCCAGGCCGTCATGGACCCCATGCTCCAGCCGCTCGAGGACGCGCGGGCCTCCACGGCCGAGATCCGGAGGTTCTTCGATCGCGTGCTCGACGTGATTCGCCGCGCCGGCGATGGCCGGGGGTGCTTCATCTGCAATGCGGCGTTCGAGCGTGGTGCGCGCGACCCGGTCGCCGCGGGGCGCGTGCGGCAACACTTCGATCGGGTGCGCCGGCTGCTGACGCGGGCGCTCAGGAACGCACGACGGGACGGAAGCGTGTCGCGTGACCTGGCCATGCCGGCCTGCGCGGACCACCTCCTGGGCACCGCGGCCGGGGCGTTTCTGCTGGCCCGCTCCGGGATGACGATCGGCTTCATCCGGCGGTTCGTCGAGACCGCCCTGCGAGGATTGACCTGAGTGGAATTACGGCACTTGAGATACTTCGTCGCGGTCGCCGAAGAAGGCAGCTTCCTCCGGGCGGCCAATCGTCTCCGGGTCGCGCAACCAGCGCTCTCGAAGCAGATCCGCGACCTCGAGCGGGAAGTCGGCGTCAAGCTGTTCGAGCGGCTGCCGCGTGGGGCCAGGATGACGCGGGCCGGCGAGCAATTTCTCATTAACGCACGCCATGCGTTGGAAAGCGCGGCGCGCGCCGTCGCCACGGCCCGCCAGACCGACTCCGCGACGGGGCTCAAGTTCGCGCATAGCGATCTGTACGTCTACACGCCCGCCTTGCTCAAGCTCCTGGCCGCGTTCCGGGCGGCGTGTCCGCAGACGCCGCTGCGCATCGTGCGCGTGGATGAGGTCGATCAGCACGCCGCCCTCCGCGAGCAGCGCATTGACGTGGCCGCGACGTTCGTCGGCACCTGGCCGGTGCCCGGGCTCGAGGCGGTTCGGCTCGTCGACTGCGCCGCCACCGGAGTCCTGCTTCCGGCGACCCATCCGCTCGCCGCCGAACCGCGGGTTCGCCTGCAAGACCTGTCCGACCTGACCTGGCTACATCCCTCACAGCACAGCCGACCCGAGCTGTATCGCGTCTTGCGCACGGCGCTCGAGAGCCGTGGGCTCGTGCCCACCCGCCACCGCGGGCGCCGCGGCGACATCGGGGCCAACGTGGCGATCGCCGCAGGAGACGCCTGGGCGCTCGCGAACCCCGCCGTCGCGGCGTTGTACGCCGACATGGAGGAATCGATCGTGCACCGGCCGTTCGTCGACGCCCCGATCCCGATGTGGTTTGCCCTCGTGTGGCGCAGTGCCCCTCCCTCGCCCTTGGTCGAGGCGCTGGTCGAAGTCGCTCGTCGCACGGTTGCGCCCGGGCCCCCCACGAGCTAACCCCGCCGCTCGCGCGGGATCCGATCCTGGGCGAACATTACGCCCGTCATGCTCAACGTCGGCCTCGTCGGCTTCGGCTTCGCAGGCCAGACCTTTCACGCACCCGTCATTCGCGTGGTTCCAGGTCTCCGGCTCACGACCATCGTGCAGCGCCACGGCCCGCCCGATCCGCGCTATCCGGACGTGGAATTCGTGCGCAGCGTCGACGAGCTGCTCACCCGGGCGATCGACCTGGTCGTGATCGCGACACCCAACCCGTCGCATCATCCGATCGCCAAGCAATGCCTGCTGGCCGGACGCCATGTCGTCATCGATAAGCCGTTTACCATCACCGTTGCGGAAGCCGAAGAGCTCGTCCACCTGGGGGAGGCGAAGCGACGGATCCTGTCGGCGTACCAAAACCGTCGCTACGTGGGAGATTTCGTCACACTGCGACAACTGCTCTCGGAAGGTGTGCTCGGCCGGGTCGTGGTCTACGAATCCCATTTCGATCGCTTCCGTCGCGAGCTGCGGCCGACCGCCTGGCGCGAACAACCACAGCCCGGCTCCGGCATCTGGTTCGATTTGGGGGCGCACTTGCTCGATCAGGCCTTGGTTCTGTTCGGCACTCCCGCCGCCATCTCGGCCGACATCCGGGTCGAGCGCGAGGGTGCCGCTACAGACGACGCGTTCGACGTCACGCTTCACTACCCGCGCATGCGGGCGCTGCTGCGAGCGTCCATGCTGGCGGCCTCGCCCGGGCCGACCTTCGCCGTGCACGGCACGCAGGGCTCGTTCATCAAGTACGGGCTCGATCCGCAGGAAGCGGCCCTGAAGTCCGGTCGCACGCCCGACGAGCCGAACTGGGATGCGGAGCCACCCGATCGGTACGGCACGCTGACCACGCCGGCAGGAATCCGAACGATTCCGACCATCCCCTCGAGCTTCACGCAGTACTACGAGAATGTGCGCGACGCTATCCAGGGGACGGCGCAGCTGGCGGTCACACCTGAACAGGTCCTCGACGTCATGCGCGGACTGGAACTGGCGCTCGCCGGGAGCCGGCAGCGCTGCGTCCTGCCGTGGCCCACGCCCGAAAGTCCTGGTACTGTTCGCGCATGAGAACCACCCGTGTCAGTCTCATCGCTGTTCTGGCGTCGAGCGAAATCGACACTGCGAGTCCGGCGCAGTAGCTTCGCCGGATGGAGCTACGCGACAGGCTCACCGTCCGTCCGGACAAGCCGCTCACGCTCGCCGATTGGGACCCCGACGAAACGCTCGGGCTCGAGAAAGCGGCGGCGGTCGAGAAGACCGAGAAAACCATCGCGCGCCTCGACGAGCTGCAGTCTCTGCTGTACGCCGGGCACCGGCGCGCGTTGCTCGTGGTGCTTCAGGGGATGGACGGCGCGGGCAAAGACGGCACGATTCGCCACGTCATGCGCGGCCTCAACCCCTAGGGCTCTCGGGTCACGTCGTTCAAGGCGCCGTCCGCGGAGGAAGCGGACCACGACTTCCTGTGGCGGGTGCACCGCGCGGTGCCGCCGTTGGGGGACGTGGCCATCTTCAACCGGTCGCACTACGAGGACGTGCTGGCGGCGCGCGTGCGCAAGCTCGTGTCCAAGGACGTCTGGTCCCGCCGCTACGACCACATCAACGGGTTCGAGCGGCTTCTGACCAACAGTGGCGTCGTGGTCGCCAAGTTCTTCTTGCATATCAGCAAGGACGAGCAGCGGCGACGCTTCGAGGAGCGGCTGCGCGATCCCACGAAGCAGTGGAAGCTGTCGCCAGGCGACTTCGAGGACCGGAAGCACTGGGACGAGTACGTCACCGCGTACGAAGAGGCGCTCACGCGCTGCAGCACCCCCGACGCGCCCTGGTTCATTGTGCCGGCCGACAAGAAGTGGTTCCGCAACCTTGCCGTATCGCACATTCTGGTCGAGACGCTGGAGGCGCTCGACATGCGCTTCCCCCAGCCGTCGTTCGACGTGTCGCGGATCAAGCTGGCGTAGCGGTGGTCCGGCACTTGACGGTCACCCCGTCGTTGCTTATATAACCTATCAGTTATGCAATCAACCCATGGCCTCGATGCGACGTTCGCGGCACTCGCCGATCCGACGCGGCGCGCCATCCTCGCCCGGCTCGCGTCGGGGGAGGCGTCGGTGACGGAGCTGGCCCAGCCGTTCGCGATGAGCCAGCCCGCGATCTCCAAGCACCTCAAGGTGCTGGAGCGAGCCGGCCTGGTGTCCCACGGCCGCGACGCCCAGCGACGGCCCCGCCGGCTCGAGCCCAAGCCGCTCGCGGAAGCCACCGCGTGGCTGGAGCGCTACCGCCGTTTCTGGGAGCGCCGCTTCCAGCGCCTCGATGCCCTGCTCGATGAGCTCAAAACCCGAACAAGAAAGCCTGGAGATCGCCGATGAAAAGCGCCGGAACGTTGCAGCTCACCGCGCCCGGGGAGCGGGACATCGTGATGACGCGCGTGTTCGACGCGCCGCGCCAGCTGGTGTTCGACGCCCACACCCAGCCCGAGCTGGTCAAGCGGTGGCTGCTGGGACCGCCCGGCTGGTCGCTGCCGGTGTGCGAGATCGACCTGCAGGTGGGCGGCAAGTACCGCTACGTGTGGCGGCACGATCGCAATGGGACCGAGATGGGGATGGGGGGCGTGTACCGGGAGATCAAGGCGCCCGAGCGGATCGTCAGCACCGAGAAGTTCGACGAGGCGTGGTACCCGGGCGAGGCCGTGGGTACGCTCGTCCTCGTCGAGCAGGGCGGAAGGACCACCCTCACCAATACCATGCGCTACGAGTCGCGCGCGGCGCGCGATGCGGTCCTCAAGTCCGGTATGGAGAGCGGCGTGAAGGCGAGCTACGACCGCCTGGCCGGGCTGTTGGCGTCGACGCCGGCCCGGGGGCGCGCATGAACGGCGCGAGTATGCCTCCTGTGCCGCGCCGCCGCTGGCGCAGCGTGGGTGCCGTCGTCGCGGGATTCCTTGCGATCGTCGCCCTGTCGCTTGGCACCGACCAGGTGCTGCATGTCCTCAAGGTTTACCCGCCCTGGGGTGAGCCGATGGCCGGCGCGCTGTTCGTGGTGGCCACGGCCTATCGCATCGTGTACAGCGTCCTGGGCGGCTACATCACGGCCCGGCTCGCCCCCCACGCCCCAGCGCGTCACGCCCTGATCCTCGGCCTCATCGGGCTCGTGCCGGGCATCGCCGGGGTGATCGCCAACATCGCCAAGCCCGAGCTCGGTCCGCTCTGGTACAGTGTCGCCGTCGCGGTCACCGGCCCGCCCTGTGCCTGGCTGGGCGGCGCCCTGTACCCGAGCAAGCAATCCTAAGGAGGGGCACATGCAGAAGATCATCCCGTTCTTGTGGTTCGACGGCAAGGCGGAAGAGGCGATGAACTTCTACGTTTCGATCTTCAAACATTCGAAGGTCGTGCGGGTCACGCGCTATGGCGACGCCGGGCCGGGACCGAAGGGGACGGTCATGTCCGCGACGTTCCAGCTCGAGGGACAGGACTTCTACGCCCTGAACGGCGGCCCGCAATTCAAATTCACGCCGGCCATATCGCTCTTCGTGAACTGCGAGACGCAGCAGGAAGTGGACGAGCTATGGGAGAAGCTGTCTGCCGGCGGCAGAAAAGACCAATGCGGCTGGCTCCAGGACAAGTACGGCCTGTCGTGGCAGATCGTCCCCACGACCTTGGGAAAGTTGCTGGGAGACAAAGATCCCGCGAAGGCAAACCGCGTCATGCAGGCGATGATGCAAATGAAAAAGATCGACATCAAGGGCTTGCAACAGGCGTATGACCGAGGCTAACGCCTCGCCGCGAATCCGCGGTACAGCAACAGGTCGTAGATGACCTTCAGCGTTCCGGCGATGAAGAAAGGCACGCTCATGAGGGAGGGGCGCGCATAGAGGAATCCCGCAAATACGGGAGCGAGAGCAGCGCCGAGCGTTCGTGCCACGCCCGTAATGCCGCCGGCCGCGGAGCGTTCTTCCGGCCCAACCACGGCCATGACGTATGACTGTCGGGTCGGCACGTCCATTTGACTGATACTGAAGCGCACCAGCAGCACCAGGATGGCGAGCGGAAGGTTCGGCATCAGCGGCACGAGAATCAGCAGGATGTTCGACGGGAGGTGTGTGAACACCATCGTCCTGACCAGGCCGAAGCGCGAGGCAAGCCGGGACGCCAGCAGCGCCGAAACCCCGGCGAGCACATTCGCCCAAAAGAAGATCACGCCGAGTGTTCCCGGGTCCACGCCGAAGCGGAGATAGAACCAGTAAGCGGCAAAGCCCTGCACGACGAAGCCGCCGGCAAACGAGTCGAGGGCGAAGAGGCCCGACAGTTTGAGAACGACATCACGTGAGCGCCCGATGCCGAAGGACCCTGCTCCAGGCACGATCACTTCGGCGGCAGGCGACAGGCCGACGAACAGCAACGCCAACAGAACGCCCAGCACGGCGTAGAGCAGAACCACAACGCGGTAGCTAACGACGGGCGCCATCGCCGTCTGCTGCAGCAGGTGCGACAACGTGCCTCCAGCGAGTGAGCCGGTAGCCGTGGCAATCGAGCCGGCCAGCGTGTACCATGCGAACACCGCCGTCCGCGTCCGATCGGGAACGACATGCGCCAGCGCGGCCTGCTCGATCGAAAGAAACGGCCCGACCTCGTTGCCGCTTGGGCTGATGACGCCGATCGTCCCGGCCGCGACCAGGAACACGAAGTTGCGGGTGGAGGCAAAGGCCAGGCCTGCGGCAGCCATGAGGAGGGCGCCGATGATCAGCATACGCCGCCGCCCGATCCGATCGGCTCGGGTTGTGAGGTAGAGGGAAACGACCGTATCCCCCACCAGCGTGAGGGTCAAGAGCAGGCCGGTTTGGGACGTACTCAACCCCAGGCTGGTCAGGTAGAACACCAGGACCACCGATAGCGCGCCGTAGGCGAACAGGCGGGTCGACCGCGTCAGGAAAAGCAGCCATCCATCGCGCGTCAGCACGCGCAGCAGCGAATCTGTTTGGATGCGCAGAGGATGAACGTCAAGAAACCGGACTGAAGCAGGTGATCGGATTGTGTTTCGATGGTGACACTTGGCTCAGGGAGACTGGTCCTCTACCTCCATTGGCCGGACGGGGAGGCCGATTTCTCCCGCCCACCCGTCGGTCAGCTCGAACGTCTCGCCCATGTCGAACTGTAGCACCCGGAGCCGCCGCGCCAGATCCTTCAAGGCCCAAATGACCGTGTGCTGCACCTCCGCCGAGGACCACTGTCCGAACTCGTTGTGACTCAGGTCCGCTTGCAGGGCTCGGGCAATGCGCGCGGCGAATTGGCCATGTGGCTCCTGGGACGTCGGCGCCGCCGGCGGCTCGGTAGCTTGCCCCTCGCGTGGTCCCTTCTGGGGCCCTGCCCCGTCGCCCCAGAGCACCCACTCTAGCGAGGCGCCCACCAGGCCCCGCTCCCGCGCTCTGGCCACGATCAACCGCGCCACGTCCGCCGGAAATTTCTTGCGCTGGGGCCACTTCTTGATGGCGGCTTCCGTCACCGGGGGACCGAGTTCGGCTGCGAACTGGCGGTAGGTCAAGGAGATCCCAGCCCAGGGGCTGAAGGCGTCCAAGAGGCGAGCCAATCGCTCCGAGATTGGGCCCTGTTTAGCTCCTTTTACGGACTTGACAGATGACAATTTGGTCCTAGTTTGGTGACGTAATGGGCGCCATATCAGCGTCGGTAGCGAGCCTCAATGAGGACAAGCTGTCACGCCTGCAGGCTGCCGTCAAGAGGCCCAAACAACCACGCGGGCGCGTCCATTAAAGGAGCGATGACAGGTGCTCGGACTAGGGATGATCATCGGAGTACGGAATGCCCCGCAGGTGACATGGGACCGATCAGCGACGTCTCAGGAGGACGACATGGTACGGAAGGTAGAGATGTTGGCAGCGAAAGCGGGTGCCGTCGAGGGTGAGGGTGCGCTCGAGCGTGAGGGCTTGAAGTTGGCGCAGGACATGCCTTTGAAGGAGCAGGTGATCTTCACCGGCTCCTCCGACTGGACCCCGGAACAGGCGGAGCACTACATCGATTGGCGGATCCAGTCCGTGGATTCGGAAATCGCCAGGCTGCGCACGCAGCTC